>OGPZ01002285.1_pt1 | contig 11904 bp, 10 predicted proteins | sample 1553111 | NCBI WGS metagenome assembly OGPZ01 (sample SAMEA2579968, study PRJEB22360) | human gut metagenome
TATGTTTTCCTTTCAGATTTTTTTCATTGACGATATAAAAATCTACTGGAACAGGATTCGGAGTATGGATAATTTGTTTTCTCGGGCTAATTGCCACATAAAGCGGCTGGTTATAATATGCCAAAATTTTTGAGTCTCCTTTTGCATTCCTATAAAGATCCACTACTCCGGAATGGTTGTCATAGGGCATGGATTCCCACCCGTTAATTACATAGCAGTCTCCTAAGTTCTGCATTCTCATGCCTTGAATTCTACGACCTTGGTGTTCGAATGATATGTCTCCCATTTTTTCGGTGAGCATATCGACAGTTTTGAAATATGGCTCTAAATTTTTATCTGCGAAAAATTTACAAAACTCTTTATATTGTTTTTGCCAAAATTTTCCGTCCCATCCGGTTTTCCTGGTTTTGGAGAGATAATCGTCTATTTCTTTGATACGAGGAGGTGTAGAAATTGCAGCTTCTTCTCCACGCATATATATTTCGGTGTTATTATTGGTGTACATAAGATTGTCAGTCGGTGATTTATAAAAATCTTCTCTCCAAGTTTCCGGACCTCCGGCCCTATGGTTATCAAACCAGCCGTTCATGTATAGTTTTGTATCAAACGGACGGAAGTGGGCTTTTGAATCTTCTAAAGCATCTTTTTTGTTAGCCCATCCAGAGGTGAATGTAATTGTTCGACTCGGATCGATGGCATGTGCATCCCGCATATCCTCGAATCGTTTTGCTACCAATTCTTTATCTTTGGATAAACGACCACCGAATTCATTAATCATATTATAAATAATCAGACTGGGATGACTTCTGTCCCGTTTAATCATACGGAATACTTTTTCACGTAAAATAGTCCGGATAAAAGGATCATGAGTGCCCGAATGAAAAGAGCCGGGTTCTTCATAATATAACAGTCCCATTTCGTCAGCTTTGTCCAATACAACGGGAGTTCCTATGTTTCTATGAAAGTTCAGCATATTGAGACCTAACTGTTTTGCTGTAGTTATTTGTTTCTCGGCCATTTCTGGAGTTGCGATTAATCCCGTTACTGGCCAATATCCCCAAGAAATAGCACTTCTCAGCATAATACGACGGCCGTTCAATTTTAATGTAGCTTCTTCTCCAATATTTTCTGGTGCGAACCATCGAAAACCGAAAGTTCGTTCATCATTATCTTTATTGGAAAGAGATACTTTGCTCACATATAAATTGGGAGATTCTATATCCCAAATTTTTGCATTCGGAGCATCTACTTCTATTGTTACCTGGCTATCGCCTTGAGGAATTTGGTGATTTTTTATTTGCTTTGAAAATATTTTTATCGATGGATTATTTTTTTCAACAATATCGAGATTGATATTTTGCTTTAATTTTCTATCTGTCAGATTTCGTATAGAGATAATTGCATTTACTTTTGTCTTTTGCGGTGTATTTTGCATGTAAATGTCAGATATATATACCGGATTTAATGCTTTCAAGTTCACATCTCCAAGTATGCCTCCAAAACCGCGTCCCGGTGGGATCAAATATTTTCCCCAATTCATGACGTCGAAATCTTGCCAGTGAAAATTTCCTCCGGGATTGGTAACACGGACAGCAAGAAGTTGCTTTTCTCCCGGACGTATAGCTTTAGTCACATTTGCTTCGAATGGTTTCTCCAAGAATATCATATGCTACGAGTTGTCCGTCAAGATAGACTTCTGCTCTCATTCTTACAGCTCCAAACTCTAAAATAAATGTCGCGTCTTTCAGATCTTTAGGGATATCGAGAGTTCTAAACCACCAGCTGACACCGGAAAAATCTGTAGGCTGAGGCCAGTCCGATACGGTCATGTATTCTTCGACAGTCCCCGGCACACTTACTTTTTTTGCGGTGTTTGCATTTAATGATTCCCAGCCTCCGGTGGGCGGATTAACCGGCAGTTTGGATAGCTCTGACACTTCTGTCGGCAGATATAACCGGTCATTATTCCAGCCGGCAGGAGAATTTGCCAATAATGTTGATAATCTCGCCACTTCGCTTGGAAGATAAAGTTTGTCATTTTTCCATTCAGCTTTCGTGTCACGCCATAAATACCATTCCGATCCGGATAGAGGAATAATAACACGGGATTGATTTCTTGTGGATGCAATCCCTAAAAGAGTATTGAGCAGGAGTAAATAGCTCAATAAATGAATTTTTTTCATGTTTATTCTGATTTTTAGATAAAGTTTTTATGTTACAAAATAAGGTTTCTCCTATTAATATTTTATCGAGATATGTATTAAAAGGCGCATAATATCCTATTAAAAATTATATTATTCGGTAATATGAACTGTTTACTGACAAAAATGTTATTAATATCCAGAGTCGAGAAGTGTAAAAGCTGTCAGTATTATTTTTAAGTTAATTATAGTCGCTGTCTTTTTGGCAGATTTTTAGTAAAAAATATATTTGGCATAAAATTAGCTATAAGATTATTGCTTCTCAAGCAATGAATGGGGAGCGGAAAGATAATTATTAACAACTAAAATATAATAACAATGAACATTAGACCTTTAGCAGACAGAGTTTTGATTTAACCAGCACCTGCAGAAGAAAAAACCGTCGGTGGTACTATTATTCCTGACTCAGCGAAAGAAAAACCCTTGAAAGGCGAAGTTATCGCTGTCGGTAACGGTACTAAAGATGAAGAAATGGTTGTTAAACCGGGTGATTGTGTCCTATATGGCAAGTATGCCGGTACGGAGATCGAACTGGATAATGACAAATTCCTCATTATGCGTCAATCTGACATTTTAGCTATTCTCTAATTAAAATTGTTTCATTTTAAGAAATTAAATCATGGCAAAAGAAATTAAATTCAATATCGATGCCCGCGATGAATTGAAAAAGGGTGTTGACGCTTTGGCAAATGCGGTAAAAGTAACTTTAGGCCCGAAAGGTCGTAATGTGATTATTGAAAAGAAATTCGGTGCTCCCCACATTACTAAAGACGGTGTATCAGTAGCTAAAGAAATTGAATTGGAAGATTCATTTCAAAATATGGGAGCTCAGTTGGTGAAAGAAGTAGCATCAAAAACCGGAGACGATGCAGGTGACGGTACTACTACTGCAACAGTTTTAGCACAATCTATTGTTAATGTAGGTTTGAAAAATGTAACAGCAGGAGCTAATCCCATGGATTTGAAACGAGGAATAGATAAAGCTGTTGCTAAAGTTGTAGAAAGTATTAAATCTCAATCAGAGGAAGTGGGTGATGATTTCGAAAAGATAGAATCGGTAGCTCGTATTTCTGCTAATAATGACAGTGAAATCGGTCAGTTGATTGCAGAAGCGATGAAGAAAGTAAAAAAAGAAGGTGTAATTACGGTTGAAGAGGCTAAGGGTACCGATACTACGGTAGAAATCGTAGAAGGTATGCAGTTTGATCGTGGATATATTTCTCCATATTTTGTAACGAATACAGAAAAAATGGAGTGTGAAATGGAAAATCCTTATATCCTGATTTTCGATAAGAAAATTTCTTCTTTAAAAGAAATGTTGCCTATTTTGGAAGCGACTGCACAATCGGGACGTCCTTTATTGATTATTGCTGAAGATGTTGATAGTGAAGCTCTTGCAACTTTAGTTGTAAACCGTTTACGTGGTTCTTTGAAGATCTGTGCTGTTAAAGCTCCGGGATTTGGAGACCGTCGTAAAGAAATGCTTGAAGATATTGCCGTACTGACTGGTGGAGTTGTTATATCTGAAGAAAAAGGCTTAAAACTAGATGGTGCGACAATCGATATGTTAGGTCGTGCAGAAAAAGTAACAGTTGACAAAGAAAACACTACTATTGTAAATGGTTTGGGAAATAAAGATGCTATTGCTTCTCGGGTAGCTCAGATCAAAGCTCAGATCGAAAAGACTACTTCGGATTATGATCGGGAAAAACTGCAAGAACGTTTGGCAAAGCTTGCAGGTGGTGTTGCTGTTTTGTATATCGGTGCAGCTTCTGAGGTTGAAATGAAAGAGAAGAAAGACCGTGTCGATGATGCTTTAAGTGCCACTCGTGCTGCAATTGCTGAAGGTATCGTTCCCGGTGGTGGAGTTGCTTATATTCGTGCAATTCCTTCTCTTGAAGGTATGAAGGGCGATAATGATGATGAAACTACAGGTATAGAGATTGTTAAGCGGGCAATTGAAGAACCGCTTCGTCAGATCGTCGATAATGCCGGTGTAGAAGGAGCTGTCGTAGTTCAGAAAGTAAAAGACGGTAAGGGTGATTTCGGATATAATGCTCGTACGAACACATATGAAAACTTCTTTGCTGCTGGTGTTATTGACCCGGCTAAGGTTACACGTGTAGCTCTTGAGAATGCCGCATCGATTGCCGGAATGTTCTTGACTACAGAATGTGTTATTGCTGATAAGAAGGAGGAAAATCCTGCACCTATGCCTGCTCCGGGAATGGGCGGAATGGGAGGCATGATGTAATTCTTGCTTAGAATATAATATCTAAATAAAGACAGGCCTAAAAATTTACTTTTCGGCCTGTCTTTATTATTTATAAGAGTGTCTGTTTAAATTTGAAAGAATGGGAATAATTAAAGTAAATTACTAGCCAATTCAGAGAGACGGCTTCTTTCTCCTTTAATTAAGTTTACATGACCGAATAAAGCTTGTCCTTGCATCTTATCTATCATATAAACTAATCCGTTAGACTGAGAGTCTAAATAAGGTGAATCGATCTGTTGTATATCTCCGGTAAACACCATTTTTGTCCCTTCTCCGGCTCGAGTTATAATGGCTTTTATTTCATGAGGAGTTAAATTTTGAGCTTCGTCGATAATACAAAATGTCTCGGAAAGGCTTCGGCCTCGGATATAAGCCAAAGCTTCGATAACCAATGTTCCTTTTTCCTGCATATCTTGTAAAATTCTGTAATCGCTGCTTTCAAGAGAAAATTGGTGTTTAATGACATTTAAATTATCGAATAGAGGTTGCATATAAGGGGCTATCTTTTGCTTTTCATCTCCAGGCAAGTATCCCAAATCTTTATTAGCCAAAGCCACGATAGGACGAGCTAATAAAATCTGTTTATATAATTTGTTTTGTCGTAAAGCTCCGGCTAAAGCTAATAGTGTTTTCCCAGTTCCGGCTTTCCCTGTTAAAGCAAGGAGTTTGACTTCAGGATCATTTAACAAATCAAAAGCAAAGGTCTGTTCTGCATTGCGCGGCTCTATGCCGAAATTCTTTTCTTTAATTACTTTCCGGACTTTATCGGTTTCGGAAACATAGCGGGCAAGAACAGAAGAAGTCCCACTTTCCAAAACAAAACATTCGTTGGATTTAAACGGATCATTCGATATTTCTGTGGCCGGAATGCCGTCTTTAGATTTATAAATGGCATCGATAATTTCTGGAGAGACATTGTCTAATACCCGATGTTCTGATTCGAAAATATCAATATTTTTGACTTTATCATTGATATAGTCTTCAGTTTCGATACCTATAGCTCGGGCTTTCATCCGTAAATTTATGTCTTTAGTTACCAGAATCGTTTTTCTGTCAGGATGATTTTCTCTTACTATCAATGTTGCCGCTAAAATAAGATGGTCGGGTTTCTTTTCCGGAAATACCGATTTTACTTTTTCAGGATATGTACTATTGACAACGATGGATAATCGTCCTAAATCAGGGCCTAATAATGCACCTTCTGTAAACAAATGGTTATCTGTAATTTCGTCCAGTTCTCGGACAAATTCACGAGCATTGAAGTTAATTTGGTCGTTCCCTTTTTTGAATTTGTCTAATTCTTCTAAAACAACTATGGGAATGAAAATGTCATTATCTTGAAAATTAAACAAGCATTTGTAGTCGTGCAGAATAACATTCGTATCTAACACAAAATTCTTTTTGGCACTCATAATAGCATGTTTTAATAGTTAATATTTTAAATAAAGACATTTTGTCTTTTTCAAATATAATTATTCATTTAGAAAAAGACTTCTCTTTTAGATTAAAATAGCTTAACATTATTGTGAAATCTGCTTTTAGAACAGAAAATGTGAAATAAGGAAAAGTTTATGTATGTTTGTACCGAATTATATCGGAAAATATGAAAAGAATAGGATTATTGTCTGATACACATGCTTATTGGGATGAGAGATATATTAAATATTTTTCGGAATGTGATGAGATATGGCATGCCGGAGATATAGGGTCTATGGAAATTGTCGATAAGTTTCAATCATTTAAGCCATTCCGTGCGGTTTACGGTAATATTGACGGACAAGATATACGGGCTATATATTCGAAACATCTTCGTTTTACCGTAGAAGGTGCAGATATATGGATGACTCATATTGGGGGATATCCCGGTAAATATGACAGAGAAGTTATCCCCGAAATTTATAGAAATCCTCCGGATTTATTTATATCCGGACATTCTCACATACTAAAGGTTTTATATGATAAAACTTTAAAGCTTTTACATATAAATCCGGGAGCTGCCGGTAAATATGGTTTCCATAAAAAAAGGACATTGGTGCGTTTCACAATTGATGATAAAATATTTAAAGATTTGGAGGTAATAGAATTAGGAGAAAAATAATTTATTTTTCGTACATGTCAAACGCATAAAATCTATACGATAAGTAAATTCTTTTTTTATTCCCGGAAAAATTTGATTATAAATTTTTTGCAAGATCTCTCGTATATTAATAAACGATAGAGCAACGGTTTGCATATTTACATTGTTTTGTATGATTGTATTTTCACCGGTTTTTAGAATAAAGTCTATTTCTTTGCTATATTTATCGAATGTTTTGTCAATACCGTTTCCCTTTATATGCATACTTTAGGAACAAAAACAGTAAAAAAGTTTTTCTAATTTATGTGAACACTTTTTATTATAAAGCTGTTTTATGTTTTAAATTCAATAAATGAGTGTATTTTTGCCTAAATAACGGAGGATGATATGGGATTAAAACGTTTCGGAGTTTCTTTGGATGAAAGTTTATTAGAGTCTCTTGATTTATTTGTCGTTAATAACGGTTTTACAAATAGATCTCAGGCAATCAGATTTTTGGTTGAAAAAAATATTGCAGAGACTAAATGGCTATGTAATCATGTCGTAGCCGGAACAATCATTATCATGTATGATCAGAGTAAGAAAGATATTTCCGTAAGAATTGAGGAAATACAGCAAGCGTATCAGCAGGTTATTTTATCATCTTCTCAATATTACCTCAATAGCAATTTTTGCCTTCATATTGCGACGGTAACCGGAGAAGCTTATAAGTTGACAGAACTTTCGGACAGACTGATTGCAATAAAAGGCATAAAGCATGGAAAGCTTGTGATGAGTAGAGCAGATTAATTTTTTTTGAATTTATGGTAACACGATAATAGAAAAACGTGTCACTTAAGTAATAAAACTAAAAAGGATAAAAATGAGAAAAGTTATTCAACACATTTATTCAGTTGTATTTTGTATCGTTTTTTCTGTTCATGCAGGATCATCGTTAAAAGATACATTGGATATACAAGAAGTTGTTGTCACCGCGACAAAAACGAGAGTGAATAAAAATAATACACCTTTGTCTATTTCTGTAGTCACTCGTCAAGAGATTGAGCGCAGTAGTGAATCTGCTTTACTTCCGGTTTTATCTCAAAGAGTACCCGGACTATTTGTTACTCAGCGGGGAATTACCGGCTTCGGGGTATCTACCGGGTCTGCTGGAACAGTAAATATAAGAGGTGTAGGAAGTGGTAACAAGGTGCTTATGCTATTCGACGGGCAACCTCAATGGGCAGGAATTTATGGACATAGTCTTCCTGACACTTATGTTGCATCTGATGTAGATAAAGTAGAGGTGATACGTGGGCCGGGATCGCTTCTATATGGATCTAATGCAATGGGAGGGGTTGTGAATATAATCACCCGAAGTCAACATGAAGAGGGAGTCAGTACCCATGCGAGAGCGATGTACGGCTCTTATAATACCCAGAAATACATGATCAATAATGGCGTGAGGTCGGGAAAATTTAATAGTTTTATTTCCCTGAATCATGATCGTACGGACGGACATCGTGATAATTCGAAATTTAATATTACGAACGGATTTGTAAAAATCGGTTATGATATTTCTTCTCATTATAGTGTTGTCGGAGATATTAGTGCCGCATATTACGATTTAAGGAATCCCGGAAAGGATACCGATCCATTATTAGACGGTTGGATGCATATATGGCGTGGAATCGCATCTGTGGGAGTTGAAAATAAGTATCAGAAATATTCCGGAGCAATAAGGGCTTTTTATAGTTGGGGAAATCATAAGATCAATGATGGACATGAAGCCGATGAAGCAGCAAAAGATTATTTGTTTCGTTCAACGGACTTCAATTACGGTGTACAGGCGTATGAATCATTTTTTATTATTCCGAACAATCAATTTACATTAGGGGTCGATTATAAGAATTGGGGTGGAAATGCGTGGAATGCCTTTTTTTCAGGAGAAAGAAAAGACATTATTACGGATAAAAGTGTACATGAATTGGCCGGATATGCGATAATGCAACAAGAATTTTGGAATCAGTTCACTTTAAATGCAGGAGTCCGTTATGAACATAACAGTACATACGGCAGTGAGTGGGTGCCGCAAGCAGGATTTACATGGAGACCTTTTGGGGGAAATTCTATTAAAGCTTCTTTTTCGAAAGGGTTTCGTAGTCCTAATATGCGAGAACTTTATATTACATTCGGACCTGGAAATAAAGCGAATGCGGATTTGAATCCAGAGAGCATGTTGAATTACGAGGTGTCTATCGGACAATATTTTTGGAACAATCGGATACATGCAGAAGTAACGGCATTTTATATCGATGGTAAAAATATGATTCAAGTTGATCCACAGTCGGGACAGCTTGAGAATGTCGGAAAGTTTTATAATAAGGGTATTGAATTGGACGCAGATATTCAGGTTTTACGAAATTTACGCTTTTCTACAAATTATAGCTTTTTACATACCAATAAGGAAATTGTTGCTGCTCCTAAACATAAATGGTTTTTAGAAGGCTTATATACGTGGAAAAATTTAAGTATAACATTAAATATGCAGTCGATATTCGGTTTATATGTCAGTAATTTAATGAAGAGCGAAGATTATACTCTTCTGAATGGACGTATTGCCTATAAAATAGGAAATAAAAAACAGAATATTACGTTGTTTGTAAAAGGGGAAAATTTGACAAATACGAAATATACCATTAATGAAGGATATCCGATGCCGGGTGCTATAGCAATGGGAGGATTTGATTTTAAATTTTAAATTTTTTACCGGAACTCAATATCGATGGCATGATAAGAAATTATTATCATGCCATTTTTAATTAATTGATTATTTTTGTACGTTTAAATGAATCTCTGAATAATGTACAGAATTATATTATCTATAATTGGCATTGGTCTTATAACGGTTCAAATTATCAGTCTTATACATCCCGTCTTCATTATAATAGGCTCCGGACAGATAGTAGCGGGCAGTAGGTCCACCGCCGCTTATACTCAACATAGCCCGATAATTGTTTGTCGTATTTTTCAATACCTCATCCTGCCAGTCCACATTCGGATAAAGATCCGGATCCAGTCCATAACGGATAATATCTAATTCTTCATTGGAATACAAAGGTTCCATATTCCGAGTGAGCCGTGCCTAATTGGCCAGTTGTGAATAGTTAACAGCATCGACATATTCAGGCATCCGGGTGGGACGCTGATTACCGTATTCTGCCTTGAAATTGATCTTCACTTTTCCTTCCTGACCCTTTTTGGTCGTGATCAACAAGACTCCATTGGCACCACGCTGACCGTAAATAGCCGTTGCAGACGCATCTTTCAATACGGAAAAAGACTCGATATCCTCGGCATTGATCTCGTTAAAATCGCGCTCAATTCCATCTACCAATACCAAAGCCCCGTCGTTGGCACCAAAAGTACTTTTACCCCGAATCCAGAAAGTAGAACCGTTTTCTCCTGGTTCTCCGCTCTGCTGCATGGCTATGATACCGGCGACATTACCGGCCAAAGCATTACTTAAATTAGCCGTCGGCATTTTCATTGTTTTGACATCAACAGTAGTGATCGCCCCGACAACACTGGCTTTACGCTGCACTCCGGCACCCACCACCGTCACTTCCTCCAAAGCTTCGGAGGTAACCTTCATGACAATATCGATTTTTTCACGTCCGGAAACAGCGACTTCCTGTTTGTCATAACCGACAAAACTAAATATCAATACTTCATTCGACTGAGTCTTAATTACATATTTCCCGTCCAGATCCGTCACCACTCCAAATCCAGGCTGGTTTTTCACAACCACATTCACCCCTACCAGAGTTTCTCCCTTTTCATCTCTTACTGTACCAGAGACAGTAATATCTTTCTGAGCAAACAAGCTGACCGCCATCAGCAATAAACTCACAGAAAGCATTATTTTCTTTAGGCAATTCATATTTTCTTCGCTTACAATACTTATTCTACTACAATTTTACGGATACGCTGATTGTCCCTATCGGCCACATATATCGTTCCTGTCTCTAAATCGACTGTTAGCCCTGAAGGTTGGCGGAACTGTGATTTCAAAGGTTTTCCGTCGACATATCCTTCTGTTTTCGGCTGACCGGCATAGGTTGTCACTTGAAAACTTCCGGGGGCATTCTCAACAATCCGACGAATAATGTGATTATTCCTGTCGGCCAGGAAATAATCCCCATCCGGACCGGCTACCATCTGACAAGGAGTATTCAGCCAGGCAGCAGTCCCCACCCCGTCTCGATAATCGGCATCCGCACCCAGGTTGTCGTCATGCATCTTGCCGATAATAGGTGTCCATCCCCCCAAAACTCTGGTATTCAAATTATAATCCGCCACCGCGATATAAGATCCGTTCCGCACAACAGCAAACAATTTCTTGCCATCCAGCGACCAGCAGAAATAAAGTTCTTTGCTTTCTCCCATATCTTCTCCCATATGTTCAACTTTTCCTTCTTTAAAATTATACCGATAGGTGATTCCTCTACCGAAGCTGTTGAAAAACAATTCGCCGGTAACAGGATTTACAGCCACCGTATTACATTGATTAGTACCGGTCACCACTTCGGTCAAATCCTGAAAACTATTATTGCGAGTCGAAATGAAAAAAGCCGCTTTATTGACATCGCCGTCATCCTGAGCCAGAAACAAGGTATCCTGGCTCATGGAAAAACAAATAGACCGGAAACGTCCCTGACGATCCTTATTGCTTCTTCTGAAACCGGAAGTTACCTCATCTCCATTGATAATCCGCAGTCCCTGATTATCGGCTGTCCCTTCCTGATCACCTTCCAGTACATAAATCACCCCTTCGTCATCGATCGTCATATAATGAGGACAATCATAACGGGCCGCATCATCACTGCTACCCAAACGCACTCCATCCAGCGTTTCCCGGTCACCGGTCCCGCTATAAGTGGAGACATTCTCCTGTATCTGATAACTAAATTCCGTTTTACTGGAATCTTTCCTCACCGATCCTTCTGCTCCAACCTCCACATAAATCCGTCCGGTATCCGAACGGGCAGCAACAACGGCATAAATATGATTTCCGTCACTTCCGATAATGGAGGCTTCCCTGCGGCTTTTTCCTACCATAACCTTAATAAGTTCCTTTTCTGTTCCAAAATTCCGACCACTAATGACCAATTGAGTACCCGCCCCCCCGGTATCCGGACTGAAACCGGTTATCTGTACGGGTATCCCGGGATCAAAAACCATTTTTGCCTCGTCATCCTGACAATTAGCCAAAAACAGTGCCACTAAAATCATTGGAATAAAGCACAACCTATTCCTGCATTTCGATTTAACATCCTTATCTTTCATATTTGCTATTTTTAGTGAAAAAT
>OGPZ01002296.1_pt1 | contig 11850 bp, 10 predicted proteins | sample 1553111 | NCBI WGS metagenome assembly OGPZ01 (sample SAMEA2579968, study PRJEB22360) | human gut metagenome
TTAACGTATTACAGCGATTTCTTTGAGGACTTTGACATGTCCCGCGCCAATGCCATGCTGGAATCCTTAAAAATCAGCCCGAAGGACCGTTTGAAAACGATGTCGAAGGGAACGAAAGAGAAAGTCCAGCTCATCCTCACGATGAGCCGCCGCGCAAAGCTCTACTGCCTCGACGAGCCGATTGCAGGCGTCGATCCGGCAGCACGCGATTACATTTTATCTACGATTTTAAACAACTACGAACCAGACGCATCCATCCTCATCTCAACACATCTGATTTCCGATGTCGAAAATATTCTCGATGAGGTCATCTTTATCCAGGAGGGCCAGTTAAAACTGCACGCCTCGGTTGAGGATATCCGGATGCAGGAGGGTGAATCGATTGATTCTTATTTCAGGGAGGTATTCAAATGTTAAAAAAATGTCTGAAACATGAGTGGAAAGCATGCTGGAAAAACATGGCGCTGCTGAACGGTGCCGCCATTTTCATGGGCGCTCTCGGAGGCTCCGGATTCCTCTTTTCCCAGATTTCTGAGCTGCCGGATCTGCTGATCGTCCTCTATCTGTTTGCATACGTTTTGATTGTGATCGCCGCATCCGTCATGACACAGGTGCTGATGATCCAGCGCTACTATAAAAATCTTTTTACCGACGAAGGGTATCTGACCAACGTCCTTCCGGTATCGGCAACGGATCATATTCTCTCCAAAATGCTGGTTTTCGGCGCATGGAGCATCTTAAACGCACTTTCCGTTCTCGCTTCCTTCGCTTTTTTGCTTCTGCCGTACGCAATCCGGTATTTTACCGCAAACACCCTGCTTTTTTACAACAAGGCCATGACCTTTTCCAATTTTCTGTCCTATCTCTGGGCACAGATTACCTGTGTTGCCGATGCTGCTTTTTCCCTGATCGGCATCACGAACCACATCGGTATGGCACTGTTTTCCATCGTTGGCTTCTTCGCTTCGCTGTTCTTTGGCATTCTTCTGTTCTATGCCGCCATCAGCATCGGAAGCCTGGTATCCAGCCACAAAATTCTGACGGCTGTCCTCTCTTACATCGGCATGACTACCGTGATCCAGATCTTCGGCGGAATCAGCATCGTCCGTGTTTTCCAGGACTCCACACCGACTGCTGTGGTTACCACATCCTCGGTTTCCACACTTATCATCACCGTGGTGCTCTGCGTTGTTCTGTTCCTGATCTGCCGCTATATCTTAAGCAGACGGCTGAATCTTTCATAAAAATTGCATTAAAAAGCGCCGCCGCGGACGAACCGAATCGTCTGCGGCGGCGTTTTGTATGCATGTTCTGCACTTATGCCAGATGCCAGATATCCTCGTTGTACTGTGCAATGGTACGGTCGGAGGAGAAGAAGCCTGCTTTTGCGATGTTGATCAGGCACTTCTTGTTCCATGCATCTTTGTTCTCGTAGTCTTTGTATACTCTTTCTTTTGTCTTGATGTACTCTTTCAGGTCGAGCAGCGTCATGAACCAGTCTTTGTTCAAGATCTCTTTGTAGAGTCTCTCCAGGCAAACCTTGTCGCCGATAGCAAGAAGCTCATCGCTGACGATGAAATCAACCAGCTTTGCAATCTCCGGATCTTCGTCATAGATGTCTTTTGAGCAGTAAGCAGCATCTGCGTACAGGTCGATGACATCCTGCGGTTTCTTTCCGAAGATGTAGATGTTCTCTTTTCCGACAAGATCGCCAATCTCAACGTTTGCACCGTCTTCTGTTCCAAGCGTCAGGGCACCGTTCAGCATGAATTTCATGTTTCCGGTTCCGGAAGCCTCTTTGGATGCCAGGGAGATCTGCTCGGAGATATCTGCTGCCGGGATCACCTTTGCAGCTTTTGATACGTTGTAGTTCTCAAGCATAATCACTTTGAAGTACGGGCTTACCTCAGGATCGTTATCAATCAGCTCCTGCAGGCACAGGATCAGATGGATGATATCTTTTGCGATGATATAAGCCGGTGCAGCCTTTGCACCGAATACCATGGTGATCGGGGTTTTCGGCTTGTTGCCGCTCTTGATATCCATGTATTTGTAAATAGCGTACAGGGCGTTCATCTGCTGGCGTTTGTACTCATGAAGACGTTTTACCTGTACATCGATGATGGAATTTTCATCCAGCGCGATATTCTGTGTCTCATACAGGAACTGTTTGAGATCCAGTTTGCGGTTGTGTTTGATCTCCTCAAGTTTTGCAAGAACCTTCTTGTTGTCTTTGTATTTGAGCAGTTTTTCCAGCTCGTCGGCATCTTTTTTGAATCCCGGTCCGATCAGGCTCTCGATATACTGTGCCAGTTCACGGTTGCAGTGCAGCAGCCAGCGGCGGAAAGTGATTCCGTTTGTCTTGTTGTTGAATTTCTCCGGATAAATATCGTAGAACGGTTTCAGCTCGGAGTTTTTCAGGATCTCGGTGTGCAGTGCTGCAACGCCGTTAACAGAAAATCCGTAGTGGATATCCATGTGTGCCATGTGGACGCGCTGATCCTTGTCGATGATCGCTACTTTCTCATCTTTGTATTTCTTCTTTGCCTGTGCGTCCAGCTCGTGGATAATCGGCATCAGGTGCGGAACAACCTCCTCGAGGTAATCGATCGGCCATTTTTCCAGTGCCTCTGCCAGGATGGTGTGGTTGGTGTAAGCACAGGTCTTGCTTACAACATCGATGGCTTCCTGCATGGTAAAGCCTCTCTCCTGCAGCAGACGGATCAGCTCCGGAATGACCATGGACGGATGAGTATCGTTGATCTGGATCACAACGTGATCATACAGCTTATGCAGATCGTAGCCCTTCTGCTCGCACTCCATCAGGATGAACTGTGCGCCGTTGCTGACCATGAAATACTGCTGGTAGATACGAAGCAGCTGTCCGGCACGGTCGCTGTCATCCGGGTAGAGGAACAGTGTCAGGTTTTTCTGGATCTGATGCTTGTCAAAGTTGATGCTGTCTGATGGAACGATACTCTCGTCTACCGTATCTACATCGAACAGATGCAGACGGTTACAGCCATTGTTGTAACCCGGTACGTCGATATCATACAGGGTAGAATGCATTGTGAAGTTTTTATACGGAACTGCAAAGGATACCGGCTGTCTGACGAGCCAGCTCTCATTTGTGATCCATGGATTTTTCACTTCTTTCTGTTTGTGGTCGACCAGAAGCTGGCGGAACAGACCGAAGTGATAATTAAGGCCGATACCGTCTCCCGGCAGGCCAAGCGTTGCGATAGAATCAAGGAAGCATGCTGCCAGACGGCCGAGACCTCCGTTTCCAAGGGACGGCTCCATTTCCATCTCCTCGATCTCGGTCAGCTCTCTTCCGTGAGCTGCAAGTGCTTTTTCAACTTCCTCGTACATGCCAAGGTTAATCAGGTTATTGGACAGCAGTTTTCCGATCAGAAACTCTGCTGAAATATAATACAGCTTCTTACTTCCGGTGTTTCTTTTGCGACCTGCCATCTCCTGTTTGGTGATAACCATCAGGGCTTCAAAGATTTCGCTCTTTGTGCAGTTGTCCAGATCTCTTCCAAAACGCTCTTTTAAGATTGCCTGAATTCTTTCTTCCATTTTTTTCTCCTCGTATTGCTGTGGATAAATTCCCACAGTGTCATTTAGTTGCGCTGCCATTCCAGATTTCCTGCAATTGGCAGCTTTCGCAGTTCCATTCAAAGCTTTTCCCTGAATGGGACGGTTCACTTCTGAATCACTTTTGGGGGCAGCGAAACAGCAAATATTTTACTGCTGCGCGATCCGCGACTTTGTGGATTCCCTTACGACGAGTTCCCCATCGTATACTTTGCTGCAGGGTTCTTCTTTTCCTGAAATTAAGGAAAACAGCATCTTCGCCGTCTCTGCGGCAAGCTGCTCCACCGGCTGGCGGATCGTTGTGATACTGGGTATATAATACTCTCCCGCATCAATTCCGTCAAATCCGGCGACGGAAATGTCATCCGGCACGGTAAGCCCTGCCTCTTTTAAGGCACGGCACGCACCGATTGCCAGCGTATCCGCGGTGGCATACAGTGCGGAAAACTCCGTCTTTTTTTCCAGAATTTCTTTTGTTATCTTGTACCCTGTGGCGAAAGAGTACGTATCGTCCTTCGTCATATGAAATACCAGATCAGGGTCATAAGGTATCCCATGATCCAGTAAAGCCTGGCGGTACGCATTCAGACGGAGGCGTCCGATACTGATGTCGTCCTCGCAGGCGGTAATGATGGCAATGCGCCGGTGCCCAATGCTGCAGAGATAATCTACCATCTTGTAGCTTTCCCTGTAGTCATCGACCGATACGCTCGCGCACGGTTTTCCTCCGTCTGAAACCGCCCCGATTGTACTGATTACATACGGAACCGGGATCTGCGCCATTTTCTCATGCGGATGCGTAAAGTTTCCGCCCAGGAAAATGATGCCGCGCAGCCGTTTTTCTTTGACGATCTCGATCGCGGAGTCTACCTCATTTGCCTTTTCCTCTACTCGCTCAATAATGCAGGCGTATTTCTTTTTTCGCACAACCTCTTCAATCACACTGATCATGTTGTTGAAGAACATGTTGTCCATGCCTTTTACCAGAATGGCAATCGCTTTGGCATTCGACCGCTTCAGGTTTCTGGCACTGTTGTTCGGTACGTAATTCGATTCGGCAATCACCTTTAAGATCATCTCTTTTGTTTCCGGATTGATGTCCGGATGATTGTTCATCGCTCTCGATACGGTACTCACGCCTACCTTACATTTGCGGGCAATGTCCCTGATTGTTACCTGTTCCATATTCTGCAGGCCTCTCCTTTAAACTCTGTACCTGTTCTGCCGGAATCTCTTCCGGCTTGTTTTCCCGGCCTGTTTTGCTTTCTCTCCGGCGCGTATTTTTATTTTGCAATACGTGCTGTAATCTGTGTCAGCCGATGAATTCTCTTTGCCATTTCCGGTGTAAACTGTCCCGGAAGCAGGCGCCATTTCCAGTTATTTCCAAGTGTGGACGGATAGTTGATTCTTGCCTCCGTTCCAAGACCTAAAAATTCCTGCATCGGAGTGACAGCCAGATTTGCCACGCTCTCCATTGACATGCGAATGAAATCCCACGGGAGTTCCTCGTCGGTACTCTTTGCATTTCCCATATACTCTTTGGAGAATTCGCGGTCTTCCTCACTCATGACATAATACCATCCAAGAATGGTATCATTGTCGTGCGTTCCGGTGTAGACAACACAGTTTTTCTCGTAATTGTGTGGCAGATAATCGCTCTCCTCACGGGAGTCAAAAGCAAACTGCAGCACCTTCATACCCGGATAGCCGGATTCTTTCACCATTTCGATCACGCTCTCGGTAAGATATCCCAGGTCTTCTGCGATGACATCCACATCGCCGAGCTTTTCTTTGACGGTGTTGAATAGATCCATGCCCGGTCCTTTTTCCCAGTGGCCGCGCTCTGCCGTCTGATCACCGAATGGGATGGAATAATATTCATCAAATCCGCGGAAATGGTCGATGCGGACAGTATCGTACAGTTTAAACACGTGAGCCAGACGTAACAGCCACCATGCATAACCTGTGCTCTTATGGTAATCCCATCTGTATAACGGGTTGCCCCAGAGCTGTCCGGTTGCGGAGAACGCATCCGGCGGGCATCCGGCAACTGCTTTTGGCTGGTTGTCCTCATCAAACTGGAACAGAACCGGATTTGCCCAGGTGTCGGCGCTGTCAAATGCAACATAAATCGGAATATCACCGATAATACGGATACCCTTTTCATTTGCGTAAGCTTTCAGTGCTTTCCACTGTTTCAGGAACATAAACTGCTGGAATTTGTAAAATGCAATCTCCCCGGCAAGCTCTTCCCGTTTCTGATTCAGTGCTGCTTCTTCTCTGTCCTTTAATTCTGCCGGCCACTCACTCCAGCTGATTCCGCCGAGTGCATCCTTAATCGCCATATACAGCGCATAATCCTCCAGCCAGTAACCATTTTCCGATACAAATGCATCATATACGTCATCTGCCGCAAATCTTTCAAATGCTTTTCTGAGTACTTTGAAACGGGACAGATAAATCTTTTCGTAATCAATATACTCCGCATTGTCACCGAAATCGCACGCATCACACTCTTCTTCTGTCAGAAGTTCCTCTTTTACCAGGGTCTCCAGATCAATAAAATATGGATTTCCTGCAAAAGTAGAGAACGACTGGTACGGCGAATCTCCATATCCCGTCGGTCCAAGTGGAAGAATCTGCCAGTAGCTCTGGCCGGCCTCCTCCAGGCGATCCACAAATTCATACGCTTCTTTCGAAAAACATCCGATACCATATCGGGACGGCAGCGAAGCTACCGGAAGTAAAATACCACTTGTTCTCATTTTTAAACCCTTTCTCCTTGTCGTTTTTTCTATCCATCCGACCCCACAAATACATAATTTCTGTTCACGGATACGCAGCAAATTGTAACTTATACAGCCCTTCTAGCCAGCTCATTTTGTTTCGTAAAAACAGGGCTGCCTGTATCTCGTCTGTATTTCCGGAAACGGTGTCGGTAACGTTTCCGGAACTCGTTATATTTACAATACCATACTCTGCATCAAAAAACAACCCCCAAGCCCCTTATCATATTTACCAAATATTGAATACTATGTTTATTCAAAACAACGAATTTGCATTTTTGTAACGATGCAAAGCCATACATAAAAAGACAGCATGCGGGGGGGCGGAACCGCTTTGGGCACTTAAAAATCATAAATTTTTCAAGCCTCCCATATAGGTTCTGTCCCCGCATGCTGTCTTTTGCGGTATCTGTTTTTCACTTAAAACTCCAGAATAATCTTTGTTCCGATTCCAAGCGTACTCTCAATTTTAATCTTCGCATCATGAAGAATTGCTCCATGCTTCACAATGGAAAGTCCAAGTCCGGTACCTCCCGTTTCGCGGGAATGACTCTTATCCACACGATAGAACCGTTCAAAGATCCGCTCCTGATCTTCCTTTGCAATTCCGATTCCGGTATCTGCCACAGATACCACTGCCCGTCCGTTTCTTCCGCGTGAAACCGTCACTTCAACTTCACCGTCCCTGCGGTTGTACTTGATCGCATTGTCGCAGAGATTGTAGATCATCTCATAGAGAACCTGTCGTGCACCTTTGATCCGGCATCTCTCTCCTCTCAGTGTCATCTTCACCTGCTGCTCCTTTGCCCGTATGGAAAGATGTCCCTCGACATCACGGCAGATCTGCATCAGATCCACTTCCTCCATCGGGATTGACTGGTCGTTTTCGTCCAGTCTGGACAGCTTGATAATATCCTCGACAAGAGAGCTTAACCTGCTCGCCTCACTGTGGATTCTTCCCGCAAATTTTGGAATATCCTCCGGTTTCACCATGTTATTTTCTATGATCTCCGCATATCCGGAAATTGACATCAGTGGTGTTTTCAGCTCATGTGACACATTGGCAGAAAACTCACGGCGCATCACCTCCGCTTTCTGTTTTTCCGTCACATCCAGCACCAGGATGACCGCACCGGATACAACACGGTCCACACGCACCGGATTTGCAAGAAGCTGATAGACTCTTCCATTTATCTCCAGCATCCGTTCCTCGGAACTGCCCTCCAGCGCATGATCCAGTGCCTCCTTCAGCTGCTCGTTGCGGCTGACTGTCACGATATTGTGGTTAATGCACTCCTCCGCTGTCACATCAAACAGATTCTGTGCCGAACGGTTGATGGAAAGTACGACCGACTGGTTTGTCACGATCAGACCATCCTTCATATATTCCGTGATGGCAAGATACTCCTCCTGATTATGGCGGAGCTCCTCCATCTGCTGCTGAATCTGCTTCTGCTGCTGATGAATTCTTCCAAGCAGCGGACTCAATTCCTCATACGCTTTGTTGTCCAGCGGATGATTCAGATCAATCTAATTGATCGGCGATACAAGCGCCTTTGTCAGATGACTGACCATCACGACAAGGACTGCCGCAATCAGTACAACCACCAGCCATATATTCCGCAGCATCACACCGAACACACTGTCTGTTGTCAGGGAAACACGGATGATTTTTCCATTGTCCAGGCGCAATGCCGTATAATATGTTTTGCTCCGCAGGGTCTCGGAATAACGGGAAATATTGCTTTCCCCGGTCTTTTCCGCCTCAATCACCTCCGGCCGCCCGGAATGGTTTCCCATCATGTTCTCATCCTCGACCGAATCAAACAGAACGGTTCCGTCCGTGTCAATCAGGGTAACCCGGCTTGCCGTAATCTTGCCGGCCGGTTTATCCAGACTGTCATCACCCATCTTGTCCAGAAAATACCTGTAATACTCACATTCATTTCTCACCGAAACACGAAGCTGCTCCGCCGTATTGTTGTACATTGCCCAGCTCATGGTGAAAAAAGTCAGGATAATCGCAGCGATAATCAATGCTCCCGCATGTTGAAAGACTTTTTTACGCATCTTACTTTCTCAGCCTCCTATCCGGTATCCCACGCCGCGGACCGTCTCGATCAGCTCGCCGCATTCGCCCAGCTTCTGGCGGAGTGTACGCACATGAACGTCTACCGTACGGGTTTCTCCGTCAAAATCATAGCCCCAGACATGGCCGAGCAGACGGTCTCTCGTAAGGACAATTCCTCTATTTTCCATTAAAAATTTCAGCAGTTCAAACTCTTTTAAGGTCAGGGTAACCTTCTCCCCTTTGGCCAGAACCTGATGCTGTTTCACCTGGATCTGCAGATCCCCGGTCTCCAGCACATCGTTTTCCTTCGCTTCTTTTCCGGCACGGCGCAGCACGGCACGTACCCTTGCGATAAATTCCATCATGCCGAACGGCTTGGTAATATAGTCATCGGCTCCGCAGTCAAGGCCCATGACCTTATCATACTCAGCGCCCTTTGCCGTTACCATAATGACCGGAATTTCTTTTGTTACTTCCGATGCCTTGAGGCGTGAAAGAATTTCAAGACCATCCTCTCCCGGAAGCATGATATCCAGGAGAATCAGGTCCGGAAGCTGTTCTGCAATAGCTGCATTCAGCTCTTTTCCGCTTTCCAGGCCTCTTGCGGTAAAACCGCTCGATTCCAGTGTGTATACGATCAGTTCCCGTATATTTCTTTCATCTTCCACGCAGTAGATCATCTGTTATTCCCCTTTATGGTGACCGTTAATGGAGTACACAACCCATTCCGCAATGTTTGTTGCATGGTCACCGATTCTTTCATAATATTTTGCAATCATCAGATAGTCCAGAGACTGGACATCTGTGGTAATTCCCTTTCGCATACCCTGCAGAATTTCATCCTTGACCTCATCAAAAAGATCATCCACGATATCATCGAAATCGATAACCTCCCGTGCAAGCTTCAGATCCTGCTTAACGTATGCATCGATACATTTTGTTACCATAGAAGCTGTTGCTTTCGCCATATCCTTCAGACGGATGCTTGCATCCGGCACACCAAGACTCGTTACTTTTACGATATCCGCAATATCCGCTGCCTGGTCTCCGATCCGCTCCATATCGGTAATCATTTTTAATGCCGCAGATACCTGACGCAGATCACGTGCTACCGGCTGCTGCTGTAAAATGATGCGGAAGCAGAGATCCTCGATCTCCCGTTCTTTCGCATCGACAACCTGGTCTTTTTTGATAATCTCTTCTGCCGCTCTCTGGTTTCCCTCCAGCAGAACCTCATATGTCCGTCCGATTGCCTGCTCGCAGAGTGCGCCAAGCTCAATCAGCTCCGTGTGCAGAATTTCCATCTGCTGCTCAAATCTTTCCCTCATATCAGCCAAACCTCCCTGTAATGTAATCCTCTGTCCGTTTATCCTTCGGCATGGAGAAGATCTGTTCGGTCTCTCCGTATTCTACTACCTCTCCTAACAGGAAAAATGCGGTTTTGTCGGAAATTCTGGCTGCCTGCTGCATATTGTGGGTTACCATGACAATAGTATAATCTTTTTTCAATTCTACCGCAAGATCTTCGATTTTGGAAGTAGAAATCGGATCCAGTGCTGAGGTTGGTTCGTCCATCAGAAGAACCTCCGGCTGTACGGCAAGAGCACGCGCAATGCAAAGACGCTGCTGTTGTCCGCCGGACATGCCAAGTGCGCTTTTCTTCAAACGGTCCTTCACCTCATCCCAGATTGCCGCCTGTCGAAGAGACTGCTCCACAATATCATCCAGCTTCGCTTTGGAACGGACACCATGGGTTCTGGGGCCATAGGCAATGTTGTCGTAAATGCTCATCGGGAACGGATTTGGTTTCTGGAATACCATGCCGACCCGTTTTCGGAGTCCGTTGACATCCATTTTTCCGCCGTAGATGTTTTCTCCGTCCAACAGCATTTCACCGGTGATCCGGCAGCCCGGAACGAGATCATTCATTCTGTTGATGGATTTTAACAGTGTCGATTTACCACAGCCGGAAGGTCCGATAAAAGCCGTCACCTCATTGGCATCAATGCTAAGATTGATATTTTTTAAGGCATGAAAGTCTCCGTAATAAAGATCCATATTGGATACATCTATTTTACTCATGTTTTTTCCTCGTCTCTCTTTTATTTCTTTGCAATTTTCTTCGCAATCATTCCGGAACAGCCGTTGATCAGAAGGACAATCAGCATCAGGATGACGCCGGTTGCATACATCTGATTCATATAAAGGCCTTCACTGGAAAGTGCATACATATGAACGGCAAGGGTACGGCCGGAATCCATAAGGCCTGCCACCTTTGCAATCGTTCCTGCTGTGAAAAGAAGCGCTGCCGTCTCTCCTACGACACGGCCTGTCGCAAGAATGACACCGGAAAGAATGCCGGGTACGGCAGATGGAAGAACAATTTTAAAAATCGTACGAAGCTTTCCGGCTCCCAGTCCAAAGCTTGCTTCCCGATAGGAATCCGGAACCGATTTTAAGGCTTCTTCTGCTGTTCGCATAATCAGCGGAAGAATCATGATGGCAAGGGTACAGGCACCGGACATCATCGAGTATCCCATTTTCAGGGTTTTCGTAAAAAACAGCATACCGAACAAACCGTAAACGATCGACGGAATACCGGAAAGGGTCTCTGCCGTAATCCGGATCAGGCCAACCAGTTTTCCGCGTTTATTGGCATATTCAACCAGATAAATCGCCGAGAAAATGCCGAGGGGCGCAGCAAGCAGCAGGGAAAGTACTGTCATCGTAACAGTGTTGATGATCGCCGGAAGCATCGTAACATTCTCTGTATTATAGGTCCATGCAAACTGCTCCAGTGTCAGGTTTTTCACACCGTGGATCAGAATAAATCCAACCAGAAAAACCAGAATAGCAAGTGCAAGAATGGCCGCTCCACAGGTAATTCCGGTCAGTACCGAAGAAAAAACACTTTTGTGATACGTAACCTTTGTTCTTTCTTTTTCTTTTGTATTTATTTTTACAGCTTCCATTGTATTTACAGCTCCATTTCCTTTAATCACCATAATGTACCCTCCGGTTCAGCATAGACACCGATAAATTGATCAGCAGGATAAAGACAAACAGCACAACACCCGTTGCAATCAGCGCTTCCCGGTGAAGTCCGGATGCATATCCCATCTCCAGTACAATATTGGCTGTCATGGTACGAAGGCCTTCTATGATTCCTTTTGGCATACGAGGCTGGTTTCCGGCAATCATAATCACTGCCATCGTCTCTCCGATGGCGCGTCCGATGCCAAGAACGATGCCGGCCAGGATTCCGGATTTTGCCGCCGGGACAACTGCAAAGAAAACGCTCTGGGAATGCGTTGCACCAAGGCCAAGGCTTGCTTCATAGTAGGATTCCGGAACGCTTGTAATGGCGGATTCTGTTACACCGACCACGGTCGG
>OGPZ01002297.1_pt1 | contig 11839 bp, 8 predicted proteins | sample 1553111 | NCBI WGS metagenome assembly OGPZ01 (sample SAMEA2579968, study PRJEB22360) | human gut metagenome
GGAGATCGCACAGGAGATCACAGATACATTCCTGCCCAAGTGGCAGACGCTTTGGGATCTGCTGGGGTGCAGCGAAACAGCACCGGAACCGGACCGGGAGGAAGTCCTGGAAAAACTAAAACAGGCAGAGGAGAATATGCGGCAATGGTGATCGAACAGTCAGAACATATTATTACAGAGGTCAAAAAGGCATTTATGGGAAAGGATGAGATCATCCGGAAAGTTTTGATGACCATGTGTGCCGGCGGTCATATTCTGCTGGAGGATTGTCCGGGCGTGGGAAAGACTACGCTGGTGCTGGCGTTTGCCAATGCGCTGGGGCTGGACTTTAAGCGTATCCAGTTTACCACAGATACCACGCCGTCAGACATTACCGGCTTTTCCATGTTCAACCGGGTGAACAATCAGTTCGAGTATCACAGCGGTGCGATAATGTGCCATCTGCTGCTGGCAGATGAGATCAACCGTACTTCACCGAAAAACCAGTCGGCGCTTTTGGAGTCCATGGAAGAGAAGAACGTGACCGTAGACGGCGTGACCCATCCGCTGCCCAGTCCGTTTATCTGCATCGCAACGCAGAATCCTCTGGGCGCATCCGGTACGCATCCGCTGCCGGAATCCCAGCTGGACCGTTTCATGATACAGCTTTCCATCGGCTATCCGTCCTGTGAGGATCAGATCAAGATACTGAACGCCAGACGCTATACCAATCCGCTCCATGAGATCAAGCCGGTCTGCGATACCAAGAGTCTGATGCAGGTGCAGGACTATCTCTCCGCCATCAAGGTGACAGAGGATATCATGCGCTATGCCATCCGCCTGTGCGAGGAGACTCGGGTGCATCCCTTTGTGGAACTGGGCATCAGCCCCAGAGGCGTGATCGCACTCATCCGCATGGCAAAGGCAAACGCTCTGGTAGAACAGCGGAACTATGTAGTTCCGGAGGATGTGCAGAGCGTGTATCTGGATGTCTGCGTTCATCGTCTTGTCCTGCGTCCCCAGGCGCTGATCGAGGGCGTGAACAAGGTGCAGATTTTGCAGGGAATCCTGGAAAAGGTGAAACCGCCGGTGACCATCGGAGGAAAGCTGTCATGATCCGGCACAAGGTGAGCTACTTTTTGTCCATCGCAGTCGTGCTGGTGCTGTTGTTTTTCTTCCCGAAACCGATTCTTCTGGCAGTGCTGCTCCTGGAGATCGCCCTGCCGCTTCTGGCGCTCGTTCTGCTCCGGATGGATATTGCTGCAATGATCCTTTCGTTACAAGCACCGGTGACAAGCAATGTCAATGCGCCTCTTGCGCTGGATATCACCTATAAGGCAAAGCGTCCGCTGTTTTCGGTGTCTGCAGTGGAAATGACCCTGGAGATGCAGAACCTGCTGTTTCACACACAGGAGGAACGCTGGCTGCGGATCAGTCTTTCTTCCCAGAAAAGCTCTCATGTGGAGTTTACGCCGGATATGTGCGGCGAATGGTTTATCCGGGCATCTGGTGTGCAGTGCCTGGACGTCTTTGGGTTCTGTGCCGCCGCAGTACCCTGCGAGTTGTTCTGCCGTGTTAAGGTGATGCCGGAACAGAATGACATTACCATCATGACCGACCAGGCATCCCGGGCAAAGCCGGAAGTCGGCTCGTTCCGGGTCTACCAAAAGGGAAACGATACCGCAGAGGTGTTCGAACTGCGGGAGTATCAGGAGGGCGATGAGCTGAAAGCCATCCACTGGAAACTGACCAGCAAGATGGATCGGCTGATCGTGCGGGAATACAGCGATTCCACCCGGTATGACACCATCGTGCTGTATGACATTGCGCTGAAGGCAAACGGCGAGGACGTGGACAAGACATTGCTTTCCACATCCATCGGCGCAGTGGAAAGTCTGAGCCGTGCGCTGGTGCGTGCCGGAATCCCGCATATGGCGGCGTTTGTCTTTCAGAGCCGCATCATTTCCGCACCCATTGCAGCGGAGGCAGATGCCGCAGAATTTCTCTATACGCTGCTGTCCTATCCATTGGCGGAGAACAGCGGCATCGCCTGTCAGTTTTTCCTGGCAGGGCAGATCCAGCAGAACTATGAGAGTATGGTGTACTTTACCATACACAGCTTTCCCAAGGAACTGGCGCTGATCCCGGCGGATGTGAACCTGGATGCCGTAGTGGTCACGGACAAGGATGGCGTACCTGTTGTGACACAGCCGGCAAGGGCGAAAGTGCTGGTCGAAGTACCGGTGACATATCTGCGGAAAAACCGGAGTTTCCGCATTATACTATAAGAATCCATTTCCGGACATTGTGCTGAGGAGGTGTATCCAGATGCAGCTGCATCGAAAACCAAAAAAGAAACCGGAGACCATGCCAGTTTTTACGGAGCAGCCTCCTGTGTACAATATGATTTTGGAATGTATTTGCGCCGGGCTGTTTTCTGCCGGGTTCTGTGTGTCATTCCTGCACTACGGCATGGCAGAGGTACCGCTTTTCTGGGTACTGCTGTGTGCAGCTGCGGCGGTTTTGTGCCGTTCGCTGTCCCTCTGGAAACCGTTTCGCAAAACAGCACTGCTGGTTCCGAACGGACTGGCACTGCTGGTGCTGCTGATCGGATTCCCGGACTGCAAAAACGGAGCGATCCTTTTTCTCAACAGCGTGATCTCCAGATGGAACACGGTGAGCCATGATGCAGTCTCGCTTTTGGGCGGCACAGGCACAGCCGGCGTTTTCTCTCTGATCTTTACCATTCTGCTGATCGCCGCCTGGGGATATCTCCTGGTGCAGATCAACAAACCAACTGTCAGCTTTTTCGTTCTGCTGGTTCTGACGCTGCCGGCACTGCTCCTGCAATGCTTTTCCGGCATCGGCGTGGGGATGTATCTGATCGGCTGGCTCTTACAGCGCATCTGTCACTGTGAGCGTTCTTTCAGCTGGAAAAAGGTGGGATGGTTCGTCACAGCGTCTGCGGTGATTCTGAGTGCGGCAGCGGCATCCGGCAGCCGGGAATTCCACACGGTGAATGTGCTGCGTGAGAATGTCCGTGCAGCGATCACACGGGTGCGTTACGGCGAGGACACACTGCCGAAAGGAGATCTGTCCAAGGCGTACCGGATGAACCGGGGCGATAAAGACCGGCTCATGGTGCGCCAGACCCAGGCGAAAGATCTGTATCTGCGTGGATTTGTGGGTGCAGACTACGACAACGGCAAATGGCAGGAACTGAACCGTTCGGACTTCCGGGGAGAAAATGACGGCATCGAGTCCTGGTTTGCGGAACATCAGTTTTCACCGTCTCAGCAGTACTGCAAATACGGCACTGCCGGCGGGGAACAGTTCCCGAAAAACCGTGTCTCCGTCGAAAACAACGGCGCAGACCGGCGGTATGTCTACCTGCCCTATTCGGCAGGCCAGCCGGACTGTTCCACCAGAGTCCACCGGGATGCGGCGGTGCAGTCTGCCGGGCTGTTCGGCACAAAGCAGTATGATTTCACGGAATACGCCAACGACTATCCGGGAGAACTGCTCTATGTGGACGACTGGGCAATGCACCCGGAGACAAAGGCAGAAAAGGCGTATCTGGACTGCGAGGCGATCTACCGCAGTTTCGTGTACCAGAATTACCTGGATATCCCGGAAGAACTGCGCTCTGTGATACAGGAAAAGTTTCATGATCCATCCTATACGGAGACGGATAACACCGTCTACCAGGTGACCCAGCACATCCATGACGTTCTGGAAAACACCTCGTCCTACCAGATGGAGCCGGGGCGAACCGATTCCGAAGAGCCGCTGGAAAAGTTTCTGAACGGCGGAACGGGAAACTCTGCCTTTTATGCAACGGCGGCAGTTCTGGCGTATCGTTCGTTTGGCATTCCGGCACGGTATGCCGAGGGCTACTACGTTAATGGTACGCTGGTGCGGGACAAGGTCAGCGCACAGCTCACGGCAACGGATGCCCACGCTTGGGCAGAAGTCTACATGGACGGCATGGGCTGGATTCCCATTGATGCGACACCGGGGTATTATCACGATGTCTATACCCTGATGCAGATGGTACAGCAGCCGCAGAACGTGGAAAAGGTGAAGATCGCCGATGACAGCGAGACACAGACCGGCAATGTGCAGAACAAGAGCAAACGGGATACTTCCGGAGGAAGTGTCTTGGATACGGTGGAAAATGCGGCGGTGCTGCTGTTGGGAATCGCTGCGCTGCTGCTAATTCTGGCGGCTGTGGGAACTGCTGTCCTGGAAGTGCGCATTACGGTAACGCAGGTTCGTTCTCAGAACCGGTACCGGAAAGCTGATGAACGAAAAAAACAGGATATTCTCTGCATGATGATCCCAAAAATGCTGCATTGCATGGGCGTGGAAATGCACATCGGCTGGCAGGCGGAAACGGCGGAACAGCGGATGAAAGAAAAAATCCCGGAACTGCGTGACGGAGAATACGAGCGTGTCAACCAGTTGATGGAAAAGTACATCTACGGGGAAACGGCGCTTCAGCCCTATGAAGTCCGTGTGCTGACATCGTTTCTGAAAAAGATATCTGATCCAAAGCGAAAGACGCTCACTCGCCGGGAACGGTTTCAGATCCGGCGTGCAGGGATATTGATGACAGAAGAAAACAATGATTGACAAATGATGATAAATTATGGTATACTATAGGCAGAACCGAACCAAGTCCGCCTGTCGGATTTGCACGGTATTGCCTATGATTTAGGGTATGTGAAGAAATGAAACGGGGTTCGCAGCGGCACTTCTTTGCGGTTTGCCTTTTCCATCCGATCTGAAAGGAAGATACAGCAGTGGAAATCTTAGAAACATTCAGCACAGACCATGAGACACAGTCCGACTATCAGCTGACTTCACAGCAGGCAAAAGAGCAGATGCGCTTTTTCCGGAATGTGTTTACCGTGGTGCGCCTTTTGAAGGGCGAAGATCTGGAAGGCATCCGGGAAAGCACAGAAGATGCGTCTTTTTGCGAATGCTACGATTATTGGGGCAAGGGACAGCCGTGTGAAAACTGTATCTCCATGCAGACATTACAGGACAGACAGCAGCACACGAAACTGGAATTTCTGGGGACAGATATCTACCAGGTCTTTTCCCGTTATGTTGAAGTGGACGGAAAGCCCTGTGTGATGGAACTGATCCGGAAACTGGACAGCGATTCGCTGATCGGTGCAAGTGAACGGGACAAGCTGATCCGGCAGCTGTCGCAGTATCATGTGGAACTGTACCGGGATGCACTGACCGGAGCGTATAACCGGCGGTATCTGGAAGACAGATCCAAACAGAAGAAGTTTACCGGCGGCGCTGCCATGATCGATCTGGATGACTTTAAGGTGTACAACGACACCTGCGGTCACGATGCCGGGGATATGGTGCTGGAAACGGTGGTCAAGGTGATACGGGAAAGCTCTGACAGCAATGATGTGCTGATCCGCTACGGCGGCGATGAGTTTGTACTGCTGTCGGCAAATGCGGATGAGCAGGAGTTTTACCGAAAGCTGCACCACATTCGCCATAAGATTCACAACGCTCCGGTTCCGGGGTATTCCGGTATCCACCTTTCGGTCAGCATCGGCGGCGTGTACTGCGAAAATACCCTGCTGGATGAGGCAATGCACCGTGCGGATGTTTTGATGTACCAGGCGAAGAACAAGAAAAATGCAGTGATTATCTCTGAGGCAGATTCTGTTGCGGACAAGGAAAGCAAGCAGGAAATTCTGATCGTGGACGATTCGGAGATGAACCGTGCGATTCTGGCAGAAATGCTGGGAGACTCGTATATCATTCACGAGGCGGTCAACGGCGAAGAGGCGCTGCATCTGCTGGAACGGCAGGGGACAAGCATTTCCCTGGTGCTGCTGGATATCATCATGCCTGTGATGGACGGCTTTGAACTGCTGCATCATATGGCAGAAAATCATTGGATCGACGATATTCCGGTCATTATGATCTCCAGCGAGGATTCTTCCTCCTCTGTGAAAAAAGCTTATGAAATGGGCGTTTCAGACTATATCAGCCGTCCGTTTGATGCGAGAGTTGTCTACCGCCGTGTGTTCAACACCATCAAGCTCTACGCCAAACAGCGGCGTTTGATCTCCATGATAAGCGAACAGGTACGGGAGAAAGACAAAAACAACAGCATGATGGTCAGCATTCTCAGCCAGATCGTAGAGTTCCGGAACGGAGAAAGCGGCAGCCATGTCATCCACATCAAGCGCCTTGCAGAACTGCTGCTGGATCAGCTGGAACGGAAAGACACAAAGTATGAGATCACAAGTGCAGATCAGATGCTGATTCCGCTGGCGGCTGCGCTGCATGATATCGGCAAGATCGGCATTGACGAGAAGATTCTGAACAAGCCGGGACGGCTGACCAAGGAAGAGTTTGAGATCATGAAAACCCACACAGTAATTGGCGCCAATATGCTGGAGAGCCTGGCGATCTACCAGAGCGAGCCGCTGGTTCGTGTGGCGCATGACATATGCCGGTGGCATCACGAACGATTCGACGGAAAGGGATACCCGGACGGGCTTGTGGGCGATGAGATCCCCATTTCGGCACAGGTGGTTTCGCTGGCAGACGTATATGATGCACTGGTGAGCGAACGGGTATATAAAAAGGCGTTTTCCCATGAGAGAGCCATTCAGATGATTCTGAACGGGGAATGCGGTGCGTTTAACCCGGTTCTGCTGGAGTGCCTTCTGGAGATACAGGACACGCTGAAACGGGAACTGGTGGAACAGAGCAAGAACGCCTATGAATACGCTGCGTTGTGAAATCGAGGGAATGAGATCATATGACAATACAGGAATGTTATACAAAGATGGGTGCAGATTATGCGCCTGTGTTACAGCGGCTGGGCAGCGAACGGATCGTGACGAAGTTCGCCCTGCGCTTTTTGGAGGATAAGACGTTTTCCGGTCTTTGCGATGCGCTGGATGCGCACGATGCCGAAGAGGCGTTTCGCATGGCGCACACGCTGAAAGGCATTTGCCTCAATCTGGGATTTGAACCGCTGCGGCAGGCAAGCTCGGAACTGACCGAGGAACTGCGTGGGCGAGACCTTTCGGTGGACTACGCAGACGCTTTCCAGGCAGTGAAAACCCGGTATCAGCAGACAGTGTCTGCGATTCGTGGCATTGCCGGATAATTTTTGGAAAATGAAAAAGCATACAGTATTTCCGGGAACGGATACTGTATGCTTTTTTGCATTTTAAGAATGCCTGTACAGATCGCAGCCTGCATCGTGGGAATACAGGATGCCAACCGCCTGTAAATACGCATAGATGATGGTACTGCCGACAAATTTCATGCCACGCTTTTGCAGGTCGGTGGAAATGGCATCGGACAGGGGACTTGTGGCTTTTCCGGTTTCGTAAAAGATCCTGCCCTGTGTGAACTGGCACAGATAGTTATAAAAGCTGCCGAATTCGGCGGAAATGGCAAGGAAGATCGCCGCATTCCGGACGCTTGCCTGGATCTTGCGCCTGTTTCGCACAATGCCCTTGTCCGCAGCCAAAGCACTGCACTTTTCCGCTGTATAGGCGGCGATTTTTTCTGCCTGGAAATCATCGAACGCCTTTCGGAAATTTTCCCGTTTGTTTAGGATACACTCCCAGGAAAGCCCTGCCTGGAATGATTCCAGGAGCAGCATCTCAAACAGATAGGCGTCGTCTGTCCGCAGAACACCCCATTCCCTGTCGTGATAGGCGATGTACTTCGGGTTGTTTGGATTGCACCATTTGCAGCGGTTGGGCATGAGAAATCCTCCTTTTTGTCAGAGACAGAGCAGGCATTTATGATTCCAGAGAAAGGTAGTACTCATACAGCGGAATCGCCTGGTGAATGGCGAATGTGGTGTGGAAACGATGTGTCTCCAGGTCGGACTTGATTTTTGCAATTTCTGTATTGAGATAGCCGGGATGTTCCTTTTCCTCTTCATAGAAAGTGACATGGTCGCCCTCGCTGTTCTCGTCCGCCTGCACTGCGATTTCCAGGTTGCAGTCGTTTTTCTCGTTGTAGTCGTAGACAGACCGGGATGCACCGGTCTGTACCTCTGCCACCAGCTTTTCCACGGCAGCAGCACTGTCACGGTATGCCATGAGAATGGTCTCGTTGGCAATCTGGGTGATAGAGTCGTATACGTTATGTGTTTCGCCGGCATCATCTGTGTAGTCATAGCGGACGATCCAGAACGGCAGGCAGTAGGAGACGGACAAGTCCTTCGATTCGGCGTACTGCTGTGCAGTTTCGATGAACTTTACCTGCTGATACCGTGCGGCGTCATTGTTTTTCCAGTTATATTCGGAATTTGTCCAGACCTCCACATCGTAGGATACGCCAGCCAGCCGGGCATCATAATCCACCATGCTGTTATACTCTGCCACCCGGTCGAATACCCGATAGATGGCGGTCTGATAGCTGTCCTCATACAGCCAGGTCTTTTCACCGGTCAGCAGATAGACCTTCATGTTTCTGGCGTAGGCGTTCCTGACAAAGGTTTCCACCATATTCACGCTGTTTACCAGCTTGTTTGCACCGATGGAGTAGTAGATCTCGGTGACACCGTAGAACTCCATGGCATCCAGGAACTTGCTCTGCGTGTCGGCGTCGTCATCAATGCCGTAGAGCGCCGCCTTTTTGCCTTTCCAATACCAGGTGGCGCAGTTCATGCTTGTCTCTTCTGTGATGGGATAAACATCCGCCGTGCTGGAATTGTACAGGTATTTTGTGTCACCGGTCAGCCCCAGCGTTTCATTGCTTACCAGATAAAACCGGTCAATGGAGTAGTCCAGGGGACGTTCCATTTGGGTTTCAATGGTACTCTTTAGATTACCCGAGATCTGATAGTTGTATTCTGATCTGGAGATATAGCCGTTTTTCACTGCATCTGCATAGGACATTCCCACCAGCTGTTCCAGCGGATTCTGCAGTGCTGGTGCGGTCAGCAGCTGCCGCATCCGGCAAAGGTCAAGACCATCCAGTCTGCCGTCTGCATTGCAGTCGCCTGCCTGCCAGTCAGCAAGTGTGGTATCCGGAACCTGCAGCAGCCACTGCTGCATCAGCACAATATCTGCGGCGTTTCGTTTTCCGTCTCCGTTGACATCTCCGGTGATGCGGGAATCCTCTGGAGCGTCTGTTTCTGCGGCGTACAGTGACGGCTGGGGCAGCGCTGCCGCCAGGAACAGGCACGACAGCAGAGCAGCAAGTGTTTTCTTCATATGGTTCATCCTTCCGTTGTCTTTTGCTCATTATACCATGTTTTGTACGGAAAAGTCAACGAAACCGACGGAATTTCATGCGATTTTGGCAGATACAGGATTCCGCTGAAAAAAGTTTTGGAAAGTATCAAATTTTCTCTTGACAAGTTAGAATAACAGTGTTATAATAACAGTGTTATAGAAAGGAAGTGCGAAATGAGAAAAGAATCAGCCGGCGTTACAGAGGCACTTCTGAAAAGTGCAGAACAGGAATTTCTGGCGCACGGATTTCACGATGCCAGCCTCCGGAGAATCTCTGCGGAAAGCGGCGTCAGCACCAATTCCATCTATACCCGGTTCGGTGACAAAGCAGGACTGTTTGAAACGCTTGTCAAGCCGGCGGCAGATGGCTTGATGCAGATCTATATGGATTCTGTGCAGGCAGCGTCAGATGTTTCGGAAGTCACCGATGCCATTGCCTGCGGGAACCGGGGAACAGACGATGTCCTGGTGTATATTTACGAGAATTTCAACGCATTCCGGCTCATTTTCTGCTGTTCTGCCGGGACGGAATACGAGACCTATTTCGACAGGCTGGCAGGGATCGAAGAAAGCTATTACAAGAAGTTTGCCGTGCAGTTTTCGGCAGGGGAAAAGGTGGATGACTTCTTCATCCATGTGATCTGCCGGACAGGCTGGCAGTATGTCTATGAACTCGTGTCCCACAATATGGACTTCGAAAAGGCAAAGCTTTTTATGGATGATATCCGCAAGTACAGCTATGCCGGCTGGAAAGCGGTGCTTGGTCTTACGTAACCTGTGCTTGTTTTTGTGGAACTGCGGTTACAGGAACTTGTTCGCATAAAAATGAAGTTGTATGTTTTTTCAGCAAAATCATTTTATGAGAGCAAGTTCTAAAATTTGCATATAGGTTAGTGAAATCTAACTATATAATTCTAAAGGAGGAATCACATTGAAACAAAAGGGAAAAAGTTCGTTTCAGAGACTGATGGGGTACGCCGGAAAGCGAAAGTATCTGACATACCTTTCATTGGCTCTTGCGGTAGTGAGTGCAGTGATCGCTCTGATCCCGTTTTATGAGATCTGGCGCATCATCAAAGAGGTGCTGGAAGTCCGGCCGGATTTCAGCCAGGCGGTACATATCAAAACATACGGCTGGTATGCAGTAGGAGGCGCTCTGCTTTCCATGCTGTTTTACATTGCGGCGCTGATGTGTTCCCATCTGGCGGCGTTCCGGGTGCAGGCGAATATGCGGATTGCCATGATGGAACACATTATGAAGCTGCCGCTGGGATACGTGGAAAGCGAGGGAACGGGTAAGATCCGGAAAATTGTTTCGGATTCCAGCGCAGCCACGGAAACGTATCTGGCGCACAACCTCCCGGACAAGGCGGTTTCCATCGCAACGCCCATTGCGCTGCTTGCGGTAATGGCAGTGTTTGACTGGCGGCTGGGGCTTATGTGTCTGATTCCGGCGGCGATCGCTTTTGTGCTGATGGGTTCGGCGATGATGGGGCCAAAGCTGGCGGCAGACATGAAGGAATACCAGAATGCACTGGAATCCATGTCGTCCGAGGCTGTCGAGTATGTGCGTGGCATTCCGGTGGTCAAGACTTTCGGGCAGACCATCTTTTCGTTCCGTCGGTTCAAAAAGGCTATTGACGAGTATGAAAAGTGGACGGTTTCCTATACCAAGAGCATGATGATGCCCATGGTCGGATTCACCACTGCGGTAAACGCTGTGTTTGCCGTTCTGATTCTTTCGGCATACCTGTTCACCGGACACGGCGTGACCGATACGTTTATTCTGAATCTGCTGTTCTATATTCTGATCAGTTCGATTCTGACCGTAACGCTGATGAAGATTGCCTATGCCGGGGAGTCCAATATGATCGTAACGGATGCGCTGAATCGTATGGACAGCATCCTGGATCTTTCTCCGCTGGCAGAGGCAGAAAAGCCGAAAAGCCCGGCGAACGCCAGCGTTTCCATGGAAAATGTGGTATTTGCCTATGACGGTTCTGAGCGGAATGCGATCGACGGCATTACCCTGGAGATTCCGGCAGGACAGCACATTGCCCTTGTGGGGCCGTCCGGCGGCGGAAAGACTACCCTCGCCTCACTGGCTGCACGGTTCTGGGATGTGAAAAGCGGTTCTATCCGCATCGGCGGCACTGATGTAAAGGAGATTGACGGAAAGGAACTGATGAACCAGGTCTCTTATGTATTCCAGGACAGCAAGCTGCTCAAGATGAGCATTCTGGAAAATGTCAGAATGGGCAGACCGGATGCCAGCGATGCAGAGGTAATGCAGGCACTGCGGGATGCACAGTGCATGGATATCATCGAGAAGTTCCCGGATGGAGTCAATACCCAGATCGGGGCAAAGGGTGTCTATGTCTCCGGCGGTGAGGCACAGCGGCTTTCCATTGCAAGAGCCTTTCTGAAAAATGCGCCGGTGCTGATTCTGGATGAGGCAACGGCTTTTGCAGACCCGGATAATGAGATGCTGGTACAGCAGGCGTTCGAAAAGCTTTCCAAAGACAAGACTGTCATCATGATCGCCCACCGGCTTTCGACCATCACCAATGCAGACTGCATTTATGTGCTGGCAGACGGCAAAATTG
>OGPZ01002307.1_pt1 | contig 11783 bp, 10 predicted proteins | sample 1553111 | NCBI WGS metagenome assembly OGPZ01 (sample SAMEA2579968, study PRJEB22360) | human gut metagenome
ATCCCAGCCGATCTTTATGGAACTGGTTAAAAATGGCCGCATTGCTGACTTTATGGAGGCTGGTGCCACTGTTCGTACCGCTTTCTGCGGTCCATGTTTTGGAGCAGGAGATGTGCCAAGCAATAAGGGACTTAGTATCCGTCATTCTACCCGTAACTTCCCGAACCGTGAAGGTTCCAAGGTAACCAACGGACAGATTGCATCGGTTGCTTTGATGGATGCCCGTTCCATCGCTGCTACAGCAGCCAACAAAGGATACCTTACTTCCGCTATGGATATTGATGCAGAGTTTACAAAACCTAAATATTTCTTTGACAAGTCTATTTATGACAACCGTGTTTACAATGGTCTTGGCAAAGCAGATCCAAGTGTAGAGATCAAATTCGGACCAAACATCGTAGACTGGCCTGAAATGCATGCACTGACAGATAATGTGCTTTTGAAGGTTGTTTCTATGATCCATGATCCTGTAACAACAACGGATGAGCTGATTCCATCTGGAGAGACTTCTTCTTATCGTTCCAACCCACTTGGTCTGGCAGAGTTTACTTTGTCCAGAAAAGATCCTGCTTATGTAGGAAAGGCAAAAGAGGTTCAGAAGGTTGAAAAAGCTCGTATTGCCGGTGAGGACATTTACGCACAGGATGATAGCTTAAAAGAAGTGTACGAGACTATTCAGAAGCAGTTTGATGTAGTTCCGGAAAAGACAGAAGTAGGAAGTGTGATCTTTGCTGTAAAACCAGGTGATGGTTCAGCCAGAGAACAGGCAGCCAGCTGTCAGCGAGTTCTTGGTGGTATGGCAAACATTGCCAGAGAATATGCGACTAAGAGATATCGTTCCAACCTGATCAACTGGGGTATGCTTCCATTTGTATTTGATGGAGATCTTGCTTTTGATAAAGACGATTATATTTTTGTCAAAGATATTAAGAAAGCCATTGAGACAAAAGAAGATACCATCAAAGCATATGTGGTAAATCGGGGAATGAAGGAGATTGAACTTCACCTTGGAAACCTGACAGATGATGAGAGAGAGATCATTTTGAAAGGTTGTCTGATCAACTACAACAAGAAAAACTAATCGTTTTTGTTATCGTAACTATAATTAAAAAAATCCCACTCTGGTGATTTACCAGAGTGGGATTTTTTGGTTCTAAAGATTTAATTTACAGTACGATGGTTGTCAGCGAACTGGCAGAAAGTTCAATTTCAAATCCCTCTGCACTGACAGGAATAGTGCTGTAAGCCGGTTTAATGCGTTCTACTTCTTTGGTATTTACATTTGGTGTATGAACCCATTTTGCGTCACCAGTCAGAGTGATAACATCTGCCTTGGAAGAAGCGCTGATCTGATCCAGATTGATCTGTACTTTCTTGGCAAAAGCATCGGCGTTGACCAGTTTGATATAAGTATGTTTTTCATCTCTTGTAACAGAGTGGAATACATCACGGTTATAACTTTCCAACTTGCAGTCCAAAACGGCTTGTTCTTTTGTTCCATCAAAGTAGTGACAGTGGATCTGTGTGTCTCCGAACACTACCTGAATGGTGTAATTGCCAGGTGCTACCGGTTTATCGTAGCAGGCTCTTAAGTTGCCGGCAAATACACTGGAGGAATAATCGCCCATCGTATAACCTTCTTTTCCGTCTTTGATGACTTTCAAGCCCGTTCCATTGCTGCCACAGCCGACACAGTACTCATGAAGTGAGATCTTTTCAGGAACAAATTCAGTATTCGTTACACCGGTCAGACCGGCACCAACATAAATTTCAGCGTTCTCGGTCTGCTTTTCTACTTCCAGTTCTACAGTATAATCTTTCAGTTCCGGACGGTTCAGATAATAACCGTGGCGGCCGGATTCAGAACAGGAAATAGTCAGGCCTGTATCGTTCTGAGTCGTTTTGGCCTGTTCCATGCCTACTTCTAAAAGAGCGGTATCCAGTGGTTTTGTGAAATCCTGCTGGAACAGAATGTTTCCCTCTTTATTGGATGTGACTGTCAGTTTTTTGAAAGTTACTTCGCCGTTTGACATAGCAACGGTCAGGCCACCCTGAGGCACCATGTCGATTTTTTTGCCGTCTACATATGTTTTGTAACTGGTCTGCAATAATTTTTTACCGATGTATTTGGCAAAAATCTGCTGAACGTAATAGTTTGGTGTTTTCCAGACCGATTCGTTATCGAACCAGATGGCATCCGGTGTCCAGCGGTACTGTCCGTCACCAACTACTTTATTGAATAAAGGAGCGGTGGCTGCCAGGCGTACTACATCGGAGTTTTTCTCAAAACCTGTCATAACAGCAGCCTCTGCTACGGCGCCGGCCAGTGTGTTTTTGTCACTGGATGCGTATTCACCTACGAATACTTTGGATACCTGGTTTTCTACCAGAGATCCGTTCTCATATGGGCGGTAGTAATAATTGTAGCGGTCTGCATTTTCTAACAGATATTCATTGTCACGGTAGTAATGCTCATCGGCAATGGTAGCCAGGTAGTTTTTCTCGTTTGGATACCATGTAACATCTTTTTCAAAACTCTTTGTTCCGTCAGTGAAGGCTACCTTGGCACCGCCTTCTTTGTATCCGGCCAGGAATTTCCATCCCTGCTGGTAAGCATCGTCATCGGCCTGGGCACCAACAGTAGAGATGATGGTCAGGTCATATCCCGGATAGTTTTTCTCCATATGAACATCAATGGCGTGTTTGAATTCTTCAAAACTTGCGAAAAATTCCTCGCCCCAATTTTCGTTTCCGACACCCAGATAGTGGAGACCGAATGGCTCTTCGTGTCCCATATCACGGCGGAGAGCGGCCCATTCATTGGTAAAGTCTGTGCTGATGGCAAAATCGATCAAGTCTGTAAAGTTCTTGATATATTTTTCCTGCAGTTTGCCACCGGCTGGATTTGCGTAGTCGGAACGAGCCTGACAGAGAACACCGCAGGCCATAACAGGAAGCGGTTCTGCCTTTAAATCCTCTGCTAACTGGAAGTATTCCATATAGCCAAGCCCCAGAGTCATGACATAACCCCAGACATTGAAGTTTTCCTTACGGGTTTCTACCGGGCCGACAGAATCTTTCCAGTCATATACATTGTCCCAGATGTAAGATCCTTCGGAAATACATCCACCTGGGAAACGAAGGAAAGTTGGGTGGAGGTCCACCAAAGTCTCTACCAGGTCTCGGCGGAGACGATAGTTTTCATTGCGTTGGAAATTGGTGTGGGCACTGTCGGAAGAAGATTCTTCTTTGGCACCCCATACATTGCCGGGCATCAAAGAAACCATGTCAATGGATACCTGGCCCTGCATATGAAGTCCTAACTGACCCATGGCGCTGTTGGCCGCGATCAGTTTGGCACCGGTATATTTTTTCCATGTATTACCACCTTCAATAGAAATGGTAATGGAATTACTGATCTGTTTATTATTGTCATCCAGAAGAGCAACTTCAATGGAGGTTTCCTTTTCTGCCTTTGCCCAGATGGAGAAATGGTAGGATTCTTTCTCCTCAATCTTCATGGAACATTCCATGTTGTTGTCACAGAAACCATGGTTGTACAGATAAGCACCTTCTGCTACAGTTACATAGGTTGGATTGGCATCCGGGTCGGTAAGGCCGAAATGCTCATTCAGACCACCGGTCTGTTTTACGGTTACTTTGTCAAGATCACCGAACCAGAAGCGGAGAGGATTGTGGTTACGGCCGGCAGAAGTGCCGTTTTCGCCACTTCTTGGATCGTATACTTCAAAGTTAAACTCTTCAAAAGAACGGTTCTGTACTAACTCGGCATAGATACCACCATCTGCTGCATTGTTGATATCTTCATAGAAAAGACCAAACAAAGTCGAGCTGATGTCCAGCACTTCCTGATCTCCGTGAATCGTAATTTCATAAGGAGAAATAGTCTCCGGCAGAACGGTAGCGGAAAATGTTTTTACAAGCTGGCTGTCTCCACAGGTAAGGGTAGCGGAGATCACAACGCCTGCCGCTTCTTTTCTGGCAGATACACTGCCGGTAGAAGAAACCAGATCACTGTGGTCACAGCTCCATTTTACGGATACTTTTCCTTCCATAAGGGTAGAAGGCAGGATCAGATCAGAGGTAATGATCTTATTTGGTGCCGGCAGGAATTTATCTCTTGCCAGGCGGAGGATTTCATCCTCTGAAAGAGATTCACACATTAACCCAATGATTTCCTCTTCAGACAAAGCTGCCTTGTAGATACGGAAATCAGATAAAGATCCGCCAAAGTCTGAATCTGCGTCAAACTGGGAATGAGCGATGAAATTATGGCTGTAATTAGCCGGCTCATCTAAAGTAGCAAACCATTCTCTCAGTTTTTTATATGTACCACTGGAAGTCTGGCTGATAAAGCCGTCTCCCATTAATTCGCCGTTTAAATAAACTCTCGGACCGGCACTGCTGAGAGTACCGCCTTGTGTACCGGTAATGGACATGGCAACATGAACCCATTCGCCTTCCGGACAAGGTTTCACAGAAGCAGCTACCAGATCGCCGCCGTTGAAGCAGACGCCCCGCAAGAAACGGGTCAGGAACATGTAAGGGCCAGGCGCTGTCTGGCCAAAGTCAAAGATCCGCTCCCATACATTATTTACTTTGTCACAGTGAACCCAGGTAGAGATGGTGATACCAGTCTGGTCGTTTACACCGGTCAAAAGATTTTCAGGCAGTTCCAGGTAGGAAGTGCCATATACACCACCTTCAAAATGAGCCGCTCTGCGCCCGTGTACTTCTTTGATTTCCGGCAGAACTGTTCCTTTTGGTACAGCGTCGAAATGATGGCCGGACTGGTCTGCAAAGGCAGATTCAGCATCGTCAAAGGGATACCATACTATCAGATTGCTGTCAAAACCATTTTCAGTCATAGTTATCCTCCTAATTTTTAATCTTCTTCAATGACATGAATTTCCAAATAGTCAAATTCGATTTGCTCAATAAAATTATCCTGATAAAAACGGGTTTTGTCAGAACGCTTGAATTCCGTAATATTTTTCTCCAGCCAGATGGGCTTTTGCAGGTCAAATGCCATGCAGAATTCGTGTAGACCGGCATATACCTTTCTGGTACGGTTTAAATCCGGGTCACTGTTTTCATAGACCATGTCCTGGAGCAGATGGTTATCTTTAAAAATTTTTCCCCATATTCGAAACATACGGCACCTCATTTTCATTAGAATATATCTCTTTGATTATAAAGAATTTGGAAGGAAATGTAAACAATTATTTGACTTTGAAAATTTTTCTTTTATAATAAAAGGGAATAACTATGTAATAGGAGCATTAGTGATGATAGATGATATGTTACAAACTTCCTTTTTGAGAAGTGCCAGTCTGCCTCAGGATGCAGGCCATCTTTTTGCCGAAGAGGAAGAGCGTTTTCAGGAAATGATGATGATGTACAGTTGTGCCATCAAGGCAGTAAAGACGAAACTGCAGGTTCTAAACGATGAGTTATCTATGACTAGAAAAAGAAATCCCATAGAGTTTATTGAAACCCGGGTGAAACGGCCGGACAGCATTGCCACCAAACTGAAGAAGAAGCATCTGCCGATTAGCGTTGAATCAGTGCGCAGCAATCTGAACGATGTGGCAGGAGTCAGGGTCATCTGTGCTTTTCTGGATGATATATACAAGGTGGCAGATATGTTGACAGCCCAGGATGATGTAGAACTGATAAAGACAAAAGACTATATTAAAAAGCCTAAGATGAATGGGTATCGCAGTCTCCACCTGATCATATCGGTGCCGGTGTATTTTTCCGACCACAAAGAGCAGATCCGGGTGGAAGTGCAGATCCGTACCATTGCCATGGATTTCTGGGCCAGCTTAGAACACCAGGTTAAGTACAAAAAAAATGTAAAAGATGCAGAAAGTGTTATGTATGAGTTGAGAGCATGTGCGGATGTGATCAACCGTACAGACTGTCATATGCAGTCTATCCGAGACCGCATTGTAGAAATAGATTAGAAACAAAAGGAAAGGTAAATTATGGCTAAGATTATTGATGGAAAAAAGATTTCACAGGAAGTAAAAGATGAGTGCAGGGAGCGGATCGCCAGAGAAGGGCTGAATCTGACACTGGCAGTGGTCCAGGTGGGAAATGACCCTGCGTCTTCGGTTTATGTCGGAAACAAGAAAAAAGCATGTGAGTATGTAGGAATCCAATCCCGGGCCTATGAACTTCCGGAAGAAACAACCCAGGAAGAACTGCTGGCACTGGTAGACCGTTTGAATGAGGATGAAGAAGTAAATGGGATTCTTGTTCAGCTTCCTCTGCCGGCTCATATGGATGAAGATGCGGTAATAAAGCGCATTTCTCCGAAAAAAGATGTAGACGGTTTCCATCCACAGAGTGTAGGTGCCCTCAGCATTGGCCAGCCGGGCTTTGTGTCTTGTACACCGGCAGGAATCGTACAGCTTTTGAAACGAAGCGGCGTGGAGATTGAGGGAAAAGAGTGCGTCATTGTAGGACGAAGCAATATTGTAGGAAAACCAATGGCTCTTTTAATGCTTAGAGAAAATGCCACTGTGACAGTGTGCCACAGTCGTACGGCAGATCTGAAAGAAGTGACAAAACGGGCTGACATTTTGATCGTAGCTATCGGAAAACCTTGTATGATCGATAAAGAGTATGTTAAGGAGGGAGCTGTTGTCATCGATGTGGGAATCCACAGAAAAGCAGATGGCAAATTGTGTGGTGATGTGGATTTTGAATCGGTTGAGCCGGTTGCGTCTGCCATCACGCCGGTTCCGGGTGGTGTTGGCCCTATGACCATTGCCATGCTCATGAACAATTGTGTAGAAGCGAAAGGAATTCAGGAAGCATGAAGTTGTTTTTTGTGTCACTGGGATGTGACAAAAATTTAGTAGACAGTGAAAAAATGCTGGCACTGCTGGCTGAACAGAATATAGAAATAACGGAAGAGCCTAAAGAGGCTGAGATCATCATTGTGAATACCTGCGGTTTTATACATGATGCAAAAGAAGAGAGTATTGAGACCATTCTGGAAATGGCAGAATACAAAAAAACAGGAAAGTGTATATCACTGATCGTGACAGGATGTCTGGCGCAGAGATACGCAGAAGAAATGCAGAAAGAAATTGAAGAAGTAGATGTGGTAGTAGGAACAGCAGCCTATGACCAGATTTTTGAAGCGGTGAAAGAAAGTCTGGAGGGCAGAAGAGAACCGGTGATGGAATCTCTTGATTATCTTCCCAAACATCTTACCAGGCGTCTGGGAAGCCGTACCGGAAGTTATTCTTCTTATCTCAAAATTGCAGAAGGATGTAACAAGCGATGTACTTACTGCATTATTCCGTACCTTCGCGGCAACTACCGCAGTGTTCCGATGGAAGAACTTCTGGAAGAAGCGTCCATGCTGGCAGAGCAGGGAACGAAAGAACTGATCGTGATCGCACAGGAGACCACCGTGTATGGTGTGGATATCTATGGAGAGAAGAGACTGCCGCAGCTGCTGGAAAAACTGTGTGAGATAAAAGGGATACAGTGGATCCGTGTTATGTATTGCTATCCGGAGGAGATTACAGATGAGTTGCTGGAGGTCATGGCCCGAGAGCCGAAAATCTGCCATTATCTGGATCTGCCGATCCAGCACTGCAACAATGAGATTTTGAAAAAAATGGGACGAAAGACCAATAAAAAGGATCTCCTTGCTACATTGGAAAAAATCCGCCGGTATATGCCGGATGTATTTTTGCGGACTTCTCTTATCAGTGGATTTCCGGGTGAAACAAAACAAATGCATGATGAGTGCGTAGAATTTGTAAAAGAGGTTCAGTTTGACCGCCTTGGTGTATTTCCGTATTCAGCAGAAGAGGGAACGCCGGCAGCGTCTTACGACGGACAAGTGCCGGAAGAAACAAAGCGTGCCTATGCAGATGAGATTATGGAAGCATCCCAGTATGTCATTTTTCAGAAAAATGAGAAAATGGTAGGAAGAACATTCCGGGTCATGGTAGATGGATTTTTGCCGGAGGAAAATATATATGTGGGAAGAACATACGGTGATGCACCGGAAGTAGACGGATGTATTTTCTTTGAGTGTGTGTCGGAACTTGTTTCCGGGACTATTGTACCGGTTCAGATCACAGATGCAAAGGGCTATGATCTGATGGGAGTGATTGTGTCGGAAAGGAGAGATGAGGAATGAATGTGCCAAATCGATTGACAATCCTTCGGGTGGTGATGATCCCATTGTTTGTAGTTGCTATGTTATGGGAGACGCTGCCGTATCACGAATACATTGCTCTGGCATTATTTGTGGGAGCCTGTATCACGGACTTTTTTGATGGGTATCTGGCCCGCAAATACAATCAGATTACTACCTTTGGTAAATTTATGGATCCCCTGGCAGATAAGCTTCTTGTCTGTGCAGCAATGATCTGTTTTTTGACCAATCAGCAGACTCAGATGCCAGCCTGGGCAGTGATTGTGATCATCAGCCGTGAGTTTATTATCAGCGGCTTTAGACTGGTGGCGGCAGAAAAAGGAGTCACCATCGCAGCCAGTTACTGGGGAAAAGTAAAAACAGTGGTACAGATGATCATGTCTATTTTACTGATTATTCATTTTGAACACCCTGTATTCCGGATCATAAATCCGATCTTTATTTATGCAGCTGTGCTTCTTACTATCATTTCTCTGGTGGATTATATCTATAAAAATCGTGAAGTAATGAAGGACATTGAGTAATGGAAGAAGAGTTAGTTGAAATTTTGACAAAGAAACAGTATAAGATAACAACAGCGGAATCTTGTACCGGGGGACTGGTGGCAGCGACTATTGTAAATGTCAGTGGTGCCTCGGAAGTGTTTCAGGCTGGTTTTGTTACCTATGCCAATGAGGCGAAGGAAAAGGAACTGGGGGTGAAGAGCGAAACACTTCAGACCTATGGAGCGGTAAGTGAGAAAACGGCAAAAGAGATGGCGATTGGGTGTGCTGCCCATGCAAAGGCCCAGGTAGGTATTTCTACTACAGGGATTGCCGGACCGGGAGGAGGCACCGCAGAGAAGCCGGTAGGACTTGTCTATATTGGCTGTGCTGTCAGATCTAATGTCTATGTCGAAAAAAATGTTTTCTCAGGAGACCGCCAGCAGGTTCGCAGACAGGCCGCAGACCGGGCGATTGGATTCGCACTGGAATGTATAAAAAAGGAGAGTGTCTGAGAATGAGAAAAAAAATAGCGTTGATGCTGTTGTTTGTTTTTGTACTGACTGGATGTGGTGAGGAGAACAGTGGATCGGTGGCGTCCCAAACACCGGCGGCAACCCGGATCCCTATAGAGACTTTTACAGTGTACTCAGTGGACACGGATAAATTATCCCTGATTCCGGTACAGGCAAGAAAAAAAGCGAATGAAGTGTGTAAGGCAAAACAGATTGTAACACTGGTATGTGATAATCTGGCAGTGAAAGTCAAGGTGCAGAGTGTAGAAGAAAAGAAGGATACGGTGATCGTTTCTTTTGCACCGGACAGTGAACCGGTAAAGGACTGCAGTGAGCAGATGGAACAGATGATCCTGGAATGTTTTGCAAACAGTCTGCTGGATAATGTGGATGCTTGCAGTAAAGTGGTTTTCCGTAAGGGGGGCAAGGCATACAAAAGTGAGAATATGGAACTTGGACTGAATGAAGTCTATGCTTCGGAGTAAGGAAAAGAGGAATGGAATGAGAGTATTGGTAGTCGGCGGCGGTCCGGCCGGTATGATGGCAGCGATACAGGCAGCAAAGCAGGGAAATGCTGTGACTTTGTTGGAACAGAATGAGAAATTGGGAAAGAAACTTTTTATAACAGGAAAAGGCCGGTGCAATGTAACTAATGACTGTGATGTAACAGAACTGTTTGATTCTGTTGTCAGTAACAAAAAGTTTTTGTACAGTGCCTTTTACAGTTTTTCTAATCAGGATGTGAAAGACTTTTTTGAAGAGCAGGGGCTCAGATTAAAAGTAGAGAGAGGCCGCCGTGTGTTTCCGGCTTCTGACAAATCTTCGGATGTGATCAAAGCACTTGGCAATGCACTGAAAAAACTGGAAGTTAAAATAAGGCTCCGGACCAGAGTGGATAAGGTGCTGACGGAGAATGATATTGTCTGCGGAGTGAGGCTTTCGGATGGAGAATGTCTGAATGCAGATAAGGTAATCCTGGCTACAGGCGGTGTCTCTTATAAAAGTACAGGAAGCGATGGCTCGGGGCTTGTTATGGCAGAAAAACTGGGACATCAAGTGACAAAACTGAGACCGGGGCTGGTTGGCATGTGTACAAAAGAGGCCTGGGTCCGGGACATGCAGGGACTGACTCTGAAAAATGTGGCAGTATCCATAGGGAAAAAACAAGGGAAAAAGCCGCTGTATGAAGACTTCGGAGAACTGCTTTTTACTCATTACGGCGTCAGCGGCCCTATGATACTTAGTGCCAGCAGCCGTCTGGGAGACGAACTGGAAAAAGAAGATTTATACATAAAGATCGATCTGAAGCCGGCGTTATCAAAAGAACAGCTGGATTCCCGGATCCTGCGGGATTTTGAAGAACGGAAAAACGCAGATCTGTCCAATGCTATGGTTCACCTTCTGCCTAAGAGCATGATTCCGGTTATGCTGCATGTGTGCGGACTGGACCCTGCAAAAAAAGTAAATGAGGTTACCCGGGGAGAAAGAGAGCAGCTGGTAAAGGGAATGAAAGAATTTCCTTTGACGATTAATGGATTGCGAGATATTCAGGAGGCAATCATAACCAGAGGCGGGGTGACCGTAAAAGAGGTGGATCCATCCACCATGGAATCAAAGATTGTGAAAAATCTGTATCTGGCAGGAGAAATGCTGGATCTGGATGCCCTGACAGGGGGATATAACCTGCAGATAGCCTGGTCTACCGGATATCTGGCAGGACAGTAAAATTAAAGGAGAGAGAAAATGAAAATTGCAATTGATGGACCGGCAGGAGCCGGCAAGAGTTCTATCGCGAAACTGGTGGCCAAGAAACTGTCTTTTGTTTATGTGGATACAGGAGCTATGTTCCGGACGGTGGCTTACTATTTTTTGAGCCAGGGGAAAGATCCTTCGGATGCTGAAATGGTGACGGAGGAATGTGAAAAAATATCCATATCCATTGAGTACAAAGACGGTGCACAGCACATTTTCCTGGATGGAACGGATGTTTCGACTGAAATCCGCCAGGAAGAAGTGGGGAAAAATGCCTCCGTTGTGGCAAAGAATCAGGCGGTCCGCAACAGGCTTCTGGCGTTGCAGAGACAGATGGCAGAAAAACAGGATGTGATTATGGATGGCAGAGATATCGGAACGGTAGTACTACCGGATGCCCAGGTTAAGATTTATCTTACTGCCAGTGCGTCTGTCCGGGCAGAGCGCCGTTATAAGGAACTGGTAGAAAAGGGTGAAAGCTGTAATCTGAAAAAGATTGAGGAGGATATCATTGCCAGAGATGAGCAGGATATGAACCGGGAGATCGCACCATTGAAACAGGCAGAGGATGCTGTACTGGTAGACTCCTCTTACATGACCATAGAAGAAGTGGTTGATAAAATAATTGAGATTGTGGAGAAAGTTCAGTGAAAATAGAATTGGCAAAAAGCGCCGGTTTCTGCTTTGGCGTAAAGAGGGCTGTAGATACAGTATATGATGTCCTGAAAGAGAAAAAAGAAGGACCGGTTCATACCCTTGGCCCCATCATTCATAATGAACAGGTTGTGTCTGAACTGGAAGACCGGGGCGTTACGGCTGGGG
>OGPZ01002308.1_pt1 | contig 11777 bp, 9 predicted proteins | sample 1553111 | NCBI WGS metagenome assembly OGPZ01 (sample SAMEA2579968, study PRJEB22360) | human gut metagenome
TGTCACTGCAAAGAAAAAGTAGGTAAAACGGATGATCGCAAGATAGGAAAGACCGGCTTCAATAATTGTCTGATCTGTTGTGAAAAGCCCCAGCAGCTGACGCGGAAAAAAGCTTGCCAGGATAAACAGAATGAGAGCAATAAAAATGCCTGTGCACATGGCCCAGGCACTGATCTTTCTCACCGGTTTTGTCTCTTTCTTTCCCCAGTACTGACTTCCGAATATGACAAGTCCGTCTCCCAGCGCCATAAGTAGCTGCTGAAAGACGAACTGTACCTGATTTACAGTGGTTACTCCGGATAATGCAGTCTCGCTAAATGCGCCAAGCATAATATTGTCAGCAAGGTTGACACTTAACGTTACTACATTCTGCAAAACCAGCATGGAGCATAATTTCAGAAAATTACGGTAAAAATTCTTCATCAGTCTTTTACAATGGCAATAATATCATCCGCATTGATAACCAGATATTTCTCACCTTCGTATTTGATCTCAGTACCTGTGTATTTTCCGTAGATTACACGGTCACCAGGTTTTACCTGTACCGGTACTTCTTTTCCGTCTACAATCTTACCGGAACCAACAGCAATAACTTCTGCCTGCTGTGTCTTTTCCTTGGAGCTGTCCGGAAGAACGATACCGGATGCTGTCTTATCCTCTGTCTCAAAATATTTCACGATCACTCTGTCTGCAACTGGTTTTAATGCCATGTTTATTTCCTTCTTTCTGTATTTATTAGCACTCTTTTCTTATGAGTGCTACTCTTTTCTTATCATACTACAAATCTGGAAATTGTCAAGATATTTGCAGGAATCCGCCTGACTCTCTCTGCTGTTATCCGGCAGAATTCCGGTCATTATTCTTCCTCGCTGACTTCGATTGCTTCTGTCTCATAAATAAATTTTACACTTCCATCCATATCCTCTGCACGCTGTGTGAAACTGTCATAAGAAACCGCCTCCGATTTCAGTGCACGGAAACGGTCTATCACATTTTTCAGATCTTTGTTTACTGCATCGTCCAGTTTTTTCACACCTTCTTTATAGAACTTTTTCTGACCGTCACTTAATGTCTTTGCGCCATCTGCAAGTTTGCTGATTCCCTCCTGCACCTGTCCGCTGGCCTCTTTCAGTTTATCCGCTCCGCTCTGCAGAGTTCCTACGCCAGATGCAAGAGCGGAAGTTCCGCTTTTTAAAGTCTGCGTTCCGGACGCAAGGGTGCTGCTTCCTGCAAAGAGCTGTCCTGCCCCCTGTTCCAGCTGACTACCCGAAGAAACCAGCTGATCCGCTCCATTATTAAGTGCACTGCTGTTTGCGGAAATCGTTTGAATACCTTTTTTAAGCTGTGTAATTGCCTCCTGTATCTGGCTGCTTCCCTCGGTCAGTGTCTTTCCTGCTTTTTTCAGAGATTTGGCACCTTTTAACAGTGCACCGGCATTGGCATTCTTTTTCCCCTGAAGGTCTGTAATTCCGGAATTCACAGCACTTCCCATAGCATTCAGATCCTCGGAATTTTTCTGAAACTGCTCATTTGCATTGGTCAGATTCTGCTGATAACCGGACTGAAGTGTTTCATTTGTACTGGAAAGAGCATCTGCCGTATCCTTTAATTTATTGATCTCTGACTGAATTTCCGGAATCTGTTCACTTAAGCTACCAAAAGCATCGTCCATATTCCGGGCCGTGTCTGATAATTGTCTGCCGGTATCAGAAAGTGTATTTCCTGTATTTTTCAGATCCTGATCCTTTTCTGTCAGATTCTTCACATCTTCTTCCAGCTCACTGACTGCTTTCTGAAGATCTGACAACGCACTTCCCGCAGAAGCAGATGTGTGATTCAGCGCAGTGAGATTTTCCACTGCGAACATTGCTTTCTGTTTTGCGCCATCGGCTTCTGATGCCGAACTGTGTAAAGCTTCTGCCACGTTTTTCAACACTGAAGTATCCGCCATCTGTCCGTTTGCAGAAGAAGTATCTATTCCATCGGCCTCGCTTCTGGCTGCTGAGATAGCGCCAAGGGCTTCCTGAACTGCCGCTGCGGTTCCTTCATCCATGGTACTGTAATCAATTCCCGAAAGTGCGTTTTCTGCTGCTGAAAGATTATTTTTCACACCGGAAAGGCCTTCTTCAATTGCAGTCATATCTGTCGTTGTTTCTCCGGCATTGTCTGCCCAGTTTTCTATGATATCCGCCTGTGCATTCATGGTATCTGCATTATTTTTCAGAGTATCTGCCGCTTCCTGAACGTCGGATGTTATCTCTTCTGTACTTTCTGTATCTGTTGTCTTTGCGATCTGTTCCCGAAGTGCTGTAATCTTCTCTCCAAGCTGTTCTACACCGGCCACATATTCCTGCATCTGTACATTATAAGCGGAAACTTTTCCGGCATATTCTTCCATATTTCCGGAAAAATCGTTCAAAGTATCACTGTCCAGAGAATCTGCCATTGCTTTCATTTTTTCCACAGCCGTCTTTGCACTTTTTACTGTCTCATCTGTCTGCGGAATTACGGTACCCATACCGGAAAGCAGTGTCTGTATACCGTTTAAATATTTAAGCATTCCTCCGGTAAGTGCATCACTTCCCTCTATGTATTTCTTCATATAACCGGTCAGTGTGGAAGCACCGTTTACATATGCCATTGTTCCGTCTGACAGACTGCTTCCACCGGAAACATAACTGTCGACCCCTTCTGTATAGGAATTGACTCCGTTTGCAACTTTATCCATACTGTCGCTGACAGTATCGACTCCGCCGGTGTACTGCTTCAGTCCTGTCGCAAGAGTTCCGGTTCCCGCAGTATAAGCGGAAATTCCCTGTGCCAGCTGCGACGCGCCTTCGCTGAGAGCAAAAGCACCAGTACTTAAAGTTCCCACTCCGTCATCCAGTTTCCCGGCCCCGGATTCCAGTGCGGAAACACCGGTACTTAATGCGGCAATTCCCTCATCAAATTCTTTATATTTTTCATCAAGGGTGTTCACACCTTCTGAAAGTGATTTTGTTCCTTTTACCAGTTTTGACGCTGCTTTTGTCATCTTCTTTATGGAATCCTGCAGATCATCCACACTGTCCAGATCATCCAGATCAACTTCATCCAGCACATCTGTCATTGCCACTGTAAAAGAAGAACTCATCTCACAGTCTGTCACATCTGCTTCCACAGTAAAATCTTCCGGAATGCTGAGATCCTTTTCCACATCTTCCGTAAGATCCAGGCTTTCCTTTAATCCGGGCATTGCAATTCCAAGTACAATATTTCTGGAATCATCTTCTACTACTTTGCCATTATCAACCATTACATTGGAAAAATTATCTGTAGACAGAATCATCCCTGTAATCATCATAAAAGGAGAATATAATTTTTCTGTTTTTCCATTAATTTTTTTTGTGGTAACTGCACGGTTTTCATAGGTTACATGAATTTTCAGATGACCGGTTTTTCCTGCAAGATCTTCCGGTTTTATTTCTTTACCGTCTAGTTCATAGGTAAAAGTAACGGTTACAGGAAGCTCCTTATCTGTTTTTCCTTCATAATGAATATCCCTGCCATCGGTTTCCCAGGTAATATTTTTTCCATCCTGAGTAAATTCCTCGTCCCCTTTTGTATTCTTGATTTCACTTAATTCTGAAACATCCGCAATCGTGGAGCCAGATGCTGCCTTTACATTTTTCAGCCACTCTGAAACTGTAACCTCTTTTACATTTCCATCTGCTTCTGTATTTACATATACCGTTTCTTCCCTGCTGATCTTGTTATTATCCGTCTGTTCTGTAGCACCTGCAATTGTACCGGCCCCCAGGAGTACAGACATCCCTGCCGCCAGTGCAGCAGCTGATTTTCGTTTTCTGTTTTTCATACCAGATAACTCCCTCTGCTATAATTGTTATATCTCTATAACTTTGTTATACAATAATGAGTTAGTCTCGTCAATCTTTTTTGCAAATTTTTACTTATTCGGTAAAATTTCTCATGCAGTATAGATTCTTCATCCATATTGCGAAATTTCCCACACATAAAAAGCCTTCCACTGTTACTTAAAAGTAATGGTGAAAGGCTTCCTTTTTAATTTTATTTATGATAAGGTTCTCCACTTATGATCCGGTAACTCCGGTAAATCTGTTCCAGCAGAATCACCCTCATCAGCTGATGAGGAAATGTCATTTTTGAAAAACTAAGTGCATAATCGGATCTTTTCAGCACCTCTTTTCCAAGTCCTATGGAACCTCCAATTACAAACTGGATATGGCTGGTTCCCCGGATGCCAAGAGTATTGATTTTCTCAGCAAATTTCTCAGATGTCAGCTGTTCTCCCGCAATTTCCAGTGTAATTACAAAAGCATCGTCCCGAATATATTTCAAAAGGCGCTCACCTTCTTTATTTCTGATTGCCTCTTCTACTGTTTCGCTGGCATTATCCGGTGTTTTTTCATCAGATACTTCTATAATCTCCAGTTTGCAATAACGGCTTAAACGTTTGGAATACTCTGCAATGGCATCTCGTAAATATTTCTCTTTTATTTTTCCTACTGTCAGAACGCTTATTTTCATCCGCCATTCTCCTCCAGATAATTCTCAAATTCTTCCGCAGACATCAGAACTTTCCTTGGTTTGGTTCCTTCCTCCGGACCTACGACTCCTGCATCGCAGAGCTGATCCATGATTCTGGCCGCACGGTTGAAACCGATTTTAAACATACGCTGAAGCATGCCAATGGAGGCCTTCTCTTTCTCAATAATAAATTTGCCGGCTTCTGTAAAATATACGTCTCTGTCACCGCCACCTGCTCCTCCGGGAACCGTGGCAGTATTTACCTGCTTCTCAATGGCGGTATCATAAACCGCTCCCTGATTTTTGTCGGAAACATATTCCACAACAGCGCTGACTTCCTCGTCAGACACAAAGGCGCCCTGAAGTCTGGCTGGTTTCTGATATCCCTGTGGATAAAACAGCATATCACCTTTTCCGAGAAGTTTTTCCGCGCCGTTCATGTCAAGAATTGTTCTGGAATCCACACCGGAAGATACGGAAAATGCAATTCTGGACGGCATATTTGCCTTAATCAGTCCTGTAATAACATTAACCGAAGGTCTCTGTGTGGCAATAATCAGATGAATGCCGGCTGCACGTGCAAGCTGGGCCAGACGGCAGATGGCATCTTCCACTTCGCCCGGCGCTACCATCATAAGATCCGCAAGCTCGTCTACAATAATTACGATCTGTGGCATCTTTTCGGGTGCTTTTTCCCCTTCCGGTACACGCATATTCGCAACTTTTTTATTATATTCTCCAAGGTTACGTACACCATACTCCGCAAAAGCATTATAACGGCTTTTTATCTCTGAAACCGCCCAGTTCAGTGCTCCGGCCGCTTTTTTCGGATCTGTAACTACCGGAATAAACAGATGTGGAATTCCATTATATACACTTAATTCAACAACTTTCGGGTCAATCATAATCAGACGAACTTCATCTGGTGTTGCCTTATAAAGAATACTGATAATCAAAGTATTGATGCATACCGATTTACCGGAACCGGTAGCTCCTGCGATCAGAAGATGCGGCATCTTTGCAATATCTGCCACAACCGGTTTCCCTGCAATATCTTTACCTGCCGCAAAAGAAAGCATTGACTGGGCATTTTTGAACTCCTCAGACTGCAGAAGATCTCGAAGCATAACCGGACTGTTTTCTTTATTTGGAACTTCAATTCCCACAGCAGCTTTTCCGGGAATCGGTGCCTCAATACGAATATCCGGTGTTGCAAGATTCAGTTTAATATCATCCGAAAGACCTACAATCTTGCTGACTTTAACACCCATCTCCGGCTGCAGCTCATAACGGGTTACTGTCGGGCCGCAACTGACATTGGTAATCGTTACATTTACGCCAAAATTGTGAAGTGTTTCCTGCAGCTTCTGAGCTGTTTTTCTTAAGTGTGCATCAGAATCTCCCTGAGATCTGCCATCACCTCGCTTCAGAAGTTTCAGTGGAGGATACTGATATGGTTTTTTCTCTGCAACTTCCTTCTGACTGATCTCATGCTGAATATTTTTGATCCCATGTTCAATTTCTTTCTGTGAAGATTTGGGGTTATTTGTGGAAGCTTTTTTTTCTGTTTCCAGAACCGGAGACATTTCCGGAACCGCAACATCTTCATAACCGTCATACTCATCTTCTGAGACTTCCTGGATATCTTTTTCAAAATCTGGTTCTTCCACTTCTTCAGTCACTGTCTGCGGCTGAGATCTGTGAATCTGAAATTCCATGTTCTCATGGGAAGCCGGCCGGATTTCCTCCTGTCCCTCTGTTTCCTCTGCTTCTGGCAAATCTGTATCCGATGGAAGCGCAGCCTTCTCCTCATCCAGAAAAGAAGGCAGATTAAATTCCCCTTTTCGGTTGGCTTTTACAGCTGCCTGTCTTTTATTTTCTTCTTTTTTTGATTTTCCTTTACGTTTTCTGGATGTTTTCTTGGTGGTTTCTTCCGCAAACGCCAATTCTTCCTCTTCCAATTCCTCTTCCAGCTGACGGATCTTTTCTGCTCTTCTCTCGGCACGGATTTTCCTTCGGAGTTCTTTTTGCTTTTCTCTGTCCGGCTGTGCCTCCAGATATGCCTCTCTTCCCTCCCGGGCAGCATCTGCAAACAGATCCAGAATTTTATTCATAAACCCGAAAAAAGATCTCTGCGTAATAATAATCATGGAAACCATCAGTACCAGTACAATGATCACCACGCCTCCAACTGTACCAAATGCGGAAGCTGTGGAAATACATACTGCACCTCCAATCACGCCTCCTCCTGTATGATACTCCGAACTGAGTGCATAATAATCCGCAAAAGTTGTACTTGGTGTGTAACCTTCTGTAAGAAGCTGTAAAAGTCCGCATAAAAAGGCAAAAAACACAATTCCGGCAAAAATCTTCTTATAAGCAAGACGGTTCTTATTATTGACAATCAGAAACGTAACTCCCCCAAACAAAACTACTGGAAACAGATATGCACACAATCCCATGATTCCAAAACAGATGCTGCTGATGGCATTTCCTACGATACCACCCATGCCAAACGCACTGATCATCAGAATCAGGCAGGCTGCAAACATAACCAGAATCAGTATTTCTGTCTGAAATCGGTTTCCAGCGCTCTGCTGTTTTGCCGCAGTTTTCCCTTTTCTTTTTTTTGTTGTTTTTGAAGCTGCACTTGTCAGACTCCCTCCAGTTGATATCAAATATAATTTGCTGCCAGAATAAGGATCCCAGCTGCAAAGGAATAAAATGCAAAATAACGCAGTCTGACCTGATTCGAAAGCTTAAGCATGAACCGGATTACCAGATACCCTGTAATTCCGGCCACCAACATTCCAAGGACATAGGTAAATCCTTTTCCCACCGTCATACTTACCGCTGTAAACTCGCCCATTTCTACAAAAAAAGCTCCAATCACAGCCGGTATACTCATTAAAAGAGAATACTTAACCGCAAATTTCCGGCTCAGTCCGCAGAAAAGTCCAACGCTCAGTGTAAGTCCGAATCTGGAAAGTCCGGGAAGTACTGAAATTCCCTGACAGATTCCCATCCACATGGCATCTCCGAAATTTACTTCCCTTGTACCCTTGTTCCCGTTTATATTGCTGTAATCCACAACAAGAAGAATTACTCCTGTAAGCAGAATTCCAATTCCCGAAAACATATGTGAAGACGCACTGCGTACAACAAGGCGCTTACACTGATATCCAATTAATGCTGTAGGAATTGTTGAAACAAGGATCAGAGCAGTAAGTTTCCGGTAAGTTCCGTGCACAATTTTTGCATAGGTCAAATTTTTACCGGTTCTTCTGTTATAAAGAAAAATATTGGCATTTCCGATCAGATCCAAAATCATTCCGATCAGTTCGATTCCGATTTTTTTGATATCTTTCAGAAAAACGAGAATCAGAGCTACCATGGTTCCCAGATGAAGCATTACTTCAAAAAGCACCCCGGAACCTCTTGATCCGTTAAGAAGATCCTGGGCTGCACAAAGGTGTCCAAAACTGCTCACCGGCAAAAATTCTGTAATTCCCTGAAGAATTCCCAATATAATCGCATGTATCACTGACATAATGATATTTCCTTTTCTAAAAATTTTTCCAACACATTATAGCATAATTATCGGAAACTTACAATCCACACTTAAGCAATCATTCAAACAAATGTTCTTTTTCTTAAAATTATAATTGTATATACAAAAAACTTCCGGTTACTGTGAATCAGCAACCGGAAGCCTGGATCTAAAAACGAATCTTCTTTTTATTTGTTTTTCAGATATTCGTCGATACCTCTTGCACCAGCTTTACCTGCACCCATAGCAAGGATTACAGTAGCTGCACCTGTAACGGCATCACCACCGGCATATACGCCGTCCTTGGATGTCTTACCGGTTTCTTCCTCGGCAACGATACATCTTCTCTTGTTGATATCAAGGCCTTTTGTTGTGGAAGAGATCAGCGGGTTCGGTGAAGTACCAAGGGACATGATAACAGTATCTACGTCCATCTCATACTCGGAACCAGGAATCTCTACCGGGCGTCTTCTTCCGGAAGCATCCGGCTCGCCAAGCTCCATCTTGACAACCTTCATACCATTTACATGGCCGTTCTCATCTACAAGGATCTCCTTCGGATTGGTAAGAAGATCAAAGATGATACCCTCTTCCTTAGCGTGATGAACTTCCTCTGCTCGTGCAGGAAGCTCTGCCTCACTTCTTCTGTATACGATATGTACCTCAGCGCCAAGTCTCAGAGCTGTTCTTGCAGCATCCATAGCAACGTTACCACCGCCGACAACTGCAACTTTCTTGCCTGCTGCAATCGGTGTATCGTAGGAATCATCGAATGCTTTCATGAGGTTACTTCTTGTCAGGTACTCGTTTGCGGAGAATACACCACTTGCATTCTCACCCGGGATACCCATGAACATCGGAAGACCTGCACCGGAACCAATGAATACGGCCTCAAATCCCTCTTCCTCGATCAGCTGGTCGATGGTTGTAGATTTACCGATGACAACGTTTGTCTCGAATTTAACACCAAGCTCTTTAACTTTCTCGATCTCTTTCTTAACGACTTTCTGTTTTGGAAGACGGAACTCCGGAATACCATAAACAAGAACACCGCCAAGCTCATGAAGAGCCTCGAATACAGTTACATCGTATCCTGCCTTTGCAAGGTCACCTGCACAGGTAAGTCCGGAAGGACCGGAACCGATGACTGCAACTTTATGTCCGTTCTTAACCTCTGCTCCTGCAGGTTTGATGTCATGCTCCAAAGCATAGTCAGCAACGAATCTCTCCAGTTTACCGATGGAAACAGCCTCACCTTTTTTACCACGGATACACTGTCCCTCACACTGGGATTCCTGTGGGCAGACACGGCCACAGATAGCCGGAAGTGCGGAAGATAATCCGATCACTTTGTAAGCTTCTTCCATGTTGCCCTCTTTGATATGTTCAATAAATCCAGGAATGTTGATGGATACCGGACATCCCTCTACACATTTCGGTTTCTTACATCCGAGACATCTCTGTGCCTCTTCCATTGCCTCTTCCTGATTATATCCAAGACATACTTCCTCGAAATTTGTCGCACGTACCTTCGGATCCTGCTCTCTTACAGGAACTTTTTTTAACATTTTTGCATCTGCCATTACTTGTCACCTCCGCACTGTCCGCATCCACCGTGGTGGGTATCGCCTTCCTGAAGTTTCAGTAATGCACGTCCCTCCTGGGTCTTATACATCTGACTTCTCTTCATAGCCTGATCAAAGTCAACGAGATGTCCGTCGAACTCCGGTCCGTCTACACAGGCAAATTTAATCTCATCACCGACCTGAAGACGACAAGCGCCGCACATACCGGTTCCGTCAACCATGATCGGGTTCATGCTGACAATTGTGTGGATACCAAGTTTCTTGGTAAGAAGACAGACGAATTTCATCATGATCATCGGTCCGATTGCTACACAGACATCATAATGTTTGCCTTCGTTTGTTACAAGATCCTCAAGAGTCTTGGTTACCATACCAGAACGTCCATAGGAACCATCATCAGTTGTGACGTAGAGATTGGAAACAGCGCCGAGCTCTTTCTCAAGAATAACCATATCCTTTGTCTTGGAACCAAGGATAACATCTGCTGTGATACCGTGCTCATGAAGCCATTTAACCTGCGGATAAACAGGTGCGGTACCAACACCACCGGCAACGAATACCAGTTTCTTCTTCTTGAGTTCTTCGATATCTTCGTGTACGAACTCAGATGGACATCCGAGTGGTCCTACAAAGTCACGGAATGAATCTCCTTCTTTCAGTGCGGACATCTTAATTGTAGATGCTCCGATCTCCTGGAATACGATGGTAACTGTTCCAGCCTCGCGATCGTAATCGCAGATGGTAAGAGGAATTCTCTCACCCTTCTCGTCAAGTTTCACAATGATAAATTGTCCTGGCAGACAGTGGCTTGCCACACGTGGTGCATGCACAACCATAAGATGGATCTTAGCTGCCAACGTTTCAGCTTTTAAAACCTTATACATGGTCTTCCTCCTCGCGCAAATTATAAACCTCTATTAATAATACGCTAAAAATCTGCATATGGCAAGGGGAGATTTACAATTTCTGTCGATTTTCTTTACCACAGCACAGCGTAACCACGTTAGTTATGTTTAACCAATATAACCAAAAGCCACATAAAAAAGCGATCATTTCTGTGATTTTTTATCTTCAATCAGGGCATACAGTTTATCCAGGGCATCCCGGATCCCGCCGACTTCATCAATCACACCTTCCATCACTGCCTGCTCTCCTTCCAGCATGGTCCCCACATCTTTTACCAGCTGGGAAGTATCCAGCATCAGTTCTTCCAGCCGTTCTTTGGTTATATCAGAATGCTTCGATACAAAGGCAGTGATACGGTCCTGAATTTTCTCCATATTGCGGTACGTCTGTGCCACACCGATGAACATCCCGTTCTGCCTCACCGGATGAATGACCATGGTAGCACTTGGCACGATAAAAGAATAGTCTGCGGAAACCGCCATGGGAACGCCTATGGAATGTCCGCCGCCCAGCACAAGGGAAACCGTGGGAATACTTAAAGACGCGATCATTTCCGCAATCGCCAACCCTGCTTCCACATCGCCACCAACTGTATTTAAAAGAATCAGAAGTCCTTCAATTTCCTCATCATCCTCGATCAGAGCCAGTTTTGGCAGTACATGTTCATATTTGGTGGTTTTACTGTGTGACGGGGCCGATTCATGACCTTCGATCTCCCCGATTACCGTCAGAAGTTCCACCTTATGTTTCCGGGAATTTCCATCCAGCACTACCTGTCCTGTTTCCTGGATCTGCTTGTCCTGGCTTTCTTCCCGATCCAGTTCCTTCTGTTTTCCCTCTTCTTTATTTTTTTCCATAAAAATACCTCCGGAATCTAAAATTCTGGAGGTATTATATGCAAAATATTATTTTCTATTCTAAGATCACTAGTCCCAGTTTGTCCATACGTCTGTAACGTCATCATCCTCATCAAGAAGATCCAGTGTTCTGTGGAGATCCTTGATAGCCTGGTCGTCGGTAAGTTCTACGTAAGTCTGCGGAATCATGGCGATCTGTGCTTCCATAAGCGGAATTCCGGCTTTCTCAAGAGCTTCACGTACAGCGCTGAAATCATCAGGATCTGTAATGATCTCATAAGAATCTTCTTCATCACTGAAATCTTCAGCACCTGCATCAAGGGCGATCAT
>OGPZ01002310.1_pt1 | contig 11776 bp, 9 predicted proteins | sample 1553111 | NCBI WGS metagenome assembly OGPZ01 (sample SAMEA2579968, study PRJEB22360) | human gut metagenome
GCCCCGGCCGTGGAAGACGACCATGTCTACTGTCTAACGCCGCAAGGCCGCATCGTTGAGCTTCCCGCCGGTGCTACCCCGGTGGATTTTGCGTACCAAATCCATACTCAGCTTGGTCACCGCTGCCGCGGAGCAAAAGTCGACGGGATGATGGTGCCGCTCAATACCAAGCTTAAGACCGGACAGACCGTCGAAATCATTGCGGCAAAAGTCGGTCAGCCGAGCCGCGACTGGCTCAATCCCGAACTCGGCTATGCCGCGAGTCCCCGTACCCGCAACAAGGTGCGGCAGTGGTTCAATGCTGAGCAGCTCGCGCAGCAGATCGCCGAGGGCCGTGACCGCCTGGATAAAGAACTCGCGCGTTTGGGAAAAACCGCGGTTAAGCTCGATGATCTTGCGAAACGCCTGGGCTTTGGCACCGTTGATGAGCTCTGTGTGGCTTTTGCCAAGGAAGAAATCACGCTGACAGCGCTCGCACAGGCCGTACAGCCGCCCAAACCCGCTCCGGCGCCTGCTCCTGAGCATGATTTGGTGCTGCGCGGAGCTTCGAGCGCGGCGAGTAAGGGCAAGGTGCTCGTGGTCGGCATGGATTCCCTTCTCACACAGCTTGCCCGCTGCTGTCATCCGGTGCCGCCCGACGAAATTGTGGGCTACGTTACACGCGGCCGAGGCGTGATGATTCACCGTGCAGACTGTCCTAACCTCAAGAACATGGTCGATCAGGATCATGACCGGTTGATTGAAGTGAGTTGGGGGCGCGCCGGTGATGATGCGCTCTATCCCGCCGACGTGCTCGTGATCGCCTCCGACCGGTCCGGCATCATGAAGGATGTGACGGAAGTGATGCAGCGCGAAAAGGTGCACGTGACGGCGCTCAACACACAGATTCTCAAGGGCGATCAGCACATGCGGTTTTCGCTCGAGGTCAAGGGCGGCAATGCTATGCAGGTGCTGCTCAAAGGGCTGCGCGCCGTGCACGGCGTTCTTTCGGCACGCCGTCTCTGAAGACTGAGAGGTGCCTAGGTGAATACCGCATTTGCGCTATCCTTCTAAAAAGTGCTTGCTGTGAGCATTCACCTAGGTATAATTCGTGCCTCACTGATTGTGAACGCTCAGGCACATAGCTCAGTTGGTTAGAGCATCACCTTGACATGGTGGGGGTCGTTGGTTCGAATCCAATTGTGCCTACCAAAATTTTTTTCGGACAGCGACGATGCGGATGTTGGCGAATGAATTTCGAACAACAGCGCCCCGTTATTATTAACAGGGCGTGAGCGCAGTATTGTCACTGTTCGACATGAAAGAAGTGCGGCTCAGGCCGCACTTTTTTTTATGCCCAGAATTTTTGTGAGGATTTCGAAATGGCTTCAGTCACTCTTCCCGACGGCTCCAAACGCGAGTACGAAGGTCCCGTCACGGTGGCCCAGGTTGCCGCATCGATCGGTGCCGGACTCGCTAAGGCAGCTTTAGCCGGACGTGTGGACGGCAAGTTGGTGGATCTCTCGCACGTGATTGACGGCGATGCTGCGGTTGCGATCATCACGGCACGCGACCCCGAAGGGCTTGAGATTATTCGTCACTCGACTGCTCACCTGATGGCTCAGGCCGTCAAGGAGCTCTTTCCCGAGGCACAGGTCACGATCGGACCGGCGATCGAAAACGGCTTTTACTACGACTTTTCCTACACCCGCGCTTTTACGCCCGAAGATTTGAAGGCGATCGAAGCTCGTATGGATGAGCTCGTCAAGAAAAATATTCCGATCGTGCGCGAAGAAATGCCGCGTGAAGAAGCCATCGACTTCTTCAAGGCTTTGGGCGAACACTACAAGGCTGAAATCATCTCTTCGATTCCTGCGGGTGAAGTGATTTCGCTCTATCGTCAGGGCGACTTCGTGGATCTTTGCCGCGGCCCTCACGTGCCGTCAACGGGCTGCCTCAAGGTGCATCACCTGATGAAGGTGGCGGGCGCCTACTGGCGCGGCGACAGCAAGAACGAAATGCTCCAGCGCATCTACGGTACGGCCTGGGCGACGAAGGATGAGCAGAAGGCTTATCTCGAGATGCTCGCTGAGGCCGAAAAGCGTGATCACCGCCGCCTTGGTCGCGAACTCGATCTCTTCCATCTGCAGGATGAAGCGCCGGGCATGGTCTTCTGGCATGCCAAAGGCTGGGCGCTCTGGCAGGTGATCGAGCAGTTCATGCGCCGCGTCTATCAGGATAATGGCTACGAAGAAGTGAAAGCTCCCCAGCTGCTTGACCGCTCTCTGTGGGAGCGTTCCGGTCACTGGGCGAAGTACCGCGACAATATGTTCACGACGGAGTCGGAGAACCGCTACTACGCGCTCAAGCCGATGAACTGCCCCGGCCACATCCAGATCTTCAATTCGAAGCTTCGCAGCTACCGTGATCTGCCGCTGCGCATTGGTGAATTCGGTCAGTGCCACCGCAATGAGTCTTCGGGTTCGCTCCATGGCCTCATGCGTGTGCGCGGCTTCACTCAGGACGACGGTCACATTTTCTGCACGGAAGATCAGATTCTTGCCGAATGCGAAGCTTTTACCGCGCTCGTGCAGAAGGTCTACAAGACCTTCGGCTTCACTGACATCGCCTACAAGGTGGCGACTCGCCCGGCGATGCGCATTGGTGAAGATGCCGTGTGGGACAAGGCCGAACATGCTCTGATGGCGAGCCTTGATGCGCTCGGCATCAAGTACGAAGTGCTCGTCGGCGAAGGCGCCTTCTACGGCCCCAAGATTGAATATCACCTGAAGGACTGCCTCGGCCGGTCCTGGCAGTGCGGCACCGTGCAGGTGGACTTCCAGATGCCGGGTCGTCTTGGCGCTGAGTATGTTGCCGAAGACAACTCCCGCAAGATTCCGGTGATGCTTCACCGCGCCATTCTGGGCTCGCTCGAGCGCTGGATCGGTATGCTGATTGAAGAGTTTGCCGGCGCCTTCCCGGTGTGGCTTGCTCCGATTCAGTGCGCTGTGACGTCGATTACCGACAATCAGGGCGCTTACGCCAAAGATGTTGCTGCAAAACTCCATGCTGCCGGTCTCCGGGTTCAGACGGATTTGCGCAGCGAAAAGATCAACTATAAAATTCGCGAGCTTAGTCTGCAAAAACTTCCTTACATCCTCGTAGTGGGTGAAAAGGAAGCACAGACGGGAACGGTTTCCGTGCGCGCCCGCGGAGGCGAGAACCTCGGGGTGATGTCGCTCGACGCCTTCATCGAACGCATTTCAACGGAAAACCGCGAACGCACCCGCTGATCGGGTGTTTTAGCGCGCACAACGCTTAATTTTTGGGAGAAGAGCCATAGCTCAAGATCGCAAGCATCGGATCAATGGTGAGATCCGAGTTCCTGAAGTCCGACTGACCGGCGTCGATGGCGCCCAGATCGGGATCGTCCGCACATCCGAAGCCCTCCGCATGGCTGAGGATGCAGGGGTGGATTTGGTCGAGGTTGCGCCCAACGCAGTCCCGCCGGTCTGCCGTCTGATGGATTACGGCAAGTTCCGCTATCAGGAGCAGAAGAAGGCTCAGGAAGCCAAGGCCAAGCAGAAAGTCGTCCAGATCAAGGAAGTCAAGTTCCGTCCGGCCACGGATGAGAACGACTTCCAGACGAAACTGCGCAGCCTGAAGCGCTTCCTTGAGGACGGCGACAAGGCCAAGATCACGCTGCGCTTCCGCGGACGCGAAATGGCTCACCAGCAGTTCGGCACTCAGCTCATGGACCGCGTCCGTGAGGAGCTTGTCGATATTGCTCAGGTCGAGCATGCGCCCAAGCTCGAAGGCCGTCAGATGATCATGGTCCTCGCTCCCAAAAAGAAGCGCTGATTTCACACACGCGGTTTTGCATTGATGTAGAATCGCGTTCCTTGACGAGAGGCCGGAAGGTTTTGCCGGCCTCGAGTTTTCTATAAGTGAGCCTCAGGCCAGACAAGAGCCGTTCAAGATCTGAACGGACGCCCGCGGTTCATCCAATAAGAGGTAACGGCCAAATGCCGAAGATGAAGACCAAGCGCGCCGCTGCGAAGCGGTTCAAGCCGCGTGCCAGCGGCTCGATCAAGCGCGCCCACGCTACGAAGCGTCATATCCTTTCCCACCGCACGACGAAGAACAAGCGTCATCTGCGCGGTATGGTCACGGTGCATGAGTCGGACATCAAGTCCGTCAAGCGCATGCTCCCCTACGCCTAATTCAGAAGAAAGGAGTTAAAGATGCCTCGTGTGAAGCGTGGTGTGACGGCTCGTGCTCGTCATAAGAAGATTTTCACCCTTTCGAAGGGCTACCGTCTGCGCCGCAACAACGTTTTCCGTGTTGCCAAGCAGGCTGTCATGCGTGCCGGTCAGTATGCTTATCGTGACCGCCGCGACAAGAAGCATGTGTTCCGCCGTCTGTGGATCGCTCGTATCAACGCCGGCAGCCGCGCCAACGGCCTGAGCTACTCGGTGTTCATGAACGGTCTGAAGAAGGCCGGCATCGCCCTCGACCGCAAGGTTCTCGCCGACATGGCTGTGAATGACAAGGACGGTTTCGCCGCCCTCGTTGCTCAGGTCAAGAACGCCTGATTCTGCGCAAAGAAAGGCTGAAGAAAGCTCCGGATCCGCGAGGGTCACGGAGCTTTTTTTCGAGCATTCTCAGAGAATTGCTTGTAGAATTCCTAACTTCTCCGACGGCTTCTGCGGAGGGTGCGGTCACTATTAGGACGCGCTCATCGATCTGAAGCCGTTCTTCGTGTTTACGTTTTCGGCCTTGGGCGGTTCAACTGCTGCGGCTGAAAACTGCAGATGCGAAAACGGACGACTCCCTGTCGGGAGGCGCTGTGAGACGGGAATCTGAGCCTGAAGGGCTCTCAAGAGGCTTTGAGCAGGGAAAAGAAGGAACGACGCAGCAATGCGTCTTTTTTACATCCCTCGATACTCAGCCTCTCTTTTTCTCGCCGCAGGTCCTGCACCGACATTCGATGGCGTCCGCCAGATTTTTCAAGTTTTGGAATTCAAAATGCAGGAACTTTCCGAACTCATCGAGTCCGCGCAGCGTGAATTCGCTGAGGCGAATGCCGCTGCCGCTCTCGAGGACGCCAAGGCACGCTACCTCGGCAAAACGGGCAGCCTTACGATGCTCATGAAGGAGCTCGGCCGTCTCGCTCCCGAAGAGCGCCGCGCTCGCGGTCAGGAAATCAACCGCGCCAAGCAGCAGGTTGAGGCCGCTCTCAATGCACGACGCGAAGCGCTCGCTGAAGAAGCGCTCGCTGCCAAACTCGCCCAGGAGTCCATTGACGTGACGCTCCCCGGGCGCATGGACGCCAAGGGCGGAATCCATCCCGTCATGCGCACGTGGATGCGAATTGAGGAAATTTTCCGTTCGATCGGCTTTGATGTGGCCGATGGTCCTGAAATCGAGAGCGACTGGTTTAGCTTCACTGCTTTGAATAACCCGCCCAATCATCCGGCCCGCTCAATGCAGGATACGTTTTATGTGGACCGCAATGATGACGAAGGCCGTCCGCTGCCGCTGCGTCCGCACACCTCGCCCATGCAGGTGCGCTACGCCCGTACGCATCAGCCGCCGATCAAGGTCATTAGTCCGGGCCGTACCTATCGCGTTGACAGCGACGCGACGCATTCGCCCATGTTCCATCAAGTCGAAGGCCTGTGGCTCGATACCGATATCAGTTTTACCGATTTGAAGGGCGTGTACAGCGACTTCCTGCGCTGCTTCTTTGAGACGAATGATCTCGTAGTCCGCTTCCGTCCGTCCTACTTCCCGTTCACTGAACCTTCGGTCGAAGTCGACATGATGTTCACCAGCGGACCGCGAAAGGGCAAGTGGCTCGAGATTTCGGGCGCCGGTGAAGTGCATCCCAATGTGGTGCGCAATTACGGCCTGGACCCCGAGAAATACATCGGTTTTGCGTTCGGCTCCGGCCTTGAACGCCTGACGATGCTTCGCTACGGCGTCGACGATCTGCGTCTTTTCTTTGAAGGCGACCTTCGCTTCCTGCGTCAGTTCAACTAATCCCCCGAGGCATAAATGATTTTCACTGAAGAATGGCTGCGCCAGTATGTCAATCCGGCGCTCGGCACGGATGAGCTGGCCGATGCCCTGACGATGGCGGGTCTTGAGGTTGAAGAGGTTCGTACCATTGCGCCGGCCTTTTCCGGCGTCGTAGTGGGTGAGGTGCTCTCTTGCCGCGATCATGAGAATTCGGACCATCTGCACGTCTGCGAAGTCAATGCCGGTACCGGCGAAACGCTGCAGATCGTCTGCGGCGCACCGAATGTCCGTGCCGGCATCAAAGTCGCCTGCGCTACGATCGGTGCCGTGCTCCCCGGCGACTTCCGCATCAAAAAGAGCAAGCTGCGCGGTGTGGTTTCGATGGGCATGCTCTGTTCGACGCGCGAACTCGGCATCAACGAAGATCACAATGGTATTTGGATCCTGCCCGATGATGCGCCGGTGGGCGTCGATATCCGTCAGTACGCACGTCTTGACGATGCCAAGATCGAACTCAAGCTCACCCCCAATCGCGGCGATGCGCTCTCCGTGGTCGGCGTCGCACGCGATGTGCATGCGATTACCGGTGCGCCGCTCACGCTGCCGGCGATGGATCCGGTTGCTGCCACTTGCTCCTGCACGCTTCCGGTGGATGTTCAGGCGCCCGACCTTTGCGGCCGCTTTACGAGCCGAATTCTTCGCGGCCTGAATGCTGCCGCTCCGACGCCGGATTGGATGAAGGCGCGCTTGGAGCGCTGCGGCATGCGTTCGATCTCGGCTTTGGTCGATATTTCCAACTATGTCATGCTCGAGCTGGGCCGTCCGACGCACTTTTATGATCTGAAGAAGATCCCTGCGGATCGTTTGACGGTGCGTTGGGCACGCGAAGGCGAGTCCGTTCAGCTGCTCAACGGTGAAACCGTTGCTCTTGATCCTTGGTACGGCGTTATCTGCGCGGGCGATGAGCCTGAGTGTCTGGCAGGCATCATGGGCGGGGAGTCGTCTTCCATCAGTACGGAAACGACAGACCTCTTTATTGAGTCCGCCTTCTGGTTCCCGAAAGCGATTCAGGGCCGCTGCCGCAAACTTAATTTCTCGACCGATGCGGCCTACCGCTATGAACGCGGCGTCGATTTCGCTTCAACGGCTGAACATCTTGAATACATCACACGGCTCGTGCTCGACATTTGCGGTACGCCCGAAACGACGGTAGGTCCCGTTGCGGATGTTCAGACGGCTCTGCCGACGCGTGCTCCCGTGAAGATGCGCGTTGATCGCTGCCGCAAGGTGGTCGGAGTGGAAATCCCTGTCGAATCGATGGAGACAAGCTTCAAGCGTCTCGGCTTCGATTTCACCTATGACGACGGTGTCTTTACCGTCGTTCCGCCGTCGTTCCGCTTTGATATTGAAATCGAAGAGGATTTGATTGAGGAAGTGGCCCGCCTCTACGGACTCGAAAAACTCCCGGATCGTCCGCCGCTGGCCCGCAGCGCGATGAAGCCGAGCCGCGAAGAGCGACGTGATCAGCATGCGCTTCGCCGTGAAATGGCCGAGCAGGGGTATCAGGAGCTCATCAACTTCTCCTTTGTGCCGGAAGACTGGGAACGCGTTTTCGCAGGAAACGACAGCCCCATTCGTCTGCTGAATCCAATCGCGTCGCAGCTTTCGGTGATGCGTACGCAGCTTATCGGCGGTTTGGTGGATATTCTCAAATACAATCTCAACCGCCGTGCCGAGCGCGTGCGCGTGTTTGAGCTGGGGCGCGTCTTCTTCCCCGATCCTTCGATTGAAGAAGGTCCGTGGACGGTGAAGGGCGTTCGCCAGCCGCAGCACATTGCGGGTCTCGCCTATGGTGATGCCGATGACAAACAGTGGGGAAAACCCGCTCGCCGCGTCGACTTCTATGACGTCAAAGGCGATCTCGAACGCTTAGCGGCTCCGATGAAGCTGCGCTTCGTCAAGGAAGCGTTCCCGGCACTGCATCCGGGACGTTCGGCAGCTGTGTACTTGGGCAGCAAGCGCATCGGCTTTATTGGCGAACTTCACCCGAAGGCTGCACAGGCGTATGAACTGCCGCATGCCCCGGTGGTTTTCGAAGTCGAGGTGCCGGCACTTCTGGATCGTCCGCTTCCGAACTACGTTCCGGTGAGCAAGTTCCAGTCCGTTACCCGCGACTTGGCCGTCGTCGTGCCTGCGGAAATGGAAGTCGAGAAGCTCTTTGACGCGGTTGCTGCGGCTAAGAAGAAAGATCTTCGTCTGGCGCCGCTCGCCAACTTCAAGCTCTTTGACCTCTACCGTCCGCAGGACGCAGTGGATACAGTTGCTGAGAAGTCACTGGCCTTCGCCATTGAACTTTCGAGCCGTACCGAAGAAGCGCTCACCGACGAACAAGCTGACGGCGCTGTGCGAGCGATTCTCGAAGCGCTCGAGGGCGTGGGGGCGCATCTGCGCGCGTGATTGACCTTGAACTATTTCGAAGGGAGTTGCATGATTCCCTTCGAAAGACATAATTCTCAATTGACCGCTAGTGAATATGACTGAAGAATTTGAACTGACCGCCGCTGAGATCTACACGCTCAATAAGGCAAGCCTGGCAGAAGCATTGGTCGATCATGTCGCAGGACTTGATCGTCCTCATGCCAAACTTATCGTTGAGACCTTCTTTGAACTCGTCGCCGAGCATCTGGAAAAGGGTGATACGGTGAAGATCCCAGGTCTCGGCAACTTCTCGGTTCGCGACAAGGTGGCTCGCCCGGGCCGCAACCTGAAGACCGGCGAAACGGTGACTATCACTGAACGCCGAGTCGTCACGTTCCATCCGTCGGGAACGCTCAACAGCCGAGTGACAACGAATCTGATCGCCGGCGGCGAAGATTGATTTGACTTTTTAGGGAGGGTCATATAAACTCTCCCTTCTGTTCGGGGCGTAGCGCAGCCTGGTAGCGCACTTGCATGGGGTGCAAGGGGTCGCGAGTTCGAATCCCGCCGCCCCGACCAGAAAACCAAAATGAGGTCATCGCAAGATGGCCTTTTTTGTTGTCTGAATACCCGCACACCTCAGCGTTTCCAGGGTTTCAGGAATGAAAACGGGCAGCAAAACCCGTCCTCTTGACATGTCTAGGCATGTCGCCGGCCCGCAGCTTAAGCACTAACAGAACATTGACGGGCAATGCGGGGAGACCGGCTTAGCAGCAGGCGGCTGCAGTTAGGCGGTATGTGACGTTTTGATGACGGACATTCTTCGCTGTCACACAATATTCATAAGAGATTCACGGCTGAGTCAAAGCCGACTTTCATACTTCGACCCGTGCGGAAAAGAAAACGCACACCGAATACATCTCTAGAAGTTGGAAGTTGGAAATGACTAAAAACATGATTGCCGTTCTCGGCGCTCTCGCTGGTTTTGCCGCTGCCGCCGCCGTTCATGCGGAAACCGTTACGGTTAACGGCTCGACGACGGTTCTGCCCGCTATGCAGCTCACGGCGGAGGGCTTCATGAAGGCCAATCCGAACATCACCGTGACGATCTCCGGTACCGGATCGGGCAACGGCATCAAGGCGCTGCGCGACGGCATGACCGACGTTGCGATGGCTTCGCGCGACATGAAGGATAAGGAAGTCAAGGACTTCGCCGATCACAACATCAAGACCGTGCGTTACACGGTTGCCCATGACGCCATCATTCCGGTCGTCAATCCGAACAATGCCGTCAAGGGCCTGACGATGGCTCAGCTCAAGGACATCTTCGCTGGCAAGATCCGTTCCTGGGATGAAGTTGGCGGTGCCAAGGCTCCGATCGTTGTGGTTGGCCGCGACTCCTCTTCCGGCACCTTTGAGTGCTTCCAGGAATTGGTGATGGGCAAGACCCGTGTGTCGCCCCGCGCTCTGATTCAGGCTTCGAACGGCGGTGTCGTGCAGGCCATTGCTCAGAACCCGAATGCTATCGGCTACATCGGCGTCGGTTACATGGATAAGCAGACGCACCCGCTCACGATGAACAACGTGAAGCCGGGTATTGAATCCGCCAAGGATAAGACCTGGCCGATCGCCAGGGATCTTTACCTCTTCACGGCTGACAACGTGAAGGCCGAGGCGAAGAAGCTGATTGACTTCATGCTCTCCGCTGAAGGTCAAAAGGACGTTGAAAAGGCTGGTTTCGTGCCGGTTGCCGCCAAGTAAGACGTTTTTAGCCCTCGGGAAGCTCGGCGCTTAGGGCGTCGAGCTTCTGTGATTTCAGTGTGACTATCCGGATTCCTTCACTATGGCTCTGCCTGCCAAACTTCAGGCTGACGTGAACTTTCGCCGCGGTCTTGCTGCCGCTGCCGGCGTGAGTGTTCTTGCGTTGGCTGCTATCGTCATCTTTCTCCTCAGCCAGGCGCTGCCGATCTTTGCACACGTCTCCCTCAAAGATTTTCTTTTCTCAACAGAGTGGTATCCGACGGATGATCCGCCAGTTTTCGGCATTGGGGCGCTGATTGCAGGTTCTTTGGCCTGTGCTGCGCTGACGACGCTGATTGCGGTGCCGTTCGGTGTTCTGACAGCCTGCGCTATTCATGCAGGCATGCCTCCGGCACTCACCCGCATTGTGAAGCCGCTGATTGAACTCATGGCGGCGCTTCCGTCGGTCGTCATCGGCTTTATCGGCATGATCATCCTGGCTCCCTGGCTGCAGGACATGTTCGGCATTGCGACCGGTCTGAATCTGTTCAATGCCTCCATCATGCTCGCCTTCATGTGCGTGCCGACCATCGCTTCCATTTCTGAGGATGCGCTGCGCAATGTCCCTTCAGGACTGCGCGAAGCGAGTCTGGCGCTTGGAGCAACCCGCTGGGAAACGCTTCTCAAGGTTGAGCTCCGCTGGGCTATGGGCGGTATCGCCACAGCCGTGATGCTCGGTATTTCCCGCGTTATCGGTGAAACCATGGTTGTACTCATGGTGGCCGGCGGTCGCAATGCCAGGTTTGTCCCAAGGGGGCCCGGCGGCGCAGCCATTATTCCCGAGTCGATTTTCGACCCGGTGCGCCCGATGACCTCGTCGATTGCTGCAGAAATGGCAGAAGCAGCCGTCGGCGGCGAGCACTATCACGCGCTCTATGCGACGGGTCTCGTGCTCTTCATCATTACATTTGCCTTCAACCTCTGCGCCTGGTATGCGGCTCGCCGCTTCGGACTGGAGAAGAAATAAATGAAGTCAGCAGCTTTGCGGCGCTTCTATGAAGCCACGGGCTTCACGGTGATGCGCGCCGCAGTCCTCATCAACATTGCCGCACTGCTCGGCATCATCGGACTCATTGTCGTCAATGCCTGGCCGGCGATGACGTGGGAATTTCTGACGGAACCTCCGCGAGATCTGATGACGAAGGGCGGCATTCTGCCCTGCATTATCGGCACATTCTGCCTGGCGCTGGGTGCTTTGGTCATCGCTCTCCCGCTCGGCGTGGCCAGTGCGGTGTACCTCAAGGAATACAGTCAGCCGTCCGTCTGGGTGACGTTGACGCGTCTTTCGATTGCTAATCTTGCGGGCGTTCCCTCCATCGTCTTCGGTCTCTTTGGCCTCACGTTCTTCGTCGTTTTCTGCGGCTTCGGCGTGAGCCTGCTTTCGGGCATCCTGACGCTGGCTGTGCTGTCTTTGCCGATCATCATCAACACGACCGAAGCAGCACTCTCACAGATCCCGCAGGACTGGCGCGAGGCCAGTCTCGCGCTCGGCGCCTCGCAGCGTGAAACCACGCTCAAGGTGGTGCTGCCGAACGCGCTGCCCGGCATTCTGACC
>OGPZ01002323.1_pt1 | contig 11727 bp, 6 predicted proteins | sample 1553111 | NCBI WGS metagenome assembly OGPZ01 (sample SAMEA2579968, study PRJEB22360) | human gut metagenome
GGCGAAGGTGGCATTCTCGGACAAGAAGCCGTAACCCGGATGAATGGCGTCTGCATGAGCTGCTTTTGCTGCCTCAATAACTTCTTCATCTGTTGCATCCAAACGTCCATAACGGATATTTTCCATAATAGTTCCTTTATAGAGCCATGTATCCTGTAACACCATTCCAAATGCTTTACGAAGATCACGTCTGTTATAATCACGAACATCATGATTATCTAAAAGAATCTGACCACTATTTACATCATAGAAACGCATAAGCAGTTTCACCATTGTTGTTTTTCCTGCACCGGTAGGCCCGACAATTGCGATTTTCTGACCCGGCTTTACGTCTACAGAAAAATCGTTGATAATCGTCTGATTTGGATTGTAGCCAAAATTCACATGAAAGAATTTCACTTCTCCTGTTACGTTTTCTACAGATACCGCTCCCTCGTGTTCCTGATCTTCTTCCTCTTCTTCTAAGAATTCAAATACTCTCTCGGAGGCTGCTGTCATGGACTGTACCTGATTGATAACCTGAGCAATCTGCTGGATTGGCTGTGTAAAGTTCTTTACATACTGAATAAATGCCTGAATATCACCGACACCAATCGTTCCTCTAATTGCTAACAGTCCACCGGAAATAGCAACTCCGGCATACCCAAGGTTTCCGACAAATGCCATGATTGGCTGCATTAAACCTGACAAAAACTGAGATTTCCATGCGGATTCATATAAGACTCCATTGGTTTCATCAAATGTTTTTACCATATCTTTTTCTTTGTTAAATGCTTTAATGACCAGATGACCACCATAACTTTCTTCTACCTGTCCATTAATATGTCCAAGATATTCCTGCTGTGTGCGGAAATATTTCTGAGAAAACTTTACGACTGTAGACATTAAGATTGCCGATACCGGTAAAATGATAAATGCAATTAATGTCATTAACGGTGAAATGGTGAGCATCATTACAACGACACCAATAAGCGTTGCTGTTGAAGTAATAACCTGCGTTACACTCTGGTTTAATCCCTGACCTAATGTATCTACATCGTTGGTGATTCTTGAAAGAACTTCACCATAAGTACGACTTTCAAAGTACTTCATCGGCATACGGTTAATTTTCTCCGAGATTTCTTTTCGAAGGCGGTAACATATTTTCTGTGTTACGCCTGTCATAATCCATCCCTGTAAAAAGTTAAACACTGTACTTGTCAGATACAATCCTAAAGTAAGCAAAAGGATCTTTCCGATACGGGTAAAATCAATCCCGCCTGTTCCGGCAATCTTTTTCATCAGGCCTTCGGCCAGCGCAGTAGTTGCCTTTCCCATAACCTTTGGTCCAGCTACTGAAAATACTGTAGATATTGCCGCAAAAATCATTACCGCAAGAATCGCAAATTTATAATTTCCAATATAGCGAATGAGTTTCTTAAAAGAACCACTGAAGTTCTTTGCCTTCTCTCCACCTTGCATCATTCTTCTTCCGCCACCCATCGGGCCACGACCCCCCATTGGGCCTCTGTTTGATGTTCCTGCTTTATTTTCAGCCATTTTACTTACCTCCTTTCTTATGTTTTAACTTCTTGTCATCAGACTTTTCCTTTAATTTGTTATTTTCTTTCTCATCAATTTTTGTAGAAAGGATTTCTTTCTTATTTGTTTCCTTCTCTGCTTTTTCTTCTGCCAAACCTAATTTCTCAAGTCCAAGCTCCTTTTCAGAAAGCTGTGACTTAGCAATCTGAAGATATACCTCACAGTTTTTCAGCAGTTCTTCATGTGTTCCTTTTCCAACAATCTTTCCATCATCCAAAACAAGAATCTGATCTGCATGTAAAATCGTGCTGACTCTCTGCGCTACAATTACGATAGATGCATCCTGCACCTTTTCATTTAATTCCTTACGAAGTGCTGCATCTGTCTTCATATCAAGTGCGGAAAAGCTATCGTCAAATACAAGTACTTTTGCCTTTTTCGCAATCGCTCTTGCAATCGCAAGACGCTGTTTCTGTCCACCAGATACATTACTTCCGCCCTGGGCAATCGGACTGTCGTATTTTTCTTTTTTCGTCTCAATAAATTCTGTCGCCTGGGCAATTTCTGCTGCTTCTTTTATATCCTCATCTGTCGCATCTGCTTTTCCAAATCGCAGGTTAGAAGCGATTGTTCCTGAGAAAAGAACACCTTTCTGTGGCACAAATCCGATTTCCTCTCGGAGTTCTTCCATAGAAATCCGGCGAATATCTTTGCCATCTAATGTAATCTGTCCACCTGTCACATCATAAAATCTTGGAATCAGATTAACCAGCGTAGACTTTCCACAGCCGGTACTTCCGATAATTGCCGTTGTCTTGCCTGGCTCCACTTTAAAATCAATATCAGAAAGCACGTTATGTTCTGCTCCCGGATACTTGAAATCCACATGTGAGAATTCCAGAACACCTTTATGCTCCTTAAGCGTTTCTGGCTTCTTCACATTCTGAACAGAAGCTTCTGTCTTAAGAACTTCATCAATACGATCTGCTGCAACACCCGCTCTTGGTACCATAATAGACATCGCTGTCATCATAAGAAATGCCATAACGATCTGCATTGCATAAGTAATAAACGCTGTCATCGCACCAACCTGTAACGTACCCGCATCAATTTTTTGTGCGGAAACCCATGTGATTAGAATGGTAACACTGTACATGATAAACATCATTCCCGGCATCATAAACGTCATAATACGGTTTGTAAAAAGCTGCGTACCTGTCAACTTTTTATTCGCATCATCAAAACGCTCTTCCTCTGTTTTCTCTCTGCCAAATGCACGAATAACAGAAAGTCCTGTTAAAATCTCTCTGGAAACAAGGTTAAGACCATCTACTAATGTCTGCATAATTTTGAACTTCGGCATCGCTATCGAAACAAGCAGCATAACAAATCCGAGAATCACAACAACCGCAAGAGCAATAATCCATTCCATTCCTGCTCCGGTCTGATACACTTTAATAATTCCACCAATTCCGATAATCGGTGCATACAAAAGAAGTCTCAGCATAACTGCTGTAACCATCTGAATCTGCTGTATATCGTTTGTACTTCTTGTAATAAGAGATGCTGTAGAAAAACGGTTCATTTCCGCATTTGAAAATCCCATAACCTTTTTATAGATTTTTCCTCGCAAATCCCTGCCAATGCTCGCACCTACCTTAGAAGCAAGAAAACCGACTCCAATCGCCGCTACCAGAATCATAAATGCAATTCCAAGCATACGGCCGCCTTCTTTCCAGAGATAATCTGTCTGTATCTTATGGATATCTACTCCTGCAGCTTTATCACATTTTGTCGCATAGGCAACACCTGTAGAAAATAAAGTACTCTCTCCAATATCATTCATTTTCTTTTCGATTTCTTCTCTGGACTTCTGGATATCTTTGGCACTCATCATTCCTGTCTGCTTCATCTGATACAGCATTGGGCGCACATCAACGTAAATAACCTTTTTCCCGTTATCATCTTCCTCCTGAAAGCTTTTAAACTTCATGTTGAGCATCTTTCCAATCTCATCGACACTCATATCATCTATTTTATCCTTCATCGGAGCCATCGCAGGATTCGAAGCAATCGAATTCTTAATCATCTTCTTAAACTGCGATTCTTTTACATTTGACATGTTATGATTTAAGAAAATCGCTGTAAGAAATGTATCATCTAACTGATCCAGCTTCTCCTCATCCTCCGCCTTGCAAATGTAATACTCACCTTTTTTCTCATAAGTATCTTTCCATATTTTCTTCTCTTTCGAAGTCATATACTGCGAAATCTCATACTCATCATCCGTCATTTTCACAGGAAGAATATGCTCCACACCTTTATTCTGAATTCCCACATCAATGATATCTGACGTATACTGCGGCAGCGACAAATCGCCAAACGCCTGCACAATAAGCAACAGCACAATCGCAACGATCATATACCAGTATGGGGCCATATTTTTAAATATTTTTGTCATTCTTTATGTCCTCCAACTACTTTTTGTCAAAACAATTTTACTCTGACTACTATGTTCATCAAAAATCAGCATCGTTTATTATTATACTTTCCAATGCCTACTCGTTCATCCTCTTCAATAAAATCTCTGAGCACTCCTCCAAAGAAAACTTCGCTGTATCAAGAACCAGATCATAGTTCTTCTCGTCCTTCCAGTCCTTTTTCGTCCAGAACTTAAAATACTTTTCCCTGCCCCAATCCTTTCTGTCCATTAAACGACGTGCCTTCTGCATCGTGTCTACATTTTCCTTATCAAAAATGCGCTGTACCCTCTTCTCCTTATCACTACAGCGAACAAAAACTGTCACAACATCTTCGCAGGATTTCAAAATTTCTGTAGAACATCTTCCGATAAAAACCGCCGGACCTTCTGCATGAAGATTCTTGATTGTCTCTTTCATTCCATAAAAAATCTCATTAATTTTCGCCATATTTTCATACTGATTATAGCCTGCCATCATCGCAATATTATAGAGAAAACTTCCTACTTTATTCTCGTCAAACTCCTTAAGAGTTGCAATCTCTATGCCATATCCTTTCGCGGCCTCAATCAGCAACTGTCCATCATAGTAAGGAATCTGTGCCTCTTTCGCGATGCGAATTCCGATATCCCGTCCTCCGCTGCCAAATTCCCTTTCTATTGCCACTGACTTCATATACTGCATTCCTTTCTTCTAATCTGACTAACTCTTTGGTCATCATCTTCATCAATACTCCAAAAATTATCTAAAATTTCTCCCGGTCATTTTCCAGTGGCATTATCAGTCGATGCCATTAAAAATACTTCCTGTAAATGCTATCTGTAAATATTTCCGTAAAGTAATTCTGTTACTTTTGAAGTTCCTCATCCAGACTGCGAAGCATCTTCTGCATTATCTGGTTCATAAGTTCTTTCTCCTCATCCGTCACATAACGCATGACAACCTCTTTACATTCATTATGAACCTCCAGCATATTTTTCGCTGCTTCCACAGCCTTCTCAGTCAACTCAATGTGTCTCTTTCTGCGGTCATTCTCATCCTCTGTCAAAACGACAAAACCTTTCGCCCGTAAATTATCTACAGACTTTGAAATGTGTGCTTTGGATAAATTCTTCTCCTCCACAATATCTTTTGCTGTATCACCACATGGTGAATGATATAAAAATAAAAGAATCTCCAGTTCTACATTTCTCACTCCGTATTTCTGTGCAAACACCTCTGACTTTTTATCAAGAAGCTTACGCATCTTCATTCCACAGGTATTAATTAACGAATCCCGCATAGTTTTATCCTCCTGTTATGTATCTTTTTCATATTCCTTAGGTTGCCTTTCGGCAATTAGTTCACTAACGAACTTGTTTGCATATAATAATCCTTTTCTTTCCAAATGTCAATGGTGAATTTTGAATTACCGAGCTGGCGAGGCAGACGAACTCCAGAATTTACTTCATAAACTTGTCTATCGCCTCATTCAATGCTTCAATCGCCTCATCATCCCCCGTTTTTATCGCATCAACAATACAAGTTGACATATGTTCTTTCAATATAACCCGGCTAAGGCTCTTGACTGCGGCATCTACAGCGGCGAGCTGGATTAACACTTCGCTGCAGTCTCTTCCAGATTCAATCATAATTTTTATAGACTTCATATGACCTATAATCCGGGCAATTCGGTTTAGTTCGTTTTTCACGATTTGGGGCGAATGGGTGTGTGTATGAGTGTAAACATTTCCGTTTGCATCTACATGGGTATGGGTATGCTGGCACACTGATGCCTCTCCTGATTTATGAGTATGCTGATTCACTGACAACTCTCCTGATTTATGAGTGTGCTGATTCACTGATGACTTTTCTGATTTACCAATATGTTGATGTTCTGACAATTCCTCATGCTTATGAGAATGTCCTTCTTTATGTGTACTGTCATAGTGTACATTTCCTTGAATATCTTCCTGATTGTAAAAATTATTTCGATTTTTTATATATTCATTTTCTTGAATATGTATTTTCCCTATCTTTTTTGTTGTGTCATTTTTCTTATTATTTTCATTTCTATTATTTTGAATATGTTTATTTTCCATTTTTATCCTGCCTCGTATTATTAAAATTTGTGGTAATTTTGAATTTTGTAATATCCAGAGAGATAGCAGAGAAGATTACAAAAATAAAATCAATGTATATAAGATTAATGTTATAAAATCGTATAAAAGATATATTCCAGCAATTATTTTACTCATTGCAATAATATTATATGAAAATGATATTAAAAACGCCGCAATTTCATTACCGAATATAATAGATAAGTAATATCATTTTCTCATTGAAGTATTTATAATCCAAATATCACAATCCGCTCTCTCATATCATTTCCCGGAAATAAATCTCTGCAATCTATTTCGTCTTCAAACATAAATTCATCTACGGTCATTAAATAAGAAATATATTCATCTGACGGATAATAAAACAGTAGTTTTATCTCTCTTGGTTTTTCGTAATAGGATTCTAGTATCCTGTGTATCACTTTTTGCAAAATTTCAAGTGAAAATGGGTTAAAGAAGTAAATTCTATCTACTTCTCTTGGTACAGAAAAGTATTCGGCATTTTCCGCTTTAAATGCTACTCTTCCTGCTGAAATGGCTTTTTCTTTGTTTTCTATTGCTTTATTGTAGATTCTCTCATCATATTCCACGCCGATGGACCTGCATCTGGTCTGATAGGCAAGGAAAAAGTCTACACGGCCTTTTCCACACCCGTAATCAAGAAGTGTATTGCCTTTTCTTATGATTCCTGTGTTTGCCAGCCTTTCTAATACAGAATATGGCGTTGGTTCATAGGGATAATAATATTGTCCTGCATTGGAATCATCGCGTCCCATTGTATGGATTTTCAGTAGTTTATCCCATTTATTTTCATATATATCTTCTTTCATTTTTTATTTGCCCCTTTTTTTATTTTTCTCTTATATTCTCCTATTTTCTTTCATTTTCTTTCTCAGAATATTTCCTGTGATTCTCAATTAGTCTACCATAATCCCACTTCTAATCCAATCTTCCAAAATAGAAATTCATATTTTTTAAATAGAATATCAAATGTCATTCTTTTTTCTAAAATGCTAAACTCCAATCAAGTTAAGAAACACGCAAATAAAAAAAGAGGAGAGGAAAAATGGAAAACAACAGTAACAGTGGTGTTATATACCAGGGAAAAATACCAAATCGTGTGAAGTACTGCTTTGCCTTTGGTGCATTAGGAAAAGACTTAATCTATGGAATGATTGCAACTTTTTCTATGATTTATTTTACAGATATTATTAAAGTTGCTCCCGCATTTATCGGAAGTATGTTCTTCGTTGCAAAGTTGTGGGATGCTTTTAACGATTTATTTATGGGTATGATTGTTGATAATACGAGAAGCCGGTGGGGTAAATTCGTTCCGTGGCTTGTTATCGGTACATTGATTAACGCTTTTGTATTCATTACCGTATTTACAGACTTTCATTTATCAGGTGTAAGTCTTTGTGTATTTGCATCTGTCGTTTATGTTTTATGGGGAATGACTTATACGATTATGGATATTCCGTATTGGTCTATTATTCCTAACTTAACTTCCGACCCGGAAGAACGTGAAAAAGTATCTGTTTTACCAAGAATTTTTGCCAGCATCGGTCAGTCTCTTATCATCGCCGGCTTCGGTGTTCAGATTATCAAAGGACTTGGCGGCAACTATACTGGTTACCACAGATTTGCATTAATTATCGCAGCAACCTTTATTTTTACAATGGCTGTCTGCGTTATCAACCTGCCAAAGAAACAGCAGGCTACCGGAACTGCAGAGAAAATGAAATTCAGAGATATTTTCACTGTAATCAAAAAGAATGACCAGTTAAGATGGGCTGTCCTCTTAATTTTATTATACAATATTGGAATTCAGGCTATCATGGGTGTTGCTACATATTATTTCAGCTATGTTTGCAATAATGCCGGAATGTTATCTGCTTTCATGATCAGTGCATCTGTTGCAGAGGTAGTTGGATTATTAATCTTCCCTAAAGTCACAAAATTATTATCCAGAAAAAAGGCATTCTTAATGGCTTGTACGCTTCCACCAATCGGCCTTATCTTACTGCTCATTGTAGGATTTGTATGTCCTTCTAATATTCCTTTAACTGCAATTGCGGGAATTATCGTTAAAACTGGTACAGGTCTTGAACTTGGATGTGCTACCGTTTTCCTTGCAGACGTTGTTGATTATGGCGAATATGTATTAGGTGTCAGAAATGAAGGTGTCGTATTCTCCCTTCAGACATTAATCGTAAAACTGACCGCAGCTTTTACAGCTTTAGCAATCGGATTCGTATTAGAATTAACTGGATACGTTCCAAATGCAGTACAGTCTTTAGCAACACAGAACTCCATCCGTGTGCTGATGTGCATTGTACCAGCTCTCGGCATCATTCTTGCTTACGTTGTATTTAAGACTAAATATAAGCTTAATGATGAGTTTATGAAAAAAGTAGTTGCTAAGATTAGTGGTAAAGCTGAAGAATAATCGCAGAATATTACACAAGGTATAAGACTAGAGCGTGTTTGAAAAAGGCTTTCTGCAATATAACAACAGGATACTGTGCAAAGTATATAACACTAACTATTCCGATTCATTAAATTTACAAACTTACATTTCAAATAAATTCTATGTTTCGGAACAGTTATAAAACATTATAGGGCAAATAAGTAAGGGCAAGTTGATTGATATAAAATGTAATCGACTTGCTCTTATTTATGGTACAATCTAAACGGCTGCAAAATAATAAAATAAGTAGCAAAATCCATACCAAAGGAACTATGTCAAAAATAAATAACACAATAAATAGAAAAACAACTATAAAAAATAAATTTCAAAATAAACAACAACGTAACTATAAAAAAACAAACTTAAAAGCAAATACCATATAAATAACCACAAATAAACTACAGGAAAAATGAGGAAAAAATCTTGATAAACTTTACTATTATTTTAGCCGATGATGAACAGCAAATATTATATGGAATGAAAAACGGCATCGACTGGGAGAGCCTTGGTTTCTCCGTTGTTGGTACGGCACAAAACGGGAAAGAGGCCTTAGAACTCATTGAAGAATATCACCCAGACCTTTTAATCAGTGATATTAAAATGCCATTTATGGACGGTTTAGAGCTTTCTAAAACCATTCATGAGAACTACATAAACACGAAAATTATTCTTTTTTCCGGTTGGGATGATTTTGAATATGCCAGAACCGCTATCAGCTATGGAGTTTCACAATACATCATGAAACCAATCGACTACAACGAAATGCAGAAACTTCTCACTACAATGCATGAGGAACTCGAAAAAGAATATGCCGAGAAAATGAACCGCACCCGCTTGGAGAACATTTACACAGAAAGTATTCCTCTTCTTCGGCAGCAGTTTTTTACACAGCTTTTAACAGAAACTCTTACCGAAGATTATTGTACTCTTCAAATGAAAAATTTAAAACTGAATCTTGATTATGAAGTTTTTCACATCATTACTGTAAAGATTCGTGAAAATGATTTAAATGATGTTCTTTCCGAACTTTCCATCAAGGAAACGATTAAAGAATCTCTCGAAAAAATAACGGACCTCTACCATTTCGGTATGATTGACAGAGAAGTATTTTTGCTATGTGGCAATAAAAAGCACGATATTGAACGGATTACCCGTACTATACAGGAGGCCTCCGTCATTATCGAACGTATTTTTCACACGAAAATATCCTGCGGCATCAGTTCCAGCGGTACCAGTTTAAGGGCACTTCCTGTCCTCTATCAGCAGGCTCTAGAAGCACTTGATTATAATGTAGTCATTCAAGATGAGAGCTATACTTACTATAATGACATCCTTCCGCTCCAAAAGGATGCACCGCTTCAAAAAGACGATGACTGGAATTCCGAAGTAGATTCCATTGAGAAGATCATAACTCACTGTTCTGAAGAAGAACTGAAAACTGCTGTTTTAAATATGCTTGAACATCTACATGAAGCCCATTACAACTTAAATGAATACCAGATCGTCATATTAGAGATTTCCTTCTCCCTCGCCCGTCTTTATAAAAAATATCAGATTACCTCTGATAAAGAATTTGCCGGTTCCAAAAAAATGGCGGTAAAAATTCTTTCTTTAAACACTGGCGAAGAGCTCGACAACTGGCTTATTAATTATTTTCAGCTCATGCGTACATTGATTCAGAAAAAGCAGGTAGATAATAACGTTATTTTAGCAGAAAATGCAAAGAAATTAGTGGAGGAACATTTCCGTGAACCTGACCTTTCCGTAGAGTCCATTTGCAAGGAACTTCATGTGAGTTCTTCCTACTTTTCAAAAATTTTTAAGCAGGAAACGGAAACTACTTTTTTAAATTACCTCATCAGCCGCCGCATGGAAGAAGCGAAAATGTTACTGAAAATGACCGACTACAAAAGCCATGTCATCGGAACAATGGTCGGATACCCCGAACCAAATTACTTTAGCTATGTATTTAAAAAGCACTGTGGTATCTCTCCGGTAAAATACCGAAAACTTGGAGGGGAAAATAACTAAAAGGACCTTCTCCCGGCATCCAGAGTATGTTTAAAAAATGCTTTTTGCAAGATGTACGTCACAATTTACGGGAAATTTCCTTCCCTGACAAACGAAAGGATTTATTTATGAACAATAAAAAATTAAGCATTCGTGTTCTTTTTCCTTTAATAATGTCCATCTCGATTGTCTTCTGTATTTTAAGCTGCATGATACTGTTTTCTCATTATATTTCTACCTATCTTGTCCGTAAAACGATAGAAGAAACCAGCAGGCAGAAAAATGTACTTGCACAAAATATTGAAAATGAAATAGATTCAATCAATTCTATTATGAATAACATTTACTACAACACAATCAAAAAATATGATATTCAGGACAAGAACTTTAAAACTATTTTGGCAAATGAAATCACCAGCAATTCAGAAACAATCTATGGACTCGCTTTATATGATACAGATGGCAAAAACTTATGGCACTCTAACAATTTAACCAGTACTTCCATGCAAAATGAAAGCTGGTTTACTCAGGCAAAAGATAATATCGAAACTATTTGTTACGGCTCAAAAAAACTTGTTTATCCCGACAACGTAAAACAGGTATTTCAGATAAGCCGCTATGTAGAGTACATTAATCACGGCAAAATGAAATCCGGTGTTCTTTTAATGCAGTACTATACCGATTCCATCGATGCAATTTTAGAGCATTATAAGAATACGCAAAACTCTTACTGCTACCTGCTTGATAATACATCGAACTTTCTTTATCATCCGTTTATAAAAGAAATTTCTTCTGGTTTATATAAAGAAAACACTACTAAAATTGCTCTAAACAGCACCAATTACAGCATCAAAAAGCTACATGGTACAAAGTGGCTGATCGAACGTCAGCAGATTGGTTATACCGGCTGGAATATCGTCCTTGTCAGTTCCCTGTTTAATATTCACACAGAAAATATGGGTATTTATTATGTAATCTGGCTGCTTCTGCTTATCGTTGGAATTATTCTTGTTTTCACTGACATTTTGCTGTTCCATGACTTCACAAATCCTGTCTACCAATTACTCGATACCATGCAGGAATTCGGAAAGGGCAATTATGAAGTAAAAGCCGCAGAAAATGGAATTGGTGAACTGAAAACATTAAG
>OGPZ01002334.1_pt1 | contig 11677 bp, 7 predicted proteins | sample 1553111 | NCBI WGS metagenome assembly OGPZ01 (sample SAMEA2579968, study PRJEB22360) | human gut metagenome
AAGGTGAAATACTGAAAGCAGCTATTCCTTATGCTTTAATATATGTGGCGATTACCGGAATTATTGTTTATATTTTCAGTTAGTCGCTTGGGAGTACATTTTTTTCAATGGATGAACTATACACATTTACATCACAAAAAGAATAGGTAATCTCTGTGTGATTACCTATTCTTTTTGTGTCATATTTTACTTTACTCGTGTGAAGTGCAATCGAAGTGGAGCAGATTTCATAACAGGATCCTCTCCAAAATCCTTATACATGTCATAAATATCTTTCATGAAATCTGTAGGTTCAAAATCATCAATTGTACATTCCAATATTTGCTTCCCATCTGATTCAATAATACGAAAACCAACAACAGCTTCACGAGTATTAACATGGGCAGCAGAGAAATTTACATTTATTGCAGGAAACTGCAATACAGCTATTTTTGCAATAACTTGTGACAGTAGTGCACTTTCTTCTTCAATCGTCTTTTCTACTTCTCCTTTATAAGTTATCACACAAGGTGAAGTTCCGAAATAATTTTTCAAGTCACTATTTAAAGTCGGAGTAAAAGTATATTCCTGATGAGAATTTCCTTCAAACTGAATTTTATCAGAGGAGTTTCCTGTTGGGAATGTACTTGTATCCTGTCCCCACATCGTTTCATAAAATTCTATATTAGAAACCTTGTCGAATGCCCAAGTTCCTGCAAGCAAATACGGACCATTGATAGTAAGCGTAATGGTAGCATTATCACCGTGTGCGTATCCATCTCTTTCTGCCAAGCGCAAAACCAACTTATCTTTTCCTTCTTCCTTTTTCAAAAACTTGAGTGCTACAACACCGCTATTCTTGTTTTTAAGTACTGTTGCATACTTCCCTCCTACAAACTCAAAATGCGTACCCTCGATTGCGGTAGACGATGGATCAACTTCAATATCCAATTTCGTTTCCTGTGTGACTTTGTAAGGTTTCCCTTCCAATGTTTCAAGAGTGATTCCATAGGAAGTACTTTCACTTAAAATTCCCTTATTAGCATTAAATGACATAAGAATCGCTTTATTACTAAGCAATTCCACTGTTGTATAACTCATAATTCCAATTTTAAAGCCATCAGGAGCTGTTCCCAAATTTACAACCAATTCCTTTACATCGTCTCCAATGTTTTCTAGAATACGTGTCACCGTGAGCACAGCTTCTGTTTCACCGGCTTTCAGCGTAAATGCTTTCTCTGAAATAGTAAAATCAGTTCCCTCCACGGCTGTTCCAGAGAAAGAAACAGGGATGGAAACCGTTGTAGTAGCGGCTTTGTCAGAAATGATCTTTAACTCTACTTCTCCTTTTGCCATAGAATAGCGCGCCTGATCGAAATTAAGCTCCGACATTGATACCGGATTATCATCATCGGATGAACAAGAAGCCATTACAAGTGAGCACACTGTAATTAAACAAAACAACACTTTCTTCATAATCTATGATTTTTAATTAATAATTATTGGACTATATGCTGGTTATATTCCTCTTTAATAGCATCTATCATTGCTGTTTCATCTGCATTCAACACTACGGGATCAGGAAGTTTGTAATAATCTCCAACCCCAACAGATTCTCTAGATGGTGGTACCTCATCTATATCCTCACAAGCGGAGTATACATTACCAATCAATAATAGGCATGTAATCAAAATCCATTTATGTCTCATATTCTTTATCATAATCGTTTCTCTTATTTATTTCTCAATTAATTCAGTATATCCCGGATTTTGCACCAATCCGTCCACTAAATCTATTTCTCGTGCAGGAATCGGAAGTGTATACATATATTTTTTTGTCACATATTTCCGTCCATTGTATGCTGTCCAATATTCCGGTGTTCCATTCCTCTTTTGTTCGAAGAAACGATCACCTTCCAAAAAGAGTTCTTTTCGACGTTCACGTAAAATTAGGCCCATCAATGGTGTTAAGGTATTACCTTCTGCATCGGTCTTGATAATCTCCATGTCTTGGATTGATGGCAGATTATTCATTGTCAGATCTTTGTAATCACTGATACGATGTGAGCGAAGTTCATTGATAGAATGTAATGCCAGTTCCGGTTTACCTATATGATAATAACATTCTGCTTCCATGAGCTTAAATTCAGCCGCACGCATACCACAGAAAAACGTTTTTATAGCTATTCTTTTGTTATTTACCCAAAGAGTGTAACGAATATCAGTTGTTTTTTCTTCTTCCGTAAATGTATCCAAGAATCTCAGGCTCACAGGACGATACTGGAGATGAGTTCTGGAAGTCGTAATCTCCGTAGTACTTGACATACTTCGATAAGCCTTCAATAATTGGTTGCCTGCAAGGTCGTAATTGGTGGTCATCATATTTTTATAAGCTTCACCTTCCAATAAAGTATACTTCGCTAACAATTCCTGCGCCAACGGAAGAGCTTTTTCCCACTGCTTTGTCCAAAAGTAAAGACGAGCCAAATACCCCTTGACTACATCTTCCGTAAAACGATAAAGATCGTTAGACATATGATAAGACAACGAATGATTTAAATCAGACTCTATCAAATCGACTGTTTCCTGCATCGTACTGCGAAGCGGCCTTTCTTCCATATCGAATGTCATTACCAAAGGTACGCCTTGTTGACTATTCAAATTACTGGTTTGAGGCGTCTCGCAATAAAGTCGTAGCAATTGGTAATAGGCAACAGCACGCATGGCATAAGCAGTAGCGCGCACTTCATTGGCTTCGGTGGTTCCGCTTTCCTTCATTTCGTTCAAAACGATATTGCAGTCACGTATTATTTGATAGGACATCCAATAATAGTCAGAAACACCTGCTGTATTAAGCAAAGTTCCTATATAGACTTTTAAAGCACGTCCACTTTGTGATGTAAGGCAGACCTCAAAATCATCTCCATATGCTGCATCTTGATCTATCAAGGCAGATGAATTTCCCAGTAATACCTTATCTTCGCCTCTATCGATCTCATCCAAATGATTATGCATTAAGGCAGAGAACTCTTCAGCAGTCTGGGGAATTGTTTTTCCATAAGGTTTGATATCCAAGTAATTGCTACAAGACATCAAGCAGAAGGTCACAAATCCGTATATCCATAAACTAATTTTTCTTTTCATAGCCTTTTTTATTAAAATCCGACAGACAGCCCCATTGAAAATGTACGTGGAGTAGGGTAAACTGCTCCAGGAGTTTCAGGATCAATGCCGGAATAATTTGTAATTGTGAATAAATTGCTCATGCTGAAGGATAATGCCAGTGAATTGATATGTACTTTCTGCATCCACTTTCCTACAAAATTGTAACCTAACATAACTGAGCCAAGCTTAAAATAGGAAACATTCTCCAACATGGAGGCTTTATTAATAGCATCTGAGTTTATCACATAATCAGATAATCCCAAATAATCACCGTATGCATCAATTATACGCGGGTGAGCATTAGTGATCGGATTATCAGGTGTCCAACGATTTACAGCGTCTTTTGTCACATTCAAATAATTTATGTACAAATCATTCTCCTGTGTAAAAGGAACTTCCACAACGTGGCCTTCCATTGAAACATAATTTACCGGACTGGTTATATTATTAAGAATTTTCCCACCCAAAGAATAGGTACCGCCTATACTTAAATGCACCTGTTTGTATGAAACTGATATTGAATATCCACCGTTCGTAGGAGCCGTACTTGTTCCTAAGTAAAATGCATAATTATTTTTATCATTACGATCGGCAGCAGTTTGAAGCACTGCATCAGGGCGGGTTTCATAAGTGTAGACACCTGTTTTCTTATCAATTCCCTGTACTTTTCCACTAATGATCGCTCCCAAAGGATAGCCTACATAATTAGTCCCCCAAAATGATTTATTTCCATCATATTTTAATAATTTATTTCGATTATAAGCTATATTGGCAGAAACAGTCATATCCCAATCTTTAGTTTTTATCACATGAGCATTCAAGGTTACTTCAGCTCCCTGATTCAGTAGTTCTGAAGTATTAAATGATTGTGTAGAAAATCCGGTTGTATAAGGCACGTTAACAGAAGTTACTGCATCATGTGTACGGCGGTCATACAATTCAGTCTGCAAACGGAAACGATCATTGAAGAAACCTATATCCATTGATACTTTCATATCACGCGTCTTTTCCCAACGCAAGTGAGGATTCGGAGCATTTCTTATTGAGCCGATGCGATAATAATCGGTGTCAGTACGGCGGAATGACGTATCATAGTCCATCACCAGTTGCGGATAGACACTTTTGTTTATGTTTCCTGTATATCCGAATGCAGCACGAAATGACAAACTACTGATTACAGACTTTAATGATTGCATAAACCCTTCCTGATCCACATTCCATGACAGTCCCAGTGAACCTGTGGGGTTAAATTGTTCTTTACTACCAAAGTTGTTCGACCCATCAGTACGTCCCGTAAGACTAAGAATATAACGTTGCTTAAACACATAATCAAATGAAAAATAGAAAGAAGCAAAGGCATCTTCTGTAATACTTTGTCCCGATAACCCATCCATGATGGCAGCATAAGACAATAAATCGGAATATTCCAATTTAGTATCTGACGGATAAGTAGGCATAGCAGAATTGCCGGTAACTGGATCATAGCCATATCGCTTTTCATAAATACTCTTAGCATATTGTCCCCGGATCTCACTTCCCAACAAAGCACTAATATAATGATCCCTGCCAAATGTGTTAAAATAATGCAACTGTCCCCGCAGGTTGTAATTCGTATTATATGCTGATGATTGTGTAATTGAGCCATATACACGATCAGTGTTACTATCGTTAAAAGGACGGTCTGTCCACGCTGCGTAAGTGTTCTTTCCATTGATATTGTCAGACATATCCGCTACATAACCATACGAAGCGAGTCCCTCAAAACTCAAATTGTTAAAGATATTTACACTCAAATTAGCAATCAATGAAGCCGACATATTTTTCGTTTTGCTGGATGTTTCATCTATTTCCCGAAAAATATTATACCCTCCTTCTGGTAACTTCCATTTGTACTGCCCATTGGCATTAGCTATCGAATAATAGGTATTATCCGCCGAATAAGAACCGTCTTCATTATAAACCTTCTCATACGGATTGGCAAAATAAGCATATTTAAACGGATCTACATTTAATGAAGGAGAATTAGAGTGCTGCATAGCCATATCAGCGGTAAAAGCCAGTTTTACTCTTTTGTTAGGCTTCATGTCAATCTTGGCACTCACATTGTAACGATCATAGTCTGTCTTTTTCACTAACCCATTATTTTGTGAATAACCCAAAGAAACATAGTAAGAATTTTTCTCCGATCCACCCGATAAAGACAAGTAATGACTTTGTGATATAGAGTTTTGAAACAGCTCCTTGAACCAGTCTGTGGAATGTTCTCCCAATGCTGCAATTTCCGCATCTTGTTGCTCTTTAGTCATACCTGCATATCGCTCATATCCTGAACGAATCATACCGACGACACCTATTACTGGATAATGACCACCTTCAGCAAATCCTTTGGCAGAAAACTCATCCCATAACTCTTGTTCCCAAGCCAATTTTTCTTTAGAATTCATCAGATTCGCATCATGAGGGGGAGCGGTAACAATAGAAACATTCGTTGAATAATTGATTTGCATCTTTCCCTCTTTACCACGCTTCGTTGTCACTACAATAACGCCACCTGCTGCACGGGAACCATAAATAGCCGCAGCGGAAGCATCTTTTAAGACTGTGACAGATTCAATGTCATTTGGGTTGATACCCGCAATACCACTGGAGTATATATCATTAAAATCTCCTGCCTTAATCCGGCTAGTTTCAATACTTGGTATATCCCGTTGCAAAGGCACTCCGTCTACTACCCATAATGGTTCGGCATTACCTGTAATCGTGTTCGTACCACGAATACGAATCTTTGCCGATTCTCCCGGACGTCCAGAAACAGCCTTCACATCCATACCGGCCACTTTCCCTTGCATCAACATGTCCAGGTTGGCGGTAGGCGCACCTTTCAGGTCTTTTGCAGTCAATGTCGCCAGTGAACCTGTAGCACGACGTTTGGTCGTACGCTGGTAACCAGTAACTACCACCTGATCCAATTCCGACATTTCATCCTCCAAAGTGATATAACCCGAAACAGGCTTTGTCACCTTCATATACAAGGATTTCATTCCTACATACCTAAACTCAATTTGAGTATTTCTATCTACCCATAAAGAAACTTCGCCGTGTTCATCGGCTACAACTCCCTGTGCTTTTCCTGAAACTATTACTGCAGCCCCCGGCAACGGGTTCCTGTCTGCATCCACTATTGTTACCTTGACCAAAATAGTGGCAGCACCTTTCGGCGACTGAGCAAATATACCTACAGCAATACAACAGAAGCAACCAAACAAAAACGTTTTAAAAATTTCCAGACGCTTCATAAGTTTGTTCCTATTTATGATTAATAATATCTATGTGTCTATGTGATTTATAAAGAAGATTTTCTACAAAATAGTAACGTATCAGATTCTGATAATAAGGGCACATCACCCCATGATCTTTTCCCGGAAGGATAAACATATCAAACCGCTTATTTGCCTTAATCAAGGCATCTGCCAACCGGTAAGTGGAAGAAGGTGGAACGTTCTTATCTACATCACCAGTTATTAGCATCAGTTTTCCTTTCAAGTTGTTTGCCAGTTCCATATTGGTTGGAATTTTCACGGAAAAAGTAGTCTTTCCGGTCTTCGGGTCTACTTTTTCATTCAATCCATGAAATGTCTCCCCCCACCATTGAATATAAATATTATTATCATGATTACCAGAAGCAGCTATCGCTACTTTATAAAAATCAGGATAAGTCAACATAGCCGCCACTGTCTGAAAAGCTCCACCAGAATGTCCATAAATACCCACCCTATCCAAATCTATATACGAATACTTTTGAGCTAACTGTTCTATTACGCATTTATCATCTGCTAGTGGATAGTCGCGCAAATTACCATAACCGAAACAATAAAAATCATGTCCACGCAAAGGAGAACTACCTCTAGACGCAACATTTATCACAACAAAACCCAGTTCCGCCAAAGACTGATTTCCATTATCATCGAGTACAAAAGATTGTGGAATCTGATCGTCCTGTGGTCCTGGATATACATTACTAATAATCGGATACTTCTGATTTTTATCCAAATAGGAAGGAAGATACATCAATCCGTACAAGTCCGTTTTTCCATCAGCGGCTTTTAGTTTCAGCAAGGTAGGCGGTCTCCATCCGGCTCGCTGCAATTCACTACCATCCATTTGCTCTACCTTATAATTCTTTTCAGGATTTTCGATAGAAAATACATTCATCACAGGAAATAGATCCATACGCGAATATTTATCTACTGCATACTTCTTGTCTTCTGATAAAGACAGTTCATGATTCCCGTTGCCGGGTGTCAGTAAAATCTGTTTTTTACCATCCAGACGAGCTTTATAAAAGAATGTATAATATGGATTTACATTTTCCTCATTTCCATATCCAGCAAAGATGATTTCTTTTTTCAGCGTATCGACATGGGCGATGTTGCCTGCTACAAGGTTGTGACCTTTCGTAATCCGGTTCAACAATTCTCCATTGCCGTTGTAGAGATAATAATTTCCTTTCCCTGTACGTTCTGACCACCAGATGATATACTTACCTTGTTCCAGTATCTTATAATTAAATAAAGTGAGGTTGATGTGGGGGACACATTCTTCTGAAATAAGTTCGGTCACGGTTCCATCTTCTACATTAATCCGGCAAAGGTCTATTTTATCAGCCTTCCGACTTCTCCGCGTAATATACAAGGTGGTAGATGAACGTAGAAAATCCATAGCTACCACTTGATCCGGATATTTCTCTATGGGCAGCAATCTTCCCTGTCCATGGTCGGCATCATACCAAAACAAATGATATTGACGCACTCCGGCATCTCCTGGCATAGGCATCTTAAATGTATTTGTAGTAGGCCGTGAATGCCCCAACGAATGAATCAAACTAGTTTCCTTCACTTCGCTCATATCCTGCATCATATAAATATACCGATGTCCCAACCAGAATCCTCTAGAATTAGTAGATAGCGTATCTTTCGAATTATGATACGTATAGGCGGCATCCTCTTTTCCGTCAAAGGTGATTCTTTTGATTATTCCCGACCGGTTATCACGGACAAACAGATCATAGCCAGATCCAAGCATAGAATATAATGAATCGGCAGAATGGCAAGCCTGTTTATAATCCGGTTTTTCAATCTTCTTCTTGACAAAAGGCAGCTCGGACAATAGACCGGTATTCATATTATAAACCATTGATTTATCTTTCTTGTCCAGATAGAAGCGACTGAAATCATTTTTCTCAAACCGGAATCCATACAACTGTATGGCTTTCGCATTCAGAGTATCTCCGGTAATTCGGGCATATTGGAGAACAAATTGCTCATTATCCTTTATCATGTTTCGCTTTTTCCCATTTCTCGCATTCACCAAATAATACTGATTTCCATTTTCGCATCTTACATCGTAAGTAAAATAATGACTATCTTTTACCCAATTGGGATAAAGAGACTTACCCTTTATATATTGTTCCAATGAATCTGCAGAGTATTTTTCCGCTTTGAACCAATCGGCCTCTTGTGCTGGAACGAATATACAGAAAAGGCTTAATAAAAATACAATAGTTATTTTTTTCATTTCTTATATTCCATAGCTAGTTTAACTGCCTGCAATGCATCTATAATACCTCCACTTGCGCAAAGTCCTTTTTCCTGCATTGGACGAGCACTTCTTATTAAGATTTCTTTTACCTGCGAAGCTTTCAGTTTAGGAAAATAAGCACGTATCATAGCAGCTACAGCTGTGACAACAGGAGCAGCAATACTTGTTCCCTGCGACTCCATATATTCGTTTTCCACAGTAACTGAGGTTATTTCCATACCCGGTGCAAAGATATCAACCTCTTTCTTCCCATAATTGGAAAAAGAACAAGGTCTCCCCTGTTTATCTGAGGCACCGACCCGCATATAATTTGCGAAAGAGTTTCCGGATTTGTCTTTTGCAGAAGGAAAATAGGCTATGGCATCAATATCTTTTTTATTATTGCCTGCTGCCTGAACCAGTAAGACATCTTTTTTCGCCGCATAGGCTATGGCATCGTTCACCATATCAGCATCAGGAGATGTATATTTACCCAAACTCATGTTAATAACTTTGGCACCATTATTTACCGCATAACGAATGGCACTAGCCACATCCTTGTCGTATTCATCACCATCCGGTACGGCACGGATAATCATCAATTCGGCCTGTGGATAAACTCCTGTCACCGCGGTGTTACCCACTCCCTGCCCAGCAATGACTCCGGCCACAAAGGTGCCATGTTCGCAGCCTTCCACTTGCAAAACAGGATTTCCATAGAAACAATCTTCGGGATTTTTCAGGTCATCTCCCATCAACAGCCGTTTATCCGCATCATTCTCAATACCGTCAATGCGCTTTTTCATCAAATCAAATTGTACCTGATGTGTATTTCTCACCTTTTTCCAAAGTGCATCCTTACCCCCTTTATACATATCAACAAACAATGTCTGGCATGCATCATTCCACTTTTCACCCTTCACAGGCAAATGCGTAAGCCCATTGACAGTCAGCGTATCTATATCAACTCCGGGAATTGTATTCAACACAGAATCTATCAATTGGTAAGCTACATCTTTCATTGCATTATATCCAAAAAACTTAATATAATTGACAATGCCCGCTTTCTTCTTCATCTTTTCATAATAAGCATATTCCGCTGTATCCTTCACAGCTGTTGAATCTATACCCTTATATTTAGAAAAAAGTCGTTTGAATTCACGATATTCTTCCGTTCCGGCACTGGTCATATTAAAATTCCTATCTTTAGTTCCCAAGAAGTTCCAGCCATGCAGGTCATCGACATATCCATTCTTGTCGTTATCCTTTCCATCCAATTTTTCTTTCGGATTCTTCCAAAAAGCCGGTTGAAGATCTACAACGGTTGTGTCTATTCCTGAATCGATAATACCAACGACCAATGGCTTGACGGGATTTATTTTCTTTGCTTGTAAAAAAAGGAGTGCCTCGTCCGATCTGACTCCCTGCAAGGTATCATTGTACCTTTTGTGCCAACCGGATAAAGAAGAAACCTGCCCAAAAGAGGAATTTGAGATGCTGAAACAGGCAATCAGGAGTGAAACAACACTGAACACTGACATGAACCGTCTTTCTTTCATTTGTGTGATGATAAACTTTCTTCCCAGCCCCCAAAGAAGAATTCTTAAAAAACGAAAGCGCGGGGACTGTAGCTTATTTAAAGGAATAGGGCGTCTGGAAATGCCTTTGAACTAAAATAAGCAACAGTCTCCCACGCCATATACTATGACGCGAGAGATGCTAACCTATCCCGTTCTTTAAGTTTTCCAGACTTTTATTCCTGAGAATCAGTTAAACACTTTCGTGTATTCAAATTTCTAACATGTCTGCCACATTTCTGTGACGCTGCAAATATAGACATTTTTTTTATTTTAAACATTCTTTGGGGCATAAATTTCTTTTTTAACAAACAAGGATATTTCTCCGTCATCTTAGTTGACCAACAAAATTAAAACAGAGTTCCACATGAATGAATATATTTCGTATGAAGTTTAAAATGAAATAAATCATTTAACTAATTTCATAGTCCAAAACGAGTTTATTAGCAACTGAAACAAAAAACATTCACCCCTTCACCCTTCCCTATTCATCAACGTTTGCGGGTGAAGGACAGCATTTCAGCGAGAGTTCACTCATGATTTCATTATAGCAAATCCAATTTTCATTATAGCAAACCAGAATATGCTCATAGCAAAATCAGTTATGCTCATAGTATCAATTTTTCTTCCTAATAGTTGAAATAAACATTGAGATGTTTATTATGAAAGATGTTAAATGGCTACAACAAACTTTCTGATTAAAAAAAAGCACCGTTTTAAACAGATTAAAGCTATGCTTTACAATCCCTAAAGCATAGCTTTACATTCCACCAAACGCAACAATAACAAAAGTCGGGTGAAGGATCCCCCCTTCACCTTGTATCCGCCTATTCATCAACTTTTAAAACAAAAGATGAAGAGGGGAAACATACTTTCATTTATTCAGGAACTTCTATAACAAATACCTTTGTAGAAACAATATAAGATCAACAAAAATCTTTTTTGCATACATGAAAAAAAATGTTGCAACTTGGCAGCAAAAGCACTATAATTTCCCCATGGTATCATAGCTTCCCATTCATCCACAACTTCATCACAAGCCGCCCCTTGAAGGGAAATGACAGCAGAGAGCAATGCCCGGTTCACCGCCCCTACTTCCCGCTCTATCATTTCAACCTTCAATCCTCTCGCTTGCGCTTGTCTCACTATTTTTTCGAGCACCAATGCCACTACCCAACAACACTCGGCAGGTCCCCTGCCGGAAGTTATCTGTAAATATACTTTTTCTTTCATCGCATCACTCCTTATTCATTCGAACGATGCGAGGCATAAATTTACCCTGCACTTCCGCCAGCGTTTCCTGTGTATACATCACTCTGTCAATATCCTTATATGCCAGTGGCATTTCTTCCACGCTCCCACCAATCAAAGTCACTCCCG
>OGPZ01002339.1_pt1 | contig 11665 bp, 10 predicted proteins | sample 1553111 | NCBI WGS metagenome assembly OGPZ01 (sample SAMEA2579968, study PRJEB22360) | human gut metagenome
GCAACAAAGTGACAATGAAACAGCGGCCATGCTCCTAGGCAACCAGTATCATTACAATGGACAGAAGATCGTGCAGATTTCGGGAATCGTAGAGATACCTCAGTTTGCCAGAAGGAACAGTCCGGTTCTCAGTCCTCAGTCCTGGGACAGTGTATATACGGAGATTAAGGAAAATTTCACAGATCTGGATATTGTGGGATGGTTTTATACAGCCAGAGATTTTGACAGACAGGATGCAGGAAAACTTCTGGAAATACATAAGGCGAATTTCCAACATCGGGATAAGGTACTGTATATCCTGGATGAAAAAGAACAGGAAGATGGTATGTTTTTGTACCACATGGGAAACTTTGAAAGGCAGCAGGGCTACTATATTTATTATGAAAAAAATCCGGAAATGCTTTATTATATGGAAAAAGAAAGTAAACGGCATGTACATCTGGTGGAACAGGAAGATGACCGTGTGATACGAAATATACGGGGCATTATGGAAGAAAAGGAGAAAGTAAAACAACAAAAAAACAGGGAAAAAAGAACCGGCCACGGCCTTGGGGTTGTGGCGGCACTGGCAATCCTTCTGCTGGGAGCGTCTACTTTGCGGAGTCAGACTACGTTGACCCAGTTAAAAAATCAACTGGGAGATCTGAAAGAGGCTGCTACACAAAGCCGGCAGGAGGACAAGACGGTGGTGGAAACCCTTAATGGGAAAGTGTACACCAAGCCGCCGGTAACGGTGTCCGGAGGGGCTGTATCCGGGGCGGCAGGCCAGGAAACACAGCAAGGGACAGTTGCCAAATAAGACCTTATTTGTTATACTTGTTTTGACTGGAAATCAGAAAGTCAGAAAGAGGATGAGGTGGCACACTTTGGCAGATGTTTATGAGCTTAGTGAAGCAAGGGAAGAAAAAGAGAACAATCTGAAATCAAGGAGAAAACGAGTGGTGATCGCACTGCTTGTGCTGGTGGTCCTCATAGCGGGGCTGGCAGTTTTTTCCTATTATTATAACAACCGATGTTTTGACAGTTATACCGTGAAAAGCCAGGTGGACCGAAGCGACAGCAACAATATCGGCTATCTGTATTACAATAAAAATCTTTTGAAGTACAGCCGCAGTGGCATCAGTTGTGTGGATAATAAAGGCCATGCTCTCTGGAACGGCGGCTATGAAATGAAACAGCCGAAGGTGGATATTAACGGAAAATTCGTCGTGGCTGCAGATGTGGGGGGCAAGGTGCTGTATGTGTACAACGGAGAAGATGAGGGCACAGAAATCGATACCACGCTTCCCATCGTGGGGGCAAAAGTAGCTGCCAATGGAGTGACGGCGGTGCTGACTCAGGACAGCGATTCCAATGTGTTAAACATTTATAATCCCTATAATTCTGCGGATAAACTAGCAGTGGAGATTCCTACGAATGTACTAGATGAAGGATATCCCCTTGATTTTGATATATCACCGGATGGGAAAAGCGTGGTGACTTCCCATATGGTCCTGACAGGAGAGACGCCGGAAAACAAAGTAAGTTTTTATAATTTTACGGAAGTAGGACAGGATCAAAACACGCTGGTAGGCGGAAAATCCTTTGGAACCAATACCATTGCATCTATTGAGTTTGTCGGGAAAGACGAAGTGTGCGTGTTCCATTCCAGCGGTTTTACGTTGTTTAACCAGATGAAAAAGCCGCAGATCCAGGCAGAAGTAACTTACCCGGACACCATTCGGAGTGTGGCCTACAGCGACCAGTACATAGCCGTCGTGACCTGGAATGAGGGGGATACGCGGAATGCACAGACATTGCATTTATACAATCTTAAAGGAAAAGAAATACGCAGCCAGAACATAACCTATACATTTTCCGATATGGAATTAAATGGGGATGAACTGATCTTCTGGTCCAGCAAAGAGGCCCATATTCTTCGGACCAATGGAAAAGAAAAGTTTTCCTGTGAATTTGAAGATGTGATCCATGGACTGTTTCCTACGGAACAAGGCAGTGTTTATACTTTGATCGATAACAATAAGATTAATGTGATTTCATTGAAAAAGAAGTAAAGGAAAGGTGATACGAATGCAACAGCCAATGGCAGTAGAAATCGTGGCAGCGGTGATTTTGCTGCTCAGTGTATGGAATGGGTGGCAGCAGGGACTTCTGATGAAGGTGTATCATATTGTGAGATTTATTCTGCGGCTGATCCTTTCTCTCATTTTACTGCCGCTGATTCTGACGGCACTGCCCGAAAGTGTAACGGCCAGGCAGGGTGTGGCATTTCTGGCAGCCTGGATCATTGCTTCCATCGTAATAGGTATGATCGCGAAACTTCTCCATGTTGTGGAGAAGCTTCCGGTGGTCAGCACGCTGAATAAAGCCGGTGGTGCAGTTCTTGGCCTGGTACTGGGAGTGGCGGTTTTGTGGATTCTGCTTTTGCTGATCGGTGCTTTTCAGGACAACGGCTGGTGCGGACAGATTGCAGACATGGTGAAAAAAAGCAGCTGGCTGATGAAACTAAATGACAGCAACCCGTTGGCACAGCTTATAAAGGGGTACGGTTTTCCGTCACTCTGACATAAAAAAATATAAAAAATATTGCGGTCAATTTACTTGACAAAGAAAAGGCGACAGGATATAATGATTAAGCATGCGTTCCTGTGGCTTTTTTAGTTGCAGGCAGCAGCATAAAAAATAATTATCAGGAGGTGAAAATTAATGCCAACTTTTAACCAGTTAGTAAAGCAGGGAAGAAAGTCACTTGCTAAGAAGTCAAATTCTCCAGCATTGCAGTCATCCTACAACTCTTTGAAGAAAAAGTCTGTAAATACTAGTTCTCCACAGAAGCGTGGTGTTTGTACTGTAGTTCGTACTGCTACACCTAAAAAGCCTAACTCAGCTCTTCGTAAGATTGCCAGAGTTCGTCTTTCTAACGGTATCGAAGTAACAAGTTATATCCCAGGTGAAGGACACAACCTTCAGGAGCATAGCGTTGTTATGATCCGTGGTGGAAGAGTTAAGGATCTTCCAGGTACCAGATATCATATTATCCGTGGTACTTTGGATACAGCAGGAGTTGCTGACAGAAAGCAGGCTCGTTCCAAATATGGAGCTAAGAGACCGAAAGCTGCCAAATAAACTAATGTAAAAAGTACCGGATTAATTTTTGCATCTTACTATATAGCAAGACTTAAACTGGTGCGGACACAAGTCGTGAGTACCTGTGAATTAATAATTTGTTAAGGAGGGAAGTAACGTGCCACGTAAAGGACATATTCAGAAAAGAGACGTATTAGCTGATCCAGTTTACAAGAACAAAGTTGTTACTAAACTGATCAACAACATCATGCTGGATGGTAAAAAGGGCGTTGCTCAGAAGATCGTATACGGAGCATTTGAGGAAATCGCAGAGAAATCCGGAAAAGATGCTTTGGAAGTATTCGATGAGGCTATGAACAATGTAATGCCTGAACTGGAAGTTAAGGCAAGAAGAATCGGTGGATCCACATATCAGGTTCCTATCGAAGTTCGCCCGGATCGTCGTCAGGCGCTGGCTCTTCGCTGGTTGACCACATACTCTCGTGCGAGAGGTGAAAAGACCATGAAAGAAAGACTGGCAAATGAGATTATGGATGCAGCTAACAATACTGGCTCATCTGTTAAGAAGAAAGAGGATATGCATAAGATGGCTGAGGCTAATAAGGCTTTTGCTCATTATCGTTGGTAATCAGAACGATTGCCGGATGCGGAGGCGTATATATGCCTTCGCTTTGCATACGGTTTAATTTTGTATAAAGGAGGAACTAGCTTTGGCTGGAAGAGAGTATCCATTGGACCGTACCAGAAATATTGGTATTATGGCTCATATCGATGCCGGTAAGACAACTTTGACAGAGCGTATTCTGTACTATACCGGTGTTAACTATAAAATTGGTGAGACTCATGACGGTGCTTCTACTATGGACTGGATGGAGCAGGAGCAGGAGAGAGGTATTACAATCACTTCTGCGGCTACCACTTGTCACTGGACACTGGAAGATCACCACAAACCAAAAGCAGGTGCATTAGAGCATCGTATCAACATCATCGATACTCCTGGACATGTTGACTTTACTGTAGAAGTAGAGCGTTCACTGCGTGTCCTGGACGGAGCAGTAGGTGTGTTCGATGCAAAAGCAGGTGTAGAGCCTCAGTCAGAAAATGTTTGGCGTCAGGCTGACACATACAATGTACCTCGTATGGCGTTCATTAATAAAATGGATAAAATGGGAGCAGATTTCTTCATGTCTGTTCAGACCATTATTGACCGTCTTGGTAAAAATGCAATTCCTGTACAGATCCCAATCGGAAAAGAAGATGATTTCATCGGATTGGTAGACCTGTTCGAGATGGAAGCATATTACTACAAAGATGACAAAGGTGAAGACATCGAAATCACAGAGATCCCGGATGATCTGAAAGATCTTGCCGAGGAATGGCACAACAACCTGGTTGAGAAAATCTGTGAGTTGGATGATGACCTTCTTGAGAAATATCTGGAAGGTGAAGAACCTACAATTGATGAACTTAAGAAAGTTCTTCGTAAAGGAACCATCGCTTGTGAGGCAGTTCCGGTATATTGTGGATCTGCATATAAGAACAAGGGTGTTCAGAAAATGCTGGATGGCGTTATCGAATTCATGCCAGCTCCTACCGATATCCCTGATATCACCGGAGTAGATGATGAAGGAAACGAAGTAGTTCGTCGTTCTTCTGATGATGAACCATTCGCAGCACTGGCATTTAAGATCATGTCCGATCCATTCGTTGGAAAACTCGCGTTCTTCCGTGTGTATTCCGGTACATTGAACTCCGGTTCTTATGTATTGAATGCTACAAAAGGAAAGAAAGAGCGTGTTGGCCGTATCCTTCAGATGCATGCTAACAAGCGTAGCGAGCTGGACAAGGTATATTCAGGAGATATCGCAGCAGCGGTAGGATTCAAGATCACAACAACAGGTGATACAATCTGTGATGAGAAGAATCCGGTTATCCTTGAGTCTATGGAATTCCCTGAGCCGGTTATCGAGCTTGCAATCGAGCCGAAAACAAAGAATGACCAGGGTAAAATGGGTGAAGCTCTTGCCAAACTGGCAGAAGAGGATCCTACTTTCCGTGCTCATACAGATCAGGAAACTGGTCAGACAATCATCGCCGGAATGGGCGAACTTCATTTGGAAGTTATCGTAGATCGTCTTCTTCGCGAGTTCAATGTAGAAGCAAATGTAGGTGCTCCTCAGGTTGCTTACAAAGAGACTATCACAAAAGAAGTCAACATCGACAGCAAGTACGCAAAACAGTCTGGTGGTCGTGGACAGTATGGTCATTGTAAAGTTATCTTTACTCCAATGGATCCAAACGGCGAAGTACCTTACGAGTTTGAGTCTACTGTAGTTGGTGGTGCTATTCCTAAGGAATATATCCCAGCGGTTGACGAAGGTATTCAGGAAGCTGCTCAGGCAGGTATCCTTGCTGGATTCCCAGTACTGGGTGTTCATGCAAACTGCTATGACGGTTCTTACCATGAAGTCGATTCCAGTGAAATGGCATTCCATATTGCTGGTTCCATGGCATTCAAAGATGCTATGAAGAAAGGTGACGCAGTATTGCTTGAGCCTATTATGAAAGTTGAAGTAACCATGCCGGAAGAGTACATGGGTGATGTTATCGGAAGTCTGAACGCTAAGCGTGGTCAGATCGAAGGAATGGATGACATCGGCGGCGGTAAGATCGTGCGCGCTTATGTTCCACTTGCTGAGATGTTCGGTTATTCAACAGAGCTTCGTTCCTCTACTCAGGGTCGTGGAAATTACTCCATGTTCTTTGAGAGATATGAGAAATGTCCTAAGAATGTTCAGGATAAAGTATTGGACGCAAGAAATAAATAATAAAAGGTTGCATTTTTTAATGCAATAACCTATAATGGTGTCATATTGGCACCGAGTTTGTTAAGCAAATTCATTAAATTTCTAAATCAAAATTAAAAAATGATAGGAGGATATTTAGAAATGGCTAAGGAAAAGTATGTAAGAACGAAACCACATTGTAACATTGGTACTATCGGTCATGTAGACCATGGTAAAACAACATTGACAGCTGCTATCACAAAGGTATTGGCTGACCGAGTAGAGGGAAATGATGCTACTGATTTCGAGAATATTGATAAAGCTCCAGAAGAAAGAGAGCGTGGTATCACAATTTCTACAGCTCACGTAGAGTATGAGACAGAGAAACGTCACTATGCTCATGTAGACTGCCCAGGACATGCTGACTATGTAAAGAACATGATCACTGGTGCTGCACAGATGGATGGTGCTATCCTCGTTGTAGCTGCTACTGACGGTGTTATGGCTCAGACAAAAGAGCATATCCTTCTTTCCCGTCAGGTAGGTGTACCTTATATCGTAGTATTCTTGAACAAATGCGATATGGTAGATGACGAAGAGTTGATCGAACTCGTAGAGATGGAAGTTACAGAGCAGTTGGAAGAGTATGATTTCACAGACTGCCCAATCATCAAAGGTTCTGCTTTGAAAGCTTTGGAAGATCCATCAGGCGAGTGGGGCGACAAGATCATGGAACTCATGGACACAATCGACGAGTACATTCCAGATCCAGAGCGTGACACAGATAAAGATTTCGTAATGCCTATCGAGGATGTATTCTCTATCACAGGTCGTGGTACTGTTGCTACAGGACGTGTTGAGGCTGGTACACTTCACTTGAACGACGAAGTTGAAATCGTTGGTATCAAAGAAGAGACTCAGAAATCCGTTGTAACTGGTATCGAGATGTTCCACAAAGAGCTGGATGAGGCTCAGGCTGGAGATAACGCTGGTGTTCTTCTTCGTGGTATCCAGAAGACTGATATCGAAAGAGGACAGGTTCTTGCTAAACCAGGTTCATTGACATGTCATACAAAGTTCACAGCTCAGGTTTACGTTTTGACTAAGGACGAGGGTGGTCGTCATACACCATTCTTCAACAACTATCGTCCACAGTTCTACTTCAGAACAACAGACGTTACAGGTGTATGTAACCTTCCAGCTGGTACAGAGATGTGCATGCCTGGTGATAACGTAGAGATGACAATCGAGCTCATCCACCCAATCGCTATGAGCCAGGGTCTTACATTCGCTATCCGTGAGGGTGGTAGAACTGTAGGTTCAGGAAGAGTTGCATCTATCATCGAGTAATCTTTGATAAACCGCATAAATAAAGGATTTTCAGACCTTCGAGGGTTCGCCCTCGGAGGTCTTTTTTTCTGCTTGAAAATGGGTTTTGACCTCATATTTAGCTGAAAATAGCCAATTCCCGCATCATGTCTTGTAAAAAACACCCGAAAAACACTATTCTGTCAATGAATGTGTCAAGTTTTTAGCAAAAGCTTGACATGTAGCATCAGCCCTTGCCGAAGGCAACTTAAAATGGGCTGATGTTCAATAGAAAGGAGGCAACAGATATGGATCAGAAAAAGTTCGGTTCATTCCTAAGAGAACTGAGAAAGGAAAAACAGCTTACCCAGGAACAGCTTGCTGAGCGGTTTGGAGTAACAAGCCGCAGTGTGTCAAGGTGGGAGACAGGCAGCAATATGCCGGATCTCAGTATTTTGGTGGAGCTGGCAGATTTCTATGATGTTGATATCAGGGATATCATTGATGGAGAAAGAAAGGGTGAGGACGTGAATAAGGAAGAGAAAGAGCGATTGCAGCTTGTAGCGGATTATGCAGAAAATGAGAAGAATACATTGCTGATGAGATTGCGTATAATCAGCATAGTGGGATTGGTTTCGCTCATTGCAGGACTGACGATGATGGTGATCAGCAGAGATAACAATCTTCCAGTCTATGATTATTTGATGGGGACGCTTATGGGAGTTGCTATAGGTGCGTTGCTGGTTGCGGTGTTCTATTCAACCGGAGTTTTAGAAAACATGAGGAAGCGGAAAAGAACGCTTATGAAAGTGCTTTTGGTAATAAGCATATTAATCCTGCTTGGAACATTCATCGCGGCAATCATAGTATCGTTATGATATATATAATGAGCATTGCGACGGTTGAGCTTGCGCAAACTAAATGTAATATGCTATAATTTTTAAGGATGCAATGTGGACGATCAGTTTGTGGCATCCACATGAGCACAGATATTTTGCGTGAGATATAGTAAATATGAATAGTGCAATCATTTTTTATGACGAAAGAATTACAATTATATATGTATAAGCCCATAATATGGTTGGGCGTATCTACCAGCTACCGATAATAGTTGACTACGACATGGATTGCCGTGGTCAACTATATTTTTGTGTAAAAATATGTGTGTGGATACAGAGTATGGATGGGGTTTTAACAAAAAATATAAAATGATTTTGGAGGGTGCGCGTATGAGGTATGATGTGATAATTATTGGAGCGGGACCAGGAGGAATATTTTCTGCATATGAGCTGACAAAGCAGGCTCCGGATCTCAAGGTTGCAGTGTTTGAGGCTGGACATGAGCTTAAGAGAAGAAAATGTCCGATAGACGGCACAAAGATCAAGAGCTGCGTGGGATGTGATAGCTGCTCGATCATGAGCGGATTTGGTGGTGCAGGTGCATTTTCCGATGGAAAGTACAACATTACAAATGACTTTGGCGGAAGTCTGTATGAGTACATTGGCAAGAACGAGGCCATAGACCTCATGAAGTATGTGGATGATATCAATATGGAGTACGGCGGAGAGGGTACGAAGCTTTATTCCACTGCCGGCACAAGATTCAAGACAGTGTGTCTGCAGAACAGGCTTCATTTGCTGGATGCCTCGGTCAGACATCTTGGCACGGACATCAACTATATAGTTCTAGAGAATCTGTATGCATATCTTCAGGACAAGGTAGAGTTTTATTTTGACACACCTATACAGACAGTGGAAAAGCTGGACGATGGAACATATAGTGTATGCTGCAAGAATGGTACATTTGCTTGTAACAAATGTATCATATCCGTTGGCAGAAGCGGAAGTAAATGGATGGAGACAGTGTGCAAGGATCTTAATGTGCCTACAAAATCTAACAGAGTAGATATAGGAGTCAGAGTAGAGCTTCCTGCAGCTATATTTGCACATTTGACGGATGAGCTCTATGAGAGCAAGATAGTATACAGAACGGAGAAGTATGGAGACAAGGTGCGAACTTTCTGCATGAACCCAAGGGGCGCCGTGGTTACTGAGAATACTAATGGAATCATAACGGTAAATGGCCACAGTTATGAGGATCCTGCAAAACAGACGGATAATACAAACTTTGCGCTCCTTGTGGCAAAGCATTTCTCAGAGCCGTTCAAGGACTCCAACGGATACGGCGAGAGCATAGCGAGACTCAGCAACATGCTGGGCGGCGGAGTAATAGTGCAGAGATTTGGCGACCTCATAAGGGGACAGCGCTCCACCCAGAGCAGGATAGAGGAAGCGTTCATCACACCTACGCTCAATGCCACACCGGGAGATCTGAGCCTTGTCCTTCCAAAGAGAATTCTGGATGGAATAATCGAGATGATCTACGCTCTTGATAAGATAGCCCCAGGAACGGCAAATGAAGATACACTGTTGTATGGAGTTGAGGTCAAATTCTACAACATGGAGGTTGAAGTAGATGATAAGCTTGAGACAAGATACAAGGGGCTGTATATCATAGGAGATGGCAGCGGAATAACACACTCCCTTTCACACGCATCTGCAAGCGGTGTATACGTAGCAAGAAATATTGCACATGGCGAATAAAACGAATAGATATTTATATAGAAGAAAGTCATTCAAAACAGAGTATCGTGATAGGGGTTCCAGATACTCTGTTTTTATTTGATAAATGAGTTTCAAGTGAAAATACATTTGTTTGACTGGATGGGAGAAGAATGGTAGAGTTGTAAATGGCATGAAAATAGATTTAAAGTCTGCAACAAATATGAAAACAAATTTAACTAAGAAAACTATTAGTGGCATTGTATAGAAGACACTATATGATGGATTATTTTCGAAAGAAGAAAGGAAATAGGAAAATATAGAGGGATCAGTTATAAATCAGATATGCGCATCTATGGATTCATTCTTTGATACAGAAAAGAAAATAGGCGATTATATCGTTAGGAATCCCAAGAAGGTTGTGGATATGACAGTCGGGGAGCTGGCAAAGGAGTGCGGTGTCAGCGAGGCCTCGGTGTCGAGATTCTGCAAACGAATAGAGCTGAAGGGATTTCACCATCTCAAGATATCGCTGGCGAGAGAACTCGTGGATGCCAAGGATGACGGAGAGATATCTGGACATATATCTGTGGATGATATGGAAGGTTCTCTGAGAGGAATACTGTCGAATAAAAGTGTATATACAATCCAAATACATAATTATATATGGAGGAAACAGACATGAAAGATATCAAATGGGCAGTTCTCGGAACAGGAGTTATTGCAAATGAGATGGCAGTGGCACTCAAAAAGAATGGCAGGAACATTTATGCGGTTGGTAACAGGACGTATGACAAAGCGGTGGCATTTGCTGAGAAGTATGGCATAGGTAAGGTTTATTCAGACTACAATGAGATGTTCACGGATCCGGAAGTGGACGTGATATATATAACGACTCCGCACAATACACACATACAGTTTATGCGAAGAGCGATAGAGAATGGAAAACATATACTTGTGGAAAAATCTATAACATTGAACAGCGATGAGCTTGAAGATATGCTGGAACTGGCGGAGCAGCACAATGTGATCATAGGAGAGGCGATGACTATTTATCATATGCCTATTTACAGAAAACTTAAGGAGCTACTGGACTCGGGCGCACTTGGTAAAGTCAATCTCATAACCATGAATTTTGGAAGCTTCAAAGACTATGATATGAACAATCGATTCTTCAACAGAAACCTTGCGGGAGGGGCAATGCTGGATATAGGTGTGTATGCCCTGTCATTTATAAGGTGGTTCATGGACTCAAAGCCAGACAAGCTTCTTTCACAGGTTAAGCCTGCGCCTACTGGAGTGGATGAGCAGGCAGGACTTTTGCTTATGAATAAGGAAGGACAGATGGCAACCGTTATGTTGTCCCTTCACTCGAAGCAGCCGAAACGTGGAATGGTATCATGTGAAAATGGATATATAGAGGTGATGGAGTATCCAAGAGCGTGGGAGGCGAAGGTCACATACACAGATACAGGCAAAACTGAGATTGTTGCAGCCGGAGAAAATGCGGATGCCCTTGCGTATGAGCTTCAGGACATGGAGAGTGCGATATCCGGTGATGGAGATATGTATCTGGAATATACAAAGGATGTCATGGATATGATGACAGAGTTCAGAAGATCATGGCGATTTACATATCCAGAGGAAGAATAGGTAGATTGCCATATGTAGGGGAGGCTGTTTAGAACAATTGCACACAATTGTCAGATAAATAAAAAAAGTCCTTGACATAAGATTGCAGTGGTGGTATCTTATAAAAGCTGTCGCATGAGCAGGCAGCAGACGACAGCTTTTATAGGTATACAACATGATATGTCACTGAGACATGATTATAAATTACCTGAAAAAAGTTGTTGACATACACACTTCGGTGTGGTAATATTTAGAAGTTGTCGCCGAAGAGGTCAGACATCAGCAACCGAA
>OGPZ01002354.1_pt1 | contig 11617 bp, 7 predicted proteins | sample 1553111 | NCBI WGS metagenome assembly OGPZ01 (sample SAMEA2579968, study PRJEB22360) | human gut metagenome
GGCGGAGAAGTCGGAGCTTCGCGTGCTGCCGTCGATGCCGGTTTTTGCGAACACGAGCGTCAGATCGGTCAAACGGGTACCACCGTACGTCCTAAACTGTACATCGCTTGCGGTATTTCAGGCCAGATCCAGCATACTGCAGGAATGGAAGAATCTGCCATGGTGATTGCGATCAACACCGATAGCAACGCCCCGATCAATAAATTTGCTGATTATGTCATCACCGGCGACCTGAATGTCGTTATCCCGAAGATGATCCAGTATTACAAGAAAAACACCAAATAAAACTTAAAATCAAAACATTATGGCTAATTTTTATACAGATAATGAAGATATAAAATTCCACCTCGGCCACCCGCTGATGGAAAAGATCGTTGCCCTGAAAGAGCGCAATTACACGGAAGCCCAGCAATATGACAACGCACCGCGCGACTTCGAAGATGCTTTCGACAACTATGATAAAGTATTGGAAATTGTCGGAGAAATTTGCGGGGATGTCGTAGCTGTGAATGCCGAATCGGTAGATGCCGAAGGCCCGCAGGTAGTCGACGGTCATGTAAAATATGCCGCCGGTACCCAACAAAACATCGATGTGATCAACCAAGCCGGCTTGAACGGTATTTCTCTCCCGAGAAAATACAACGGGTTGAATTTCCCGATCACCCCGTTTATCATGGCCGCCGAGATCGTTGCCCGGGCCGATGCCGGTTTGCAGAACATCTGGGGATTATAGCATTGTGCAGAAACGATCAACGAATTTGCCAGTGACGAACAAAAAGCCAAATACCTGCCCCGTGTATGTGCCGGCGAGACCTGTGCGATGGACCTGACCGAACCGGATGGCGGTGCCGAGTTACAGGCCGTACAGCTGAAGGCTACCTATAACGAAGCCGACGGACAATGGTATCTGAATGGGGTAAAACGTTTCATCACCAACGGGGACGGACATATTTCCTTAGTACTGGCCCGTTCGGAAGCCGGGACGAACGACGGACGCGGACTTTCCATGTTCATCTATGACCTCAACAGCAATGCCGTTACCGTACGTCGTATCGAAAATAAATTAGGGATCAAAGGTTCTCCGACCTGTGAGCTGGTATTCAAAAATGCTCCGGCCGAACTGGTAGGCGAACGTAAAATGGGATTGATCAAATACGTGATGGCACTGATGAACGCAGCCCGTCTGGGTATCGGCGCCCAATCGGTCGGTATTGCCGAAGCCGCTTATCGCGAAGGATTGAAATACGCTCAGGAAAGGAAACAGTTCGGTAAGGCCATTATCGAGTTCCCGGCTATTTACGAAATGCTTTCCAATATGGAAGCCAAGTTGCATGGTATCCGCTCTGTACTTTATGAAACAGCCCGTTTTGTAGATATGTACAAGACCTATTACCATATCTCCAAAGAAAGAGCCCTGGACAAAGACGAACGCAACGAGATGAAGGAATATCAGAAATTAGCCGACATCTATACTCCGCTACAGAAGCTTTTCGCCAGTGAATATGCCAATGAAATCACTTACGATGCCTTGCAGATCCACGGTGGCTCAGGATTTATGAAAGACTATCCTATCCAGCGTTACGTGCGGGATGCCCGAATCACCAATATTTACGAAGGTACTTCCCAGTTGCAGGTAGTAGCTGCCATCCGTGGCGTCACCACCGGACAATATGCAAAACATATCCGCGAAGTATACGAGAAAATGGAGATCGCTCCGGAACACGAATACCTGCGCGAAACCCTGAAATGCATGACCGGTAAACTCGAAGCCGCAACAGCCAAAGTAGCTGAAGCCGGCAGTACCGAATATACCGACTTCCATGCCCGCCGTCTGGTGGAAATGGCCGGTTATACCATTATCGGTTACCTGTTGCTGCAGGATGCACAGAAATGCGATAAGTATGTGAAGTCTGCCGAAATTTTCATCAATTACGGTAAAGCCAAAGTAGCTGCCCACGATGAAATGATCAACAGCTTCAATCCGGACAAACTGGGAATCTATAAAAAAAATTAAAGCTAGTGATCAGATAAATTAAAAACGTCCTTTCGGGGACGTTTTTTTATTCTAAAGCATCGGGTATTTGTAGATTTCGACAAACTCCAATCCGGCATTATATACTCCAACATAAATCATACGCTGTTTTTCATCCGGGATGATAAAATCTGCAAAATTATCCAATTGGTATACCTTTTCCAATTCTCCTTGCCAGTTCATCACCACAATCTTAGCAGGATATTTCCGAAGTTCTTCTTCAATTTTATGTCCATCCCAAACCAAGTAACACCGATTCCGGGTAGCATAAGTCCGATAAAAAGTTACTGTCGTATGTTCATCCACCCGAATTTGTGTATTTATATCTTCTTTGATCCAATCCAAAGCATAGGTCACCTTTAAATTTCCATCCAAATCATAACAGTTAATTAAATTCATATATTTAAACGGGACGATAATCGAATTGTCCTTTTCAGAAACTAGTACATGATGGCAATAAGCATCTTTACGTCCCTTTTCATAAAAATAATAAGGAACATAATCCGTATTTTTTATCTGTCCGTTATTTCGGTTACAAAAGGAAAAAAGTCCCTCGTCCTTTTCGATAAAAGTTCCGATAAAAGCAGAATCTATCTTATTGAAGTTATACATAAAATTCAGGTTTCTATATAAATGCTCCGAATTTACGCATTTCGTTATATCCTGGTTTTCTACCAAAGCATGTAAATCTATTTTTGTCAACCGACCGACAGGGATGTCGTAAATGATCAATGAATCAAAAGCAAACGAATTGGAAAGGAAAAGAGGATAATAAAACTCACAAACACCCCGGCCTTTATCCCCAAAACGAAAAACTTCCTGACCCGAAATTGCACTGAAAAGATAAAACAAAGTATCTGTACAGTTTTCTTTCAGCACTAAAAAAGAATCTACCAATACACCGGTTTCATAACACCGGGGCAGAATGGTTTCAACCTTTTCACCGGTCAGATGAATCACCGAAGGCATCTTCAATTCAGTGATCTGATTCTTTTTGCCACAAGCCATCGAAAGCAGGATAAAAAATAGAGAAAGATATTTTTTCATCATACACCTATTAAATTATGACAGAGACAAGAACAAACACTTTTACAATATTTAATTAAAATGAATAAAAATTATTATTTTCCCAATAACTAGTCTGAATACAAATCCAGATTAGTTTACAAATCAAATAATAATTATATTATTTTACAAAAATAAAATATTCTATAATATACTATTATCTATTTCAATTAAGACACTGTAATTATACTTTACCTAAAAATTATCTATAAAATAAAAGTATATCGTTTTCCGGGGCTGTTTGGAGAATACCATTCATTCTATAACAGCCCCGTTTGTTTATACAAGTCCAAATCCAAATTTTTCGTTAAACTTCTGCAACCGATTTCGCTTTACAGTTAAAATCACTACTTTTAACACCGTTTTATACCGAGGTCGTTCGATTTCGGGTGATTTCAAATGAGGGTGGATATAAATTTAACATCAATTATAGCAAAACATGAACCTGATCAAAATTATCTGTACAGGGTTTCTAGCCCTTGTTTTTTCCGGGCTGTCAGCTCAGGAAAATCCGCTATGGATGCGTTATCCGGCGATTTCTCCCGACGGAAAAACCATCGCATTCTGTTACAAAGGAGACATCTTTCTGGTAAGCAGTGAAGGTGGTAGAGCTACCCAGCTGAACACCCATCCGGCTTATGCCAGCCGGCCTGTTTGGTCACCGGACGGCAAAACCATCGCTTTCACTTCTGCCCGGGACGAAGGATTGAACCTATATACCGTTCCGGTAAGCGGCGGCACCCCTACCCGCCTGACCTATTATTCAGGCAGCGAAATCCCCGTATGTTTCACTCCCGACGGTAAAGAAATCCTCTATCGTTCCAATGTCATGCCCGATGCAGAATACGGCCAATTCCCCAGTGGAGGGCAGGTGTACAAGATCAGTGTCGATGGAGGACGGCCGGAACAATTTCTGACGTTCGACGCCTTCGACATCAATTTCAACAAAAAAGGCGATAAAATCATTTATCACGATTATAAAGGATATGAAGACAACTGGCGGAAACACCACAAATCTTCCGTATGCCGGGATATCTGGATTCACGACTTGAAAAGCGGGGAATTTACCAACCTGACGAACAAACAGGTGGAAGACCGCAACCCGGTATTCGCCGATAACGACGAAAACATCTATTTCCTGAGTGAACGTTTCGGGGATTTCAATGTATGCAAAATGTCCCTGAAAAATCCTTCGGACATCAAACAAATCACCAAACACAGCAAACATCCGGTCCGCTTCCTGAGCAGCTCTGAAGACGGCTTGTTGTGTTACTTTTTCAACGGAGAGATCTACACCCTGCAACCCGGAAAACAACCGAAAAAATTAGCGGTTGATATCATCGCCGACAATATCGAATCCCCTATTGCTAAAATGAATTGGAACCGGGGAGCTTCCGAGATGGCTCTGTCACCCGACGGCAAAGAATTCGCTTTCATTGTTCGCGGAGATGTATATGTAGCTAACGCCGAATACGGTACGACGAAAAGAATCACCAATACGGCCACTCAGGAACGTTCCGTCGAATTTTCACCGGACGGCCGTTCTTTGGTATATGCCGGTGAACGGAACGGTCACTGGAATATCTATGTCGCCCGGATCAAAGACAAAGACGATAAATCTTTCGCTTATGCCAAAGAAATCGAAGAAGAGCAGATCACCAAGGGTACTAATGCTTGTTTCCAACCCTCTTTCTCTCCGGATGGTAAAGAAATCGCTTACCTCGAAAACCGGACCGAAATCAAGGTAATCAATCTGAAAAGCAAAAAATCGAGAACGGTACTTCCGGCTAAATACAACTATTCCTATCAAGACGGCGACCAATGGTATCAATGGTCTCCCGACGGTCGGTGGATCCTGGCTAAATATTTCGAACACGGCGGCTGGCAGCATAACGATATCGCTCTTGTAAAAGCCGCCGGCAGCGGAGAAATCCACAACCTGACCAACAGTGGATATAGCGATCAGAATCCCAAATGGATGATGAACGGAAAAGCCATCATTTGGTCGACCGACCGTCAAGGTATGCGTAGCCACGGTAGTTGGGGAGCTCAATACGACATCTATGCCTTATTCCTGGATCCGGAAGCCTGGGATGAATTCAGAATGAACAAAGAAGAACTGGCTCTTCATAAAGAAATAAAAGAGTTACAGAAAAGGAAAGAAGCCGAAGAAAAAGCCAAAGCTGAAAAGAAACAGGAAAAGAAAGGTGACAAAGCAGATAAAGCCGGGAAAAAAGGTAAAAAAGAAGAGGGAGATAAAAAAGACGAAGGAGAAAAAGAAGGTAAAAAAGCGAAAGCAGAAGAAAACAAGCTCCCCGAACTCAAAATCGACTTTGAAAACCTGGAAGACCGGATGGTACGCCTGACCATCCATTCTTCCCGTCTGGGCGACGCCGTACTGACCAACGACGCTTCAAAACTATATTACCTGAGCGCTTTTGAAGGCGGTTACGACCTTTGGGTCAGAGACTTCAAAAACGGAAGTACCCGTATGTTATCCAAACTGAACAAAGGAGGCGGTGCTCTCGTTATGAGTAAAGACGGCAGAAACCTGTACCTGCTTTCCGGTGGACAAATCTCTAAAGTGGATATGAATTCCGGCCAGTTGAAAGGTATGAGCTACAATGCCGAGTTCGAATGGAAGAAACCCGAAGAACGGGCTTACCTGTTCGATCACGTCTGGCAGCAAGTAGTAGATAAATTCTACGATCCTACTATTCACAATATCGATTGGGCTTTCTATAAAAAAGAATATGCCCGCTTCCTGCCTTATATCAACAACAATTACGACTTTGCCGAAATGTTGGCCGAATTACTGGGCGAACTGAATGCTTCCCATACCGGTGCCAGCTACAAAGGAGGCGGCAGTTCTTCACAGACGGCAGCCCTGGGTGTTTTTTACGACGAGACATTCGACGGCGACGGCCTGAAGATCAAGGAAATCCTGGAGAAAGGTCCGCTGGATCTAACCAGTGGTAAAATCAAACCCGGTATGATTATCCGGAAAATCAACAATCAGGAAATCAAAAAAGGACAGGATTATTTCCAGATACTGGAAGACCTGAGCGGCAAACGGGTGATGCTGACAATCTACGATCCTTCTACCAAAAAGGAATGGGAGGAATATGTGAAACCGACCACTTACGGCAACCAAAACGGTTTACTATATAACCGCTGGGTAAAACAACGCCAGGAAATGGTTGAAAAACTATCCAATGGGAAAATCGGTTACGTACATGTGAAGAGCATGGATAGTCCCAGTTTCCGTAAAGTATATTCTGAAATACTGGGCAAATACCGGAACAAAGAAGCGATAATCGTCGACACCCGTTACAACGGCGGAGGCTGGCTACATGAAGACCTGTTACACCTGCTGAGCGGTAAGAAATACGCCGAATTCGTTCCACGTGGCCAATTCATCGGTGAAGATCCGTTCACTCAATGGAACAAACCGTCGGCCGTATTAGTCAGCGAAAGCAACTACAGTAACGCCCACGGATTCCCCTGGGCCTACAAAGAACTGGGACTCGGTAAAGTAATCGGTATGCCTGTACCGAGAACGATGACCGCCGTATGGTGGGAAACTCTGATGGATCCGAGCCTGGTATTCGGTATTCCTCAGGTAGGAATGAAAGACAACCAAGGCCGCATCCTGGAGAATATGCAGCTCGAACCGGACATCAAAGTGACCAACGACCCGGCCAGCGCCATGAAAGGCCGTGATCTGCAACTGGAAGCAGCTGTAGAAAGCCTGATGAAGGAAATAAAATAATCAGGTGCCAACCGATAAAACGGTAACAAGGGTAATAGCAATAATGCTTTCCGTTGTTACCGTTTTTTCTGTTTTATCGGTATTAAAACAAAAACACCCCGGCTTTTTCGCATTCGGTCAATACCTCATCGGGCCATAAGCCGGCTTGTACCTCTCCGATATGACATTTCTGCAATAAGAGCATACAGAGCCGGGATTGTCCGATTCCTCCCCCCATTGTTTGGGGTAATTTCCCTTCCAACAAAAGAGAGTGGAAATACAATTTTTTCCGGTCCCCTGCATTTTTCAGCCACAATTGTTTTTCCAAGGCAGCCCGATCCACCCGGATCCCCATCGAAGAAATCTCGAAAGCAGACTGTAATACAGGGTTCCATACAATGATATCTCCGTACAAACGTACCGAACCGTCTTCCGCCTCAGTGGACCAGTCGTCATAATCCGGTGAACGGTCGTCGTGAATCGTTCCATCCCCCAAAGCTCCTCCGATCCCCCGGATAAAAACCGCCCCGAACTGGCAGGCTATTCGTTCTTCCCTTTCCTTGGGGGACAAACCGGGATATTGCTTTCTCAACTCTTCGGCATGTATAAAATGAATCCGATCGGGTAAAAAGGGTTGTAATACCGGGAATTGTTCACTCAATAAAAATTCGGTACGTTTCAAGGCCGCATAAATTCTCTCGACACAAAGCTGTAACCGCTCCGGCGTGCGTTCTTCCGGGGTAATCACCTTCTCCCAATCCCACTGATCGACATACACCGAATGAATATTATCGATCGTCTCATCCGGACGTAAAGCGTTCATATCGGTATAAATTCCCATACCCGGCTGAATATGATGCCGCCAAAGAGCATAACGTTTCCATTTGGCCAGCGATTGTACGATCTCGGCTCGTTGTCCTCCTAATACACGGGCTCCGAAACTCACCGGCTGTTCAGTACCGCTCAGGTTATCGTTCAAGCCCTTCCCCGAAGGAACGACAATAGGTGCTGTAATCCGGCGCAACTTCAATTCCGCAGCCAGCGCCAATTGAAAGGTGTCCTTGATAAATTTAATGGCATGCTCTGTCTGCCATACATCCAAGACCGAAGTGTAGTCTTCCGGTAAAAATAATTGCTTCATAAGGGTAAAAATTTAAGTTTATAACCGACAAAAAAGCCTCCCCGCATCGGGAAGGCTCATCCATATATCTGATCTGTTCCGTTTTTAACCATAACCTCCCCTTTGCAACCGCTCTGCATTGCAATTATTATTCAGGTTGATATTAGAATTAAAAAGGACCATGGCTCGTATTCATTCATGACAAATATAAAGTAAAAATCGAAAAATAAAAATGCCGATTGAAAATTTAACAAAATACAGATTTGGAAAATGACACTACTGTTTCAAATTCCGATAATTTAGCTTATCTTTACCGAATCTAAATAGCACAGATAATTTGATTTACATATTTTATTCAATACAATGATTACCAAATATTTTCGTTTATTCCTTTTTTTCTTTCTGATCGGGAATCTCCTGATTTCCTGTAAAAATAAATCCATTTCTACCCGGCTGGTGAGCGTCAGTATTCTTCCTCAAAAATACCTGACAGAACAAATCGCCGGTGATTACCTGACGGTGAATGTCATGATACCTCCGGGTATGAATCCGGCTACCTGTGATCTAAGTACGGAACAACTGAAGAAATTATACGATAGCGACCTTTGTTTCACCATCGGTTATTTACCTTTCGAACAAATCCATCTATTTCCTGTTCTCGAAAACCGCCCGGATATCCAAATCGTAAATCACTCCGCCAACCTGCAACTGATTCACGGAAGCTGTGGGCATACGCATGCCGCAGGTGACGAACACGACGGAGTAGATCCTCATATCTGGCTTTCTCCGGCACATGCCCGCACTATGGCCACTACCGTCTATGAAGTACTATCGGAAAAATATCCGGAACAAAAACTACAGTTCGAACAAAATTACCAGGCCCTTCTCCAGAAGATCGACAGCATTGCCGATCGTGCCAAACAAGTACTGGATCATAAAAAAGACAAAATATTTCTGATCTATCATCCGGCTTTGACTTATTTTGCTGCCGATTACGGGATGGAACAAATCTCGATCGAAGACGAAGGGAAAGAACCCAATCCGGCCCATTTGAAAAAAATCATCGATCTGGCCCTGGAAAAAAATATCCATATGATCTTTATCCAAAGTCAATTCGATGTCAATAATGCCGAATCCGTAGCCAAACAAATCGGAGGCCAAATCATTCAGATCGACCCGCTGACCGAAAACTGGACAGCTGAAATGAACCGATTGATCGATACCCTGGATAAATATTTGCCTGAAAAATAACATGACCCCCATACTCGAACTCAAAAATGTAAGCGCCGGATATGACCATGAAGTCATTCTTCATCAAGTCAATCTGAAAATTTATGAGCATGACTTTCTTGGCATCATCGGTCCCAATGGGGGCGGAAAAACCACCCTGCTCAAAGTGATACTGGGGTTACTGAAGCCTTATAGCGGAGAGGTCATTTACCCCGTCTCCAGACAAAATCTCTTCGGCTATCTACCACAGAACAGCCGTTTCGACCAGCGTTTTCCCATCGATGTCACCGAAGTAGTCCTCTCCGGCCTGATGTCCGAAAAGGGACTTTACAAATCCTATACCCGAGCCGAAAAACAAAAAGTCTGTGATTTACTCGATCAATACGGTATGGGAGCATATAAGAAAGCACCGATCGGCGATTTATCGGGCGGACAGATGCAACGGGTATTCCTTTGCAGGGCGATCATTGCGTCTCCCCGCATCCTGATCCTCGACGAACCGACAACTTATGTAGACAGTAATTTCGAAAAGGAATTTTACACCATCCTGGAAGAACTCAATAAATCGCTGAGCATAGTCATGGTATCTCACGATCTGGGAACTATCTGTTCCTATGTGAAGACTATCGCTTGTGTCAACCGGGAATTGCATTATCATAATTCTAACCTGATCAGTGCAGAACAGTTGCAATCGTACCACTGTCCCATCGAGTTGATCACTCACGGAAAAATTCCGCACCGGGTGCTGAAGGAACACGAAAAAGGTAAACAGTAGCAGGCGGTGAAGCTACTAAAAGCTATAGGCAAAGAGACGAAAAGGGAAAAGACGAAAAAGGAGACTTGAGGAAAAAAGGAAGAAGAAATAATGAATAAAAAGAATCGAAGATGCTGGAACTTTTAAAATATGATTTTTTTCAGAATGCGTTGATCAGTACGTTGTTGATCGGTATCAGCTGTGGATTGGTAGGTACCTACATCGTTGCCAAACGAATGGTATTCATCAGCGGCGGAATCACCCACGCTTCTTTCGGCGGCTTAGGACTTTCATATTACCTCGGATTATCTCCCATGTTAGGTGCTACAGCCTTCTCGATTTTATCTGCCCTGGGAATTCTGTTCCTTTCCGACAGTAAAAAGCTCAAGGAAGATTCCCTGATCGGCATCTTTTGGTCGGCAGGTATGGCGATCGGTATCCTGTTTATTTACCTCACTCCAGGGTATGCCCCCAATCTGATGTCGTATCTCTTCGGGAATATCCTGACCGTTACCCGGGAACAGATTATCCTTTCCGTGGTTCTATGTCTGGGTATCATCCTTTTTTTCGCCCGTTTCTACCGTCCGTTATTCTACATCGCTTTCGATAAAGAATACAGCCGTACTCACCATGTGCATGTCAACCGGATAGACATCGCCATCACACTGATCATCGCCCTTTGTATCGTGCTGTCCCTGAAATTAGCCGGAATCATTCTGGTCATTTCCTATCTGACTATTCCTCAGGCTATCGCCGGCATCTTTTACAAAAACTTCAAACAGCAACTATTGGCTTCCGCCCTGGTCAGTACCGCCGGTTCGATTACCGGACTATTCCTTTCTGCCTTTCTGAATATTCCCACCGGTGCCACCATCGTAATCTGTTTCCTTCTCTTTTTCCTGATCAGCTGGTTGATAAACAAAATCAGATAACAAAAAAATAACCATCCGTTCAATTGTAAAATTAAATTAGTTTATAAGTCCCTGGATCCTGCGGGTGCTTTTTTTATGAACTTTTAAGCAACGAAGGAGCAACTTTAAGAACTTTACGAACTAATTATACCTACTTTTTTAAATTATTCGCCCTTTTTCTCCAGTTTCCTTGAAAAAATTTCTACCAAATCGGATAAAGCGCTGTTTTATCCCTGATCTTTTATTAGTTTTGTGGCAGCAAAGAAAATTTAAAACGTTTGAAATATGAATTACGATTTAATCGTCATCGGGAGTGGCCCCGGTGGGTATGTGGCTGCCATTCGTGGTGCTCAATTGGGTTTTAATGTCGCTGTAGTGGAACGTGCCGAACAAGGAGGAATCTGCCTGAACTGGGGATGTATCCCAACCAAATCTTTATTAAAATCGGCTCAGGTACTCGAATATGCACAACATGCAGAGGCCTACGGAATCCAGATCGAACATGCAGAGCCCGATTTTCAGGCAATCATCGCCCGTAGCCGGGGAGTTGCCGACAAAATGAGCAAAGGAATTCAATACTTGTTCAAGAAGAATAACATCACCGTGATCGAAGGTCATGGAAAACTGACCGCAGACAAAACCGTAGAGGTAACAAATGCCGCCGGAGAAAAGACCATTTTCGAGGCTCAACATATCGTTTTAGCCACGGGCGCCCGTTCCCGTCAGTTACCGAATATCCCTCAGGATGGAAAAC
>OGPZ01002362.1_pt1 | contig 11587 bp, 18 predicted proteins | sample 1553111 | NCBI WGS metagenome assembly OGPZ01 (sample SAMEA2579968, study PRJEB22360) | human gut metagenome
ACCGATGAGTTTTCTAGAGATAAATAATGCGTGACACAGTTTATTTTACACTACCCTGACACATACATAGTTTTAAAAAGGATTGGTACCTTATGATAGTGGTTCTGCAAGCCATGTGGATTTTCATTCTGGTTATGCCCGTTCTGACCGAGATGGCCGGAACGGGTAATAAATACTATTATCAGATTAGGTAAGAGTTACTGACTTCCAATCGCTCCATTTATCTGTCCAACTCACCCGTATCTTCATTGCTACGGCTGGGTGATACCCATTAAAAGCAATCTGCACAATAGGATTACCGAGTCCTCCTCCAGCAACACCAGTTCCATTAAACACGAGCAACATTCCATAAGATACTACGCCAGTATTATATATGCCGCCGTTTATTCCATAAAATCCGGTAGTTGTGTAATCATCAAGATTAGATGTGACATCTCCTCTCCCTTGAAACAAACTACTCAATAAATCACTCTTCTTAATCTTCACCTGCGAACCGTTAGATGATTCTGCGTATATATATGCCGCATCCGTAGCTTGAGCAAAGCTGTTCATTTTAATATCATCATCTGCCATACTTAACACATTTAAGGGGCAGAAGATAAGGCAGAAAAAGTAGAATGAATAAATTGCTCTATTATAAGTAATTTATATTCGCCTCCACGACGTATAAACAATCTTTTCTCCATCACCTTTCCCCGTTCGTAAATTAACCAAATTATCATCTGGAACAATTTGTAAAATTCTTTGGGAAGCAATAACATCACCTTTCCCTGACCTCTGTATATTAATACAGAATGAATAGGTCGCAGGAGAATTTAGAATCGCCGCACTAATACTATATATGGATATTCCAGACTCTTCGTTTTTGTATATGCTATTTAAATCTGAGTCTGGTATGCCACCTGCAAATCTAACAGAGGTAATATATCTTTTTACAATATCAATAAAATCACTCTTCTTAATCTTCCCCTGGTTATTTCCTTTCTCTACATATACATAATCAGCATCCGTCACTATCTGGAACTGGTTCATCGCTATATCTTGCTTCTCTGCCATAACTATTACACATTTAAGGGGCATAATTTCCGGATGGAAATTATACTCGATTTAACATTTTGTTTTTATTCTCGTTTTGTAAATTATAAATCAAATTTTCCCGTAGTATCTGAAGAACTCAAAAGGAGTTCTCACATCAAGATAACCGTCTACCTCTTCGTTAGCTTCCGCTTCCATTTCAAACGCTGAATTTCCGTAAGCCTTATCACCCACATTCACCCAGCATCGGTTACGGCATAAGTGATAAACGTATGAAATCGCATACTCCAACCCATACTGAAGGTAGAACCACAACGGGCAAAGTAGATATACCCATAAGTTGAATCCGGTAAACAGCATGATTACCGTCAGCAGCACAGCCGATGCAATCATACATTCTTCCCATTGGCGCACATGAATCGCCTCATGGTTAAGTGCACTCTGCTTCATCTCCTCCTTGCTTTTCTTGGTGAAGACGAAGCATCCCAATGTGATGGTGTTGTAGCCCTGCCACAGCAGCCATTTTGCTAACTTGCTTTCATAAAAAACTTTCATAACACTGATATTTTAAGTTCTCGATTCCGCTTTTCCTGATATTAGAACCCATTTCACCCCATCCTTTACGCCATCAGAGTATGTCGCTACGGCCTTGAATTGAGCAAGGGAAAGCGACGGGACAACTATTTTAGAATAGTATTCTCCGTCTATGATAAAGCTGCCTCCACCTGCGACTTTTATGCTTGCAGGTGCTGTAAGACGGGTATAGATTCCTCCATTATACAGCATGCACTCTCCACCTTCATAGTCTGCCGCATTCGGCAGGTATATTGTTTCCTCTTGCGTTGGAAGTGAGTATATCCGGGATATTTCAAAGTTCAACCCGGTATTGAAATCCAGGTAGTATTCATACGAATCGGATTTCGACTCCAGAAGTTTCAGCTTTCGGAAAATTGAGGCGTCCTGGAACACATTACCATTGGCATCCCATCGGATATTGCCTCCGGCCAGGAACCCAATGCCACCATTCTCCCCGTCAATCTGGCACATGGCTTTACCGGTTTTATCCCTTGCCAGTACATTCTGTACCACCAAATCATCCACATAGATTTCATCGGAACGTATCTTTCTTGCTAAGGCCAGGTCCATGGCTACAAACATATACTGCTGTGCCGCCTCCCAATTAGCATCACCGTCTATCGAGGTAGGTGCGACAGTGACCGACGTACCGTATGCCCGTACCCTGAACGGAATGGTGCGATTGTTAAATGTGGCCAGTACGATGTCATGGTAATCTTCATTCCACACATACGTGTTACCTTTGGCGAAAAAACCTCTCGGACGCGGCTCGCTGGCGTCTCGTCCGCTTGCTCCGTCATAGCTGACACCCACTGATATCTCCGCAATGAAACTGTCATTCCATGCCGAAGCGTCAGCCTGGCTCTGGTAACAGCGGACTGAAAACGTTGAATACCCTGCAGAAGCGTTGACCGTAATCTCGGAAGCCCTCGAAGGCCCTGCGATGGCGCTCCATATCCCGTTGCTGTACCCCCGTGCGGTCAGATATCCGTCCGGATAAGTCAATGTGGCGCTACCAAGCGTCCGCTTGGCATAGACGCGGAAAGCTGAAGGAACAAGCGAACCGGCATTGCTCACCCGGATATTGCTGCATGTACTGATGAGATAGACCATGCCGCCGTCTGATGTCAGTTGTTCCCATTCGTCGGTGTTCACTTCTTCGGTAATAATATAACCGTAGGACTTGCCGCCGTTCTGGGTCTGAGTGATTCGCCTCCCGTCATGAGTTGTCTGAGTCCATAGAGGTGGATTCGAAGTGTCAACCTTTGAGAGCCAGGAGCGACTCCCCATCGTACAGATGGTGAGCTTTTTGTATGGAGTATTAGCCGTGCGCCACTCACCGCCAGCCTTGACGGATTCGCCGTCACCGCCAGGTTTTCCTGGATTACCGTCGTTGCCGTCCACAACCATGGGTATAGTTTCCCGGTCCACGACCTGCCCACCCACGTAGAACACGAACTGCAGCTGCGTCGTGAAGTTCTTCGGGGAAATGGCCGTGCCGTTCTGTATCTCGACCTCCGAACCACCGTCCTTACTGTATTTCAGCACACCGTCAGTCGTGATGGAAGTGGTACCGCCTACAGACTTGGTGCGTGTGCATGACACGCTTGCCACACTGTAGGTACCATCCTTCCGCTTGCTTACTGAAGATACGGAAGGCACCAGCCTATAGAGTATCGCATCACTGCCCGGATTACCGGCACGTACACCGGCAATGGTGAACACCAGCTCACGGCTTATATCCGTATCCTGTACCGTAGCCGTAACGGTTATCCTGACCTCTGAGCGTGCAGGCATCGAAATTCCGGAAGCCACGGTAAACGCTATCACACCCGTATTGACATTGTAGCTCTCCGTGACACCTGCCGGGGTCACGCATGAGATGGACTTGAGCTGTAGTTTCTTCGTACCATACCACATGCCGACGGTTGTATTGAGCACGGACTGCGAAACAGTCTTTCCTTCGTATGTCAAGGCAATGCTCTCCATCTCGTTGTCGAAATCGGCTACAATGGCCGACTCACCGTCAAAGCCCCACTTGGCCCAGATGGCTGCCGGTGAAAACGCACTCCATACACCGTCCTTCTTCGTGCGGCAGCAAGCCCACTCGTATGGCAGGCTCTCGCTGACACCAATCGGGTCATCGTGCCAGCCGGACGGAACATAGTCATCCACCTGCGAGGTGGCAGGGGTTGCCGGAGCGATATTCTCTGTCGTATGCTTGAATATCCACTCATAATCCCTACCGTCACGCCCGTCCTGGCCGTTCTCCACCAGCAGCTCATACTCGGCCGTATTCAAGTCCCCGGTAATGGTATATCCGTAGCTCTTTCCACCGTTCTGCGTCTGCAGGATGCGTCTTCCCTCATTGGTCGTCTGAGTCCACATCGGAGGATTGTCGGTACCATCAGGAGCGACACATAAAAACACACGTCCGGCCATCTTGGTAATACCCATGTAAGGTATATGCTTTCCGGTCTGCCAGTCTCCGCAGTTGGTGATACCGGTACCCACATCTCCCTTGTCCCCCTTGGCCGCATATTTCAGCCAGTCGGCATTGCCGTCTGCCGGTTCTGTAGACGTGCCTTTCTCATTGACACATATCCATGAGCTGCCGTTATGCGTCACCTCATCATAATAGGCATACTTCTCACCCTTTTTCCACGTACCTTTAAATAGCGGTACCCGGAAAGCCTCGCCGGTGATGTCATCCACCTGGAATATCTTGCCGGACATGATGACGTGGCGAAAAACAGCCGAGTAGTTGTCGGCCGGAATGCCATGTACGGTACGGCCTTTCTTCTTGCCAATCCACGACATCTCTTGTGCCGGCTCGACATCCCATGTATTGGCGTGGTCAAAGAAAGTGATGCAGTTGTTGCCGCCCACCGTATCGATAAGGATGTACGTCTGTCTATCCTCATCCGTAAAGTTACCCGTCTGCGCCAATACCATCATTTTGCCGTCTTTTAATTGTAGAACAGCTCGTGAATTATGGTGGTTTTTGCCAGTCTTTTGCTTTCTACCAAGAACCCTATATGCGTGTAGTAAGTTTTCACCATCAGTAACCCATTCAAGATTAGTAACGCAATTATTGGTTTTATCACCGTCTATGTGGTTTACTTGTGGTAGGTTTTGCGGATTAGGTATAAAAGCATTTGCGACCAAGCGATGAACTTTAAATATGCGCTTTCTGCACCATACATTCAAATACCCCTTTTTGCTTTTTATGGGTATTAAAATGCGGTACTGATATACATATCTACACTGGAAAGGCTGGAGTCGGGAAATCCCCGAACCAGTCTTTTCTGTTTATTTAACGAATCACAAAATAGAATGGAGCCTTTCTAAGCGATTGGCTCCATTTTGTCATTTGCTCTTCTTGGTTATTCTTCGTATCTTTACGTGACCAAACTAAAAGAATAATTAAACCCGAAAGGAGGCGTAATCATGTTTGAAGAACTATCAATAGAAGAAGCAAACGAACTTCTTGAAATGATTTCAAAGTTTCAAATATTCGAATATGAATATTGAATTAAGCAAATAATTTAGTTTGACAGCCTTTCCACACCACGGAGAGGCTATTTTATTGTATAACGTATCTTTCTCGTATCATCCTTCACATCATTTAACCATCATTCGAGTTACCTCGTCTTTCACTTTTTCGTTATATGCACAGGAGGTTATCAGATTTTTATCAAGATTTTCTCCGTAAACTCATTGTTGAACAAATCAATCTTTGTAAATTATAACATCATTAAAATTTGGAGGACAGCCTTATGAAAGACCCGTTCAAACTTAATGTATCATCCCTCATGGCTTTGTACGAATTGTTTCCTACGGAAGAAGCCTGTACCAAACATCTTGAAGCCATTAATTGGCATGGTAAACCTGTTTCACCATTTGACAAGACCTCCAGAGTTTATAAATTGAAAAGCGGCAAATATCGCTGTAAGAATACAGGTAAGAACTTTACCGTTCGCACAGGCACGATGTTTGAAAAGACAAAGATAAGTTTGCGTAAATGGTTTACAGCTATTTGGATTGTCACTAACGATAAGTCTGGAATTTCATCCTATCAGTTGGCAAGCCATATAGAAGTAACGCAAAAGACGGCTTGGTATATGCTTCAAAAGATAAGGCGACAAATGTATCTTGCCAACGAATCCATGCTGAAGGGTAAGGTAGAAGCGGACGAGACCTATATCGGTGGAAGGAATAAAAACCGACATTGGAACAAGAAAGTCAAACATTCACAAGGTCGTTCTCATAAAGACAAAACTACTGTCGTGGGAATGATAGAACGGGACGGATTTTTGGTAGCCAAAGTTACAAAAGATACAACTGCCGATACATTATCGTCCTTGATACTTGCTTTCGTAGAACCCGATACAATCCTGTTTACAGACGAAAATGCCTCTTACAATCAGATAGGACGAATTTACGAACGCTATTATGTTGACCACGGCAAACACCAATACGGCAATGGAGACATCACTACCAACAGGATAGAGGGAGCTTGGACAGTCCTTAAACGTATGTACCACGGAACTTACATAAACTTGCCCAAGAAGCATTTGCAAAAGTATGTTGATGAGTTCGTGTATAGGTATAATTTGAGAGACATCAGCAATTCAGACCGATTTAACTGTTTCCTCTGTTGCGCTGACACACGTTATACATACAAACAAATCAGAGAATCAGTATGTCTAAAATGAAAAGAAGAAAAGAACCCACGGAGTTCAGACTTGGAACAATCATTGTTCCCTACATTGAAATGTTCGATGACGCGGTAGCCATAAGAATAGAGGGTGTACAACTTATTATTGACACTTACTTCAAAGACTTGTCTATTGATGATATTCCCCAAGAATATGTCTTCACTTGGGATTGGCTTGGCAAAGGTTACAAGTTTACCGTAATAAATCATCTCTATAAGTCGTCAAAAGCAAAAACAAAACGTAGCTTTAAGAAGCTACTCGCAAAGGCATTGCCTATGCTTATAGACCCTAAAAACGGACTAATAAAAAAGCCGGAACTTAGTCCGGCTGACTTAGATGATTTCAACTCTGTATTGTTGAAATGTAGTAAATAGAACCGTGTTATCTATCCTTAATAGGAGCAACAGAAAATACTGTAAATGATTCGGGGAGAGTAAACATGATAGTTTGCTTATCCCAATCTGTTTCCGTAATTGTTTCTTTTGAAGAAAATCCAGAATTATTGGTATATGAACTTAATTTTGTTCTTGTTAAAACAACACTTCTTTCTTTTGAAATTTTTCTATATCCTTCATACATATAAAGAACATCTTTCCCCTCCCGAAGAGTTTTATTATATTTCAGAATAAAATCAAATTTAGTTCCTTCTGCAACATGAACCTGAACTCCATAAATGCTGTTTTTCTTGTCATAAAGAACTTCAAAATTTGAAAATTCAATGATACCAGTGTTGTCTGACTTAAGATAAGCCTTTTCGTAACGGCAAAAACGAATTAGTTCGTTTTCAAATACTTCGTTTTGACCCAATGCAATAACACTTATCAGTGTCAATGCTACAATTAACAAAATCTTTTTCATAATGGCGAATTTTTCGAGTTCCCGGCAGTCTATGAGAACGTTATATGATAAAGAAAGTGGACTGCCACCTGTGTAAACTCGAAAGCATCGCCAAACGCTTGTACAAACACACAGATGAGCAGCCCACTTGATATAGGTTGCCCTCTGTGCCTTGTTTGTACTTTAATTGAATTGGCGATTCTTCGAGTATTAAGGCACTTTCCTTTATTTTCCAACAATGTTTAACCCCGAAAGGCTTGCGCAAATGTAGTAAATTCCCTATATTTGAACAAGAATTTTAAAGATAAATGTTATGGAAGAGATAACTAATAAAGTATTAGAGGAATTGTCAAAAGTTGACGGTATCATAATTGAAGACCCCAATTTCAATCTTCAAGAAGATTCAAAAGAAGAAAATTTAGAAGATTCAAAAGAGTCTGATAAACCATTATAAATGATTCTAAGAATCGTGGGGATAAAAGAGTGGTTCTGCGGATGAACACCAAATTCATAGAGATAATTTGAAAAATCCTCTTTAGTAATTTTATGTTTCTCCAATCCTTCTTTTATCTTCTTAAATGAATAATAACGCTTTGAAGCTGTTGAAATATAGATAGATTTCTTTATAATATCTCGAATTAAAAGAAATTGGTCATTTTTTATAGCTGTTTCCATATCCTACCGATTTAAATCCACTTTTGTTATCCACAGGTAATTATCAGTTCCAAACTTGAAATCTTCCTTATGGATAGATTGGGTACGTTCAAGTAAGGTTTGCTCTGTCATGCCGTTGGCAAAGTTGTGACCGACATTCAAGACAAGAGTAGTGATGTCTTGCGCATCATGGACTTCGTTAAATCGGCATTCACGAGTTTTAAGGTGTACGTCATTTACAAGGAATACACGGTGTTCACCCAACACATCAAGGATTAGAACCTTGCAATTACAGTTCATAACCAAGCCTTTGCAGGTCTTTAAAATGTTTTCATCTAATTTCATGTCCAGTAATTTTAATGATTAGTAACTGTTTAACAACGTAAAAATCAGGCAGTCCGTTTATGTCTTAGGAATGGATTGTGATTGAGTAGGACATAGAGAGGAAACGTTAAATAAACAGAAAAGACTGGTTCGGGGATTTCCCGACTCCAGCCTTTCCAGTGTAGATATGTATATCAGTACCTAAAATGCGTCCATCTCTAAACCAATATCCTTTACCGTTCCAGCATTTCTTTGGCAAGGATTTTACCCTACCTAAATTTGATACTTGATAATCGTCTTCGTACCCTTCAATGTCTTTCCAAATTTCGTCCATACTTATTTCATTTAAGAGTGAATAATAAAGGCAGCCTTTAAAGTCGTGCAAAGACTGCCTTTGGATAATCGTGTTATCTCATAAGATTTGATATTGAAATAAGCCTTTCAATTAGCGTATCTTCTGATTCTTTAGTCATGCCTGTAATCATATAGCGTTTACAAGCTCTGAATGTCATTACAAAAACATCACGTTCTATTGGTTTATACTTTGTCATGAAAGCGTCCATACGTGGCGTATCAAATTGCCATAAATATTTGTATTGTTCATCTGTCAAACAATGTGTATTTATCTTTAAGCCATTCATGTAGAACTTGTTTTTAAAACGCACCAATCCGTTTCGTACCGATAAATGAGAGTTGTTAAATCCTTTATTAAATATTATTGCAGAAGCTATTTTTATCAGCTCAAGAAATGCCACTTCTGTAAATGGTAGATATGGTTGCACCTTTTCAGATATACTTCTTAATTGGCAGAACTGCTTACCTGTTAAGCAGGTTATATAGTTGCCATAGGGGTCTTTTCTCATAATCAAGCTATCTTTATAAGGTTGCACTTCTTGAAACATCTATACTCTTCTTTTTCAGTGTCCCAGTACACTTGCAGATTGTCATTCGGCTTTCTGCCAGTACCCTTTATCTCACCGATAAGATTCTCTTTGAGAGTGCCAAAGGCTTGACGTAACGTGCCGTCAGTCTTTTTGAAGTAAAACTCTACTATCTTCACTTTCAAAACTGCTTTCAGCTTAAAATTAGCCCATGCGCATTTTAACGCTTCACTCATTGAATGACCGTTCTTGCGAACAAAAGACCATGCCATTTGCATTACTTCTTTCATCTGACTTCTAAATTTTGTGCTCATACTCTTATATGTTTTAAATTATACTTTTAGTTATCATTTTGATGTTGCAAAGCAAACTATAAGTATTCAATTAGCAAAATAGATATAGTTAATAAACTATAAAAAGAATACTTTTAGTTGTCTTATTTAGCTAATATGAAAACTTTGAGTAACTTTGCCATAAATAATGAGAGTAAACTAAATATATACATATATGAGATTTAGAATTTTAGAACTATGTAAAGAGGCAGGAATCAATCAAACTGAACTAGCTGAAAAAATAGGCTTGTCACGAGTTGGGCTATCAAAAGCAATTAATGGCAACCCCACTATTGGTACATTGGAAAAAATCGCCGATGCTTTGGGTGTCCCAGTAACTGAACTATTTGAGAAGTCAAACACCGGAGATATAGTAGGCTTCGTAAAAGTAGGTGATACCGTACATGAGGTGAAGTCTGCGGAGGATGTGAAGAATTTAGTTGGAAAATTGTAACAAATTAAATATTAAAGATATGAAATGTCCACATTGTCAGGTAGAAGTAAATGTAGATTTCTCAGAAAAATACATAGGAAAATATGGAAATATTTTTTATAGTCTATTCTATATGAGATGTCCAAATAGTGAATGTGATAAGCCTATTGTACTTTTGGGACAGGCAAACAATGCTAATCAATACCATGACGGTACAATATCTATAAAAGAACAACATTCCTGCAATTTTAAACAACTATTCCCTGTAGGAAGCGGTAGAATGCCTGCTGCTCCTGAAGTTGAATCTAAGTTTGCTGAAGATTATAATGAAGCCTGTTTGGTACTTCCATTTAGCCCCAAAGCAAGTGCAGCCTTAAGTCGTAGATGCTTACAGAATATAATCCGTCTGAAAGAAGGTATTAAAGAACGAAATCTCAAAACGGAGATTGATAAGCTAATAGCAACTAATAAACTCCCATCATACATAAGCGACAACTTGGAAATAATACGTGGTTTTGGGAATATTGCTGCTCATGGAATGGAAGACCAAGCTTCTGGTGAAATATTAGATGTAGAACCTAATGAAGCAGAGTTCTTATTGGACGTTTTGGAGCTTCTTTTTGATTTGTATTTTGTTCAAGCTGCTAAAGCTGCTAAGATGAAAGCTGCATTAAATCAAAAACTGACAAGCGCAGGACAAAAGCCTATACCATAAGTCGCATAGAAGAGGAGCTTGCAGAAATCAAGGAGGAGCAAGCGGCAAAGAATGAGCAAATCGGAAATAAGGGACAGAAAAATGCCTCTTAGTCAGAAAAATTATAGGGATTATAATTTTAGTACAAGAAAAATAGAATATTTTGCGGCAACATCAAAGAATTGCCGCTAATTTTTTGCTTGAATAGTTGTAGGTAATTAAATAATTACCTATATTTGTAGGGTAATCAATAGAGAAAGGTATGCCAACGATATTTATTTTATTTGGTTTTCGTTTTATGTTTTACGCTAATGACCATGAGCCTATACATGTTCATGTAATCAAAGGGGATGTAAGTGCTAAATTCACTTTATTTCCAGTTACATTAATCAAAAATAATGGCTTGAAGTCATCTGAACTGAAACTTGTAGAATCAGTTATAGAAGAAAATCAAGAAGTAATAGCAGAGCATTGGAATAAATTTTTTAATAAATCAAAATAAGTGGTTATGGAAAATATCATAGTTGAAAAGGTATGGTTGACTGATACGGAGGTATGGATACGTACCACTGACGGGAAGGAGGCATGTGAGAAGTTTTCAGATTTCCAAAGGCTGAAATGGGCTACTCCTGCGCAGCGCGCAAATTTCACAACGAGCCATGACGGAATACATTGGAGAGAGCTTGATGAAGATTTGAGTTTTGAGGGATTCTTTCGGGAAAGGAAATCTAATCCTCTTTATGATTTATTTATAGCTCATCCTGAATTGAATGCTGCTGCCATAGCACGACGTTTAGGTATTTCTCAGAGTTTGTTTGCTCAATATGTAAGCGGAACAAAGAAGCCGTCTAAGAAACGTTTTGAAGATATTATAGAAACAATACGTTCAGTAGGGCGTGAATTAATGGCTGTACCGGCATAAGTTACAATACTTTATTTAGGCGTGATTCCATTCGGTTTCACGCCTTTTTTATACCATTTTACGACAATCGTTTCATTGTCGTGTATCACCTATCTGATAATTTTTCACATAGCTTATTAATGCCGAAATTTACCGTAGAAATTTATAAATCAAATTCATACGGTATGACAATCTTAGA
>OGPZ01002374.1_pt1 | contig 11535 bp, 9 predicted proteins | sample 1553111 | NCBI WGS metagenome assembly OGPZ01 (sample SAMEA2579968, study PRJEB22360) | human gut metagenome
CGCCCGAGGATCTGGGTAGGGGGCCGCCCGCTGTTTGAAAGCCGCTGCTCAAATTATTCCTGCCGATGTGTGGGAGAGCGCAGAACGGGCTGCGGCGCTCTCTTGATTCATTATTCCTTCAGAGCCGGACCCGGATCGTTTGATTTTGCTTGAACGGTCTGGGTCTCTTTTTGGCTTGCATAGGTGCGCTTCGCAGCTGTCAGTCTCAAGTCGTTCGGCTGAAGAGTCGCCATGACATGCACCATCTTAGGGCTTTCAGGATGGGAGGCTTCGTTATCCCTAAAGAGATATTTTTTGTTCTAAAAAACTAGGAATATCAATATAAAATGATCGTTATGACGTATGACGATGAAAACTTGCTAAAGGATAGTATTTAAGGAATATTCCTATATAATGCGAATCCTTCTCATTATTGTTCGTGTTATACATACGGACAGTTCTCCATAAGAGGCCGCATTTTGTCTGAAAGCCCCGCACCTAAGCCCGCAGCCCCAACCTTTGAGTCGGGTGCTCGCGCGATGAATGAAGCGCTCCAAACTAAAGGCGTTGAAGCCTATTTTGCTGATGCGTCTGATCCGCTGCACAAGGCTTTTATTGCCAAAGCAGCGGTGCATTCGGGGCCCGGCGGTCGGCCGCTGATTGGAGAAGAGGCTGAGAAAGCCATTGACAGCCACTACGACACACCTCGCTCAGGGCGGTCCCTCGCCTATATTCATGTGCCGTTTTGCGAGACGCGGTGCCTTTACTGCATGTTCTATCAGAATCCCTGGAAGGAAGAGGCAACGACAGAATATGCCAAGCAGCTCGTGAAGGAGCTTGAGCTTTGGAGCGACCGTGCGGCACAGAATGCTGCGCCCATCAATGCGCTTTATTTCGGCGGCGGCACGCCGACGGCTTTTTCACCCGACGATATCCGTTTGGTGATGGGAGCGGTGAAGAAATATCTGCCGCTCGCAAACGACTGCGAAATTACGCTCGAAGGGCGAATTCACAATTTCAGTGACGCCAAGATGGATGCGGCTATCGAGTCCGGCGTCAACCGCTTTTCACTGGGCGTGCAGACCTTCAACACGCAAATTCGGCAGTCGGTGATGCGAGTTGATGATCGCGACACGATCATCCGCCGTCTCGACAAGCTCTGCTCCTACAACAATGCGTCCGTGGTCTGCGACATGATCTACGGTTTCCCCGGGCAGACGATGGAGGTCTGGGAAGACGACCTGAAGACCGCCGCTTCACTGCATCTCGACGGGGTGGACTGCTATCAGCTCAACGTTTTTGAGAAGTCCCCGCTCGCCCGCTACATCGCCAACGGGAAGCTTCCGCGTGCGGCGACCTCTGACGAAAAGGCGGATTTCTTCGCCAAAAGCGTTGAGTATTTCACAAGCCAGAACTGGCGCCGGCTCTCCAACAACCATTGGGGCCGAACGATTCGCGAACGCAATATCTACAACGCCTGGGGCAAGAGCGCCTGCGACTGCCTGGCCTTTGGCTGCGGAGCGGGCGGACGTCTGGCGGGCTATTCCTACATGATGGAACGTAAGCTCGCCGACTATTACCGGCTGCTCGGCGAAGGCAGAAAGCCCGTCGCCTTTGCGATGGCGCCGACACACAACTGGCACCTGCTGCGCACGATTTCCTCCGAAATGGAGTCGGGCGCCATCAATCTCAAGGCCATCGGCCGACAGTTCGGCGGACTGCCGCTTGAAGACCTTGCCAAGGTTGTGCTCTCACAGTGGTGTGAGGCAGGGCTTCTCGTCAAACGCGGCGATTGGTATTACCAAACCGTTGCTGGTCAGTATTGGCACGTCACACTCGCTCAGCTCCTGATGGACTTTTTGTCACATCAGCTGCCCGAACCCGAGAGCGAGCAAAAGATGGACATGGGTGCTCCCGATTCGATGATGAAGATGGCGAGTGCGGGCCACCACGCGCATGGGCAGATGCCGCCGGGCATCTTAAAGATGCTCGAAGGCATGCCTCGCGACATGATCATTGAAATGGCCAAAAAAATGCCCAAAGAAATGATTACTCAGATGGTCGCTCAGGCGCCTAAAGATGTGATCGAAAGAGTCCTCGGCGAGGACGGACTTCGCGAACTTGGCGTTCGCTGAAGTTTTATCCAAAACAATAAAAAGCACTATTTCCCACAGCGAATCCCTCCAGTTTCTTTTTAGGACCAAGAAGAACTTAGTGGACTTATCTATGAAAACTTATACCCACAACCTTCTTTCTGCCGCTGTTGTTGCTGCAATTACTTTTTCCGGTGCGGCGATTGCCGATGAATATCAGACGCTTGAAACCACAACGGTTACCGCTGGCCGTTTTGAGCAGGACTTGATGGAAACGCCGATGAGCGTTTCCGTGATCACAGCAGACGATATTGCTAAGAGCGGCGCTCAGTCGATTGGTGCGCTGATCGAGTCCATGACCGGTGTTCGCATCAATAACGACGGTGGTCAGGGTATTAAGCGCGCGAAGATCCGCGGTGAAGACGCTTTTCGTTCGCTCGTCATGATTGACGGTCAGAAGATTTCCGAGCAGAAGTCAATGTCCGGATCACCCATTCTGATCGATCCGGCCATGGTTGAACGCATTGAAGTCATCAAAGGACCGGCATCTGTGCTTTACGGTTCCGACGCCATTGGCGGTGCGATCAACATCATCACGAAGAAAGGCGGTACAAAACCGGTGCAAGGCGAGGTTGGTGCCGGTATGAACACCTCCAACTCCGGCAAGTCTGTCAACGCGTCGGTGTACGGCGGCGTTGAGGGCTGGAAGTATCGCATCGGTGTTGCCCACGAAGACGGCGACAATTTGAAAACGCCTGTCGGTGATATGAACCACACGAAGTTCAATTCGACAGGGGCAAATCTCTTTGTGTCGTATGACATCAATGAAAAGGCGACCGTTGGCGCTACGTTGGATCACTTTGACCTGGATTTCATGTCAGGCAGTGCAGAGCCGGGATATGAGCCGTTCTATGTAGATGTGCCGGAATGGAAGCGCACAAAATTGGGTGTGTTTGGTGAGTTGCATGATCTAACGGAATCATTGAAAAAAGTTCGTTTTGATGTTTTTTATCAGAAGAACGATAAGACAATGAACAACCATGTTGAAGTGATAAATAGCCCCGTTGTTGTTGATAACTATGCAGATAATTCACTTGACCAATATGGTTTTTCCTTGCAAACGAATTGGTCTGTTTCTGACTCTACTTTCATCGTTGCAGGGTATGAGTTCAATAATGACGATTTAGATGCTCAAAGTCATGTACATACTGTTGGTGATACTCCAGCTATGCCTACTATGCCGAGCATGCATATCGATACGGAAAAGCAGGGTTTCTTTAAGGGTGCTATGACCACTCATGCACTTTTTGCATCGGCTGAAACAAATTTAGTAGATACGGTCACACTTTCTTATGGTGCTCGCTACACCTACGTTAAGACCGACATGGATGACATTCATGGCTATAAGGTCTATAACCCAAGCAATACCACACCACAACGACCATTCAACCCGGATCAGGAACTTGGTAAGGCTGGCAAACAGCATGATGACCGTGTTGTTTTCAATGCGGGTTTAGTTTGGCATCCAGTCAACGATTTAGCCTTACGTGCTAATTGGGCTCAGGGGTTCCGTGCTCCGCTTTTGCAGGAACGTTACATTGCAACCAGTATGGGTAGCACCAGCACAACATTGGGTAATCCTGATTTGAAGCCTGAGACGTCCAATAACTTTGAAGTCGGTGCACGTTGGATGTCAAACAGCATCATGCTTGATGCCGCGATGTTCTACTCGAAAGCCAAGAACTACATCCAAGCTTTGCCAATCAGTTCATCTCTGTCTCGTTATGAAAATGTCGGCGAAGCTACGACGTACGGCCTTGAATTGACTGGTTCTTATGAAATTAAATCCATCGGTCTCGAGCCGTATGTGAATTTGACTCTCATGCGCCGTCAGTTTGATTACGGTAATGTGGAAACCTATAAGACAGCCACTCCTGCTGTTATCGCTCGCTACGGTTTCCGTTGGAACGGCGAAGCAAATGGCTTGGGTCTGCATGCCGACGCATATGCTCGAACCATTTCAAAAACGGAGTATCAGGATCCTTCTGCTACTGCTCGATCTGATTCGAGCTATCGCCTCGGCGGCGCCACGACTTTCAACCTGACGGGCGGCGTGACGTTTGGCGACCAGAAGCAGTATGGCCTCGATGCGGGTTTCTACAACATCTTTGACAAGGCCTATCGCGAACAGACCGCGATCTACGAACCGGGCCGTTATCTCGCCGTTAAGCTCAATGCGAAGTTCTAACTTCATTCTTTTGAGCTGAAAAAAGCAAGTCGCAGCGCCCTGTATCTCGTCCTAAGAGGTGCAGGGCGCCGGTCGACTTCAGCAAGTCATTTTTTATTCCAGGAGCCGTCACTGCGATGACAACGACCAAGCCTCAATGGATTAAAAGGCGTTGGGAACCGAGAGAGCTCGTGCTCATCGGTGTCTTTGCCGCTGCCGCCAAACTCTCGAGTCTCTTGATTGCACTCGCGGGCGGCGGGATGAATCCCATTTCGCTCTTGGGAAAGAATTTGGTCTATACGACCCTCATGATCGTGCTGCTCACCAAGGTTCCGAAGCTTTGGACGCTCACGCTCTTTACCGTTGTGAGCATGCTCGTAAGCGTCCTGCTTTTGGGCGGAAGTCTGACGCTTCTCCCGGCGGCCTTGGCCGGCGCTCTTTTGGGTGAACTTTTCGTCGTGCTTTCGGGCGGCGTTCATAAGCCTTGGGCGCCTTGGGTGGCGGTCGGCGTCTACGACTTCGTGAGCAAGATGCTTTCGCTCGGGGTGTCCTATCTCTTCCTGCGAGAGACCCCGGCACTGATGACGATCATCATCCCGATCGTGTTGCTCGGTTATGCGGGCTCTGTGATTGGTCTCTGGTTTGGATGGAAAACTGTAGGGGAGCTCCGCCATGCGGGTTTTGTTCGTTAAAGACGAGAGCTCAATGCTGCGGGGGCTTGACGCCAAAACAAAGCTCTCGGTCATGCTGGGCACCGCCGTACTTGTTGTGGCTTGTTCCGGCGTCATAAGTCAGATGGTGCTCTTTCTTTTCACGCTTGTCTACGTGCTGATGCTTAAGCGCCCGAAGCTCGTGACGTTGCTCTACATTCTTATGGCCGTGATGATGGCGGTGTCAGCCGGGTTCGGGTGGCTTATTTCGCTCTGGGCGCCGAAGCTGGGCGGTCTCTCCGCCCAAGCGCTCTTCGTTCCGTTTCTGCGAGGCGTCTCCATGATGAATGTGGTGATGGTGCTCGCACTCACGACGCGTGTTGAGGACTTGCTGGGAACACTGGAGCGTTTGCATCTGCCCTTTGTTGTCTTTTTGCCGGCAGTAGTCATGCTTCGCTTCATCCCGACCTTCACAAACGATATTCGTCAGGTCTGGGAGACGCTTCGTATCCGCGGCTGGCCGATGGGACCGGTGATGATTACGACGCACCCAATCCTGTCGGCTCGCCTGCTGTTCACGCCGATCCTCTTTCGCGCACTCAAATCCTCTGAAACGCTGGGTATTGCAGCGGAATTGAAGGGCATCGGTACGGCGCACCGCACGGTGCTCCCAAAGGCGCCGCCGCTCTCCCAACTCGATCGAAACATCTTTATAGCGATGGGTGTCTGCATCGTTCTGGCGCTTCTCGCTGAAATCTTCCTGCGCGAGCTCTTTATGACGCCCGGCGCTGTCATGCCTTGATTAAGCCCATGCACGCGATTGAACTGAAGAAAGTTTCCTACCGCTACAGCGGTGCCGAACCAAACTCGCCGGATGCGGTTCGATGTCTTGATCTCACGGTTGATGCGGGCGAGCTTAAGCTTGTTACCGGCGCCTCGGGCTGCGGCAAGACGACGGTCATGCGGCTGGTGAACGGCCTGTGCCCGCAGATCTACGGCGGCACCCTGTCGGGTGAAGTATTGGTCGACGGCAATCCCACGCAGGATACGCCCGTGGCGGTGCTCTCAGAGCATATCGGCACGCTTTTCCAGGATCCCGAAGAGCAGTTCTTCGCGCTCAATGTGGGCGATGAGATCTCCTTCGCGCTCAAAAGCCGCGGCGTGCCGTTTGAAGAAATCGGTCCCCGCGTAGACCGTGCTGCCAAGCGCATGGGGATTGAACATCTTCTCGCGCAGGACATTCACGAACTCTCTGAAGGGCAAAAGCAGAAGGTCGGACTCGCCTCGATTCTCGCGCTCGGCCCCAAAGCGCTCATTCTCGATGAGCCGAGCGCCAATCTGGATCCGGAAGCCACAGTGTCGCTTGCCGGCATCCTCGGTGAACTCAAAGCCGAGGGCGCTGCCATTCTCGTGGTCGACCATCGTCTTTACTGGCTTAAAGGCTTGGTTGATGAGGTCCTCGTCATGCAGGCCGGAGCGGTGGCGGTTCGGGGCCCGTTCTCTATCCTTGACGATGAGAATGTGCGCCGTCTTTACGGGCTTCGCCAAGCCGAGGTGGAGGATCTACGCCCGACCCTGCCGCGCATTCCGACGGCACTGGGAGACGGGACCGTGCCGGCGGGCTTTTTTGCGGCCGAACACGTCTCCTTTACGTATAAAGGCGCTCAAAAGCCCATCTTCAGCAACGTGAGTTTTTCGGTTCCCGCAGGGATTACGGCGCTGATCGGTGCAAACGGAACGGGCAAAACAACGCTGGCGCGCATCTTGACCGGGCTCAATGAAGCCCAAGGCGTCTTCTCGATTGAGGGCCGGCCCGTTGACCGCGACGGCCTCATGCCGCATTCGGGGCTGGTGCTCCAAAATGCCGACCATCAGCTTCAGATGCGCACCGTGCGCGAAGAGGTTGAGGCTTCGATGATTGCAGCCAAGTCCGCAGCGAAAAAGCACGCGGCTTTCTGGCAGCGTCTGAAGACGCCGAAACTCACCGCTGAAGAAGAAGCGTGGGTCACGGAGCTCCTCACGACGCTGCGTCTGGCTCCGCTCGCGGAACGCCACCCGCAGAGTCTCTCGGGCGGCGAGAAGCAGCGCGTAGTTATTGCTTGTGCGCTTGCCAAGAATCCGCAAATTCTGATTCTGGACGAACCGACGTCAGGGCTCGACGGCGCCAATATGGCCTCCATTTCCAAGCTGCTTAAGGCCGAGGCTGCCCGAGGCCGAGCGGTTTTCCTGATCACCCACGATCTGGAGCTTCTGCAGGCCTGCGGAACTGCGCTCGACATGAAGGATCTGCAGCCGGCTGAAGCTGCCCAATGATTTTTTCAGACTTTGCACAACCTTTTTTTCACTTCACAAAGGAAACAACGTCATGACCAACTGTTGCTGCTGCAAGAAGCCTACGGCCGAACAAGCCAAGATCATTGAAGAAATGCTGGCTGCGCCCTATCCGGTGACGGTGAGCTCCATCGCCGGCCGACTCGGCGTAACGGATCTTGAGGCTGCCGAACTGCTGCCGGAAGTCAACTGCACCTTCGTCAAGGGCGACATCACAGAGCGCTTCACCGAAATTTGGGCGGAACTCGCTTCCTGGGAAAAGATCACGCTTTTCATTCAGCATGAAGGCAGCATCTTTGAAATTCAGGGGCAGCTCCATGAGGGAAAGATTGCTCAGGGCTACTACAACATCCTCGCCAAATCGGCGACGATCGGCGGCCACATGAAGTATGACGCCTTCTCGGCCGTGGCTTTCACGACTTTCCCCTTCATGGGACGCGAGTCTCTTGCCGTGCAGTTCTTTACCAAGGAAGGCAAAACAGCCTTCTCGGTTTTCGTCGGCCGAGAAAATCATCAGCTCGTCGAATCCGTGAAGGAAAAATTCATCGCCGCCCGAGCCAAGTTCTCGGCCTGATTCATCCGCTTTAGTCTCTCGAACCGCTTTTGCCTCCGAAGATCGCATCCCCCAACGATCTTGGAGGCTGCGCATTAAGCCCGTATGAAGGGTGATGCGTTAGAAAAGCGGCTCGCTGAGATCGTGAGCAAACGGCTCGCCCTCATTCTGGTTCAATTGTGCTTGGGCCGGGAGCCATATTTACGCCGCAAGCGTGCTTTGAACACGCTGCGGCGAATCGCTTTATTCTGACTGCGCAGACGGACTGCATTTAAACGGTCCTGCGTTCACTACCATTTTCGAGGAGATTCCCCATGACTGCTGCCGCCAAGCCTCTTGTCGTCATCAGCTCCCGTACGGGCAACACCATGATTCTCGGTCACGCCATCTGCGACGCGATGCCTGGGGCCGTCCTGGTCAAGCCTGAAGCGCTGCCCGAAGACCTGTCGGGCTTTAATCCGATTCTGCTCGGTTTCTGGTGCGACCGCGGCATGGCGCCTGAAGACATTCAGGCGGCAGCGAAAAAGCTAGAAGGCAAGACGATCGGGTGCTTCGCCACCATGGGCGGCAATGCTGAAACGCCCGAAGCGCTCGACTGGATGAAGCGTACGTCGGAGAGTTTGGCAGCAGCGGGCAAAAACAATACGCTCGTAGGCACTTATCTCTGCCGCGGCCGCATTGATCCGGCGCTCTTCGAACGGATGACCGCGATGATGGGCGGCAAAGTGACGCCCGAACGCGAAGCGCGCCGTCTGGCGAGCGAAACGCACCCGGACCGCATGGATCTCGAGCGCGGCGTCGAGCGCTTCCGCACCATCTTCGGAGTGAATTGGTAATGGCCTCGGCACAGCCTGCCGTTCGCATCGACTCCCTCGAAAAACGCTACGCCTCGGGCACGCTTGCCTTGAAGGGCGTGAGTTTTGACGTTGACGAAGGCGAATTCTTCGGTCTGCTCGGCCCCAACGGCGCCGGCAAAACGACGCTGATTTCCTGCCTCGGCGGACTGACCACGCCGACGGGCGGGCGCATTCTTGTTCGCGGCATGGATACCCGTACAGATCGACGAGCCGCATCGCTCTTTCTCGGCATCGTGCCGCAGGAAATCTCTTTCGACCCGTTTCTGACGGTGCGTGAAACGCTGCGCTTTCAGTCGGGCTACTGGGGCATTCTCCGAAATGACGACTGGATTGATGAAATTCTCGCCAATCTGGGTTTGACCGACAAAGCGGACGCTTCCATGCGCGCGCTCTCGGGCGGCATGAAGCGCCGTGTGCTCGTTGCCCAGGCGCTCGTTCATAAGCCGCCGGTGATCGTGCTCGATGAGCCGACGGCCGGCGTAGACGTTGAGCTTCGCGAACACCTCTGGGACTTCATCGGACGGCTGCATCGCGAGGGGCGGACGGTGATTCTCACAACGCACTACCTCGAAGAGGCGCAGGCGCTTTGCAGCCGCATCGCCATCATGAAGAAGGGCGAGGTTGCAGCGCTTGACCGCACGGAAGCGCTTTTGTCGCGCTTTGAAGGCCGAGTGCTCCGCTGCCGGCTGGTAAAGGGGGACCTGCCGCCCGAAGCGGCGCGCGACCTTATGCGCCGTCACGGCAATGATGTGACGCTGCGAATTGAAGACGCCGACGACGCTTTGCGAAAGCTCGAAAGCCTGAAGGCGGCCGGCGCGGAGATTGAAAATCTGACGGTAGGACAGCCCGATCTGGAGGATGTCTTCCTCGCTGTTACGGGAGGTGAAGCCTGATGTGGGTTCCTTTCTGGACGCTCTTTAAAAAGGAAGTGATCCGCTTCCTCAAGGTGTGGATGCACACCGTGCTGGCCCCTGTCCTCACGGGCGGGCTCTATCTCTTTGTCTTCGGCGAAGCGCTCTCCAAGCACCTGCCCGTCTATGAGGGCGTGACCTATACGGCCTTCATCATTCCGGGCCTCATCATGATGACGGTGCTGCAGAATGCGTTTTCCAACACGGCGAGCTCACTCATTCAGTCGAAGATTTCAGGAAACCTCGTCTTTATTCTTCTGCCGGCCATCCCGGGACCGCAGGTAGCCGCTGCCTATATCGGCGCGAGCTTCGTGCGCTCAGCGCTCGCCGGCGCCGGGCTCTATCTCCTCTGCTCCTGGTGGGCATCGCCCCCGGTGCGTGAACCGGGGCTCCTCATCGCTTTCGGCTTCTTCGGTGCGGCCATCATGGCGGCCTTGGGTCTCATCACGGCGCTCTGGGCCGAAAAATACGATCAGATGGGAGCGGTGATGAATTTCGTCATCATGCCGCTCACCTTCCTTTCGGGCGTCTTTTATTCCGTGGATTCGCTCCCGCCCTTCTGGCAGGCCGCGAGCCGCCTCAATCCCTTCTACTACTTGGTTGACGGCTTTCGGCAGGGATTCTTCGGCAGCGGCGACACCAACACGACGCTGAGCCTACTCATCGTTGCCGCAACGGCGGCGGCCGTGGTGCTCCTCGTTAAGGGCTGGAAGATCCGCACCTGAAGGAGGCGCTCACGCGGATCTTTCCATGACGGACTGAATCACGCGCTGCTGCTCATCAAAATACGGATTGAAGGTCAGACGTGCACGGATCCTGCCGCGGCGCTTGTCGCCCCAGGCGCCATAGTCGACCTCGCCCCGGCGGCAGGCTGCGTAGGAGGGCTTTTCGCCCTCGGGCGTACAGATATGCGAGCGGCCATGCCGGCCGTATTCCGGATTGTCGGGGGAGAAGCTCATCGCCATGTGCGAGAAGCTCCAAATGCGCTCGGACGGAATTTCATCGGGATGCACAATAATCCGCGGATCTTTGGCGGCTTTGCCCAGACTTTCGCGGGAGCCGTACCAGATGAAGCGGGACTGCGCGGAGGTAAAGCGCTGCGGAATCCATTCAATGAGCGATTGGGCGTCGAGAATGGAGTCGTGCTCGGAGAGCATCACCACAGCAGGCTTGGCAAAGGGCTTCAACTTGAGCGCATCATCAACGCCGCGCATGGTATCGACGAAGGCCGCGAGCCCTGACACCGGGACCATCGTATAGCGAAAGGCTGTCTGACCGCCCATCAGGGATTCCTGAGGTTCCCTGAGCCACGTGATGAAGGGCTTTAAGAGCGGCGCGAGGAAGGTGAGATGCGTGCGCACGACAAAGGCGGGCGAAAAGAGCAGCAGCCCGTCGGCATCCGCTTGGCCGGTAAGCGCGGCCTCGAGCGCCAGATTGCATCCGGTGGAGAAGCCCCCCAGCCACATAGGCCGCGGTTTCCCGTCGGTGCCCGGTCCCAGCTGATTGAGATCCCGCCGCAGCACGTGAGCCTGTTCATTCACGACGCGCCGCCAGTCGTCAGCCGTCGGAGCTGCCATATCTTCGGGCATGGTCCCGCAGCCGGGAAGGAGCACTGTGCGCACCAGCCATCCGGCAGCCGAAAGATTCTTCGCTTGGTCGACAAAGGACCACGGCGAATCGCCTAACCCGTGAATGCAGAGAATGCCGCCCAAGATCGGCGTGTCCGCGGGCGGACGTGTCTCCGCCGGGCAGTTGGCTTCAAGTTCAAGCGCATGATCGTCCGTGGCCCAGCGTCGGCGCGATTCGATCCAGGCGCGCGTGTCGGCAGCATAGGCCGCAAAGGTCGTTTGTCCGAGCGGCTGGACGAGCGGCTCGGGCACATTCGGTTTAGAGGCGCATGCCGTGAGCGCGCCGGCGCTCAGAAGTGCGCTGCC
>OGPZ01002381.1_pt1 | contig 11493 bp, 6 predicted proteins | sample 1553111 | NCBI WGS metagenome assembly OGPZ01 (sample SAMEA2579968, study PRJEB22360) | human gut metagenome
AAATTTCAATAGTTTTTTGTTTACTTCCATAAATTTTATAATAATATATCACAATTTGTTTACATTTAACATACCATAATTTATATATCACATATCATTTTACAGATGTATCAAGTTTATCAAAAGCAATTTCGATACACTCCTGCTCCTGAACACCTCTATCACTGCCACCAAACAAGCTTGCATAGCCGTAGACCGCCGCTCCTGCGTAGTTATAACTAACTACAGCGTCATTTATCTGCATGCCGATATTTTCAGAAAATTCACTCTCGCTGTCTATCTTATATACTCCCAGACCTGCCACCAGCGTAACATCAGTTGTGCAGATATCAGCCCACTGCTGTAGGGTGTCCTCATAAGGCTTGACAGAATTTTCATAACCGAAGTATATCTGCGGACAAATGTAGTCTATATACCCCTCCTCACTACACCACTTTTTCACATCAGCGTACATATACTCATAGTTATTTTCCATATTTCCCTGAGGTGAAACTCCCACGAGGATATCCTTATCCACTGCTTTTACCGCCACCATAAGGGAGATATTGTTCAGCCGCCACTGTGAAAGATCATCAAACTCCGTCTGGGCAGAAAAGCACTGTGCGTCAAAGTCCTCAGCCGTTGTGGGATAAAAATAATCGTCGAAGTGCAAGCCGTCAATATCATAATTTTCTGCAAGCTCCGCTGCACCCTCTGCTATAAGCTGTCTTACCTCATCATAAGCAGGATCGAGCCACAAATGGCTGTCGTCATCAACCTGTTCCAGGTAGCCGTCGCCCTCGTCATACCACTTTTTCAGAAGAAAGCTATCGTCATAATTCTGAAAACACTCCTCATTCTCACACCTGAGAGGGTTTATCCATGCGTGAAAAGACAGTCCCTTGTCATGTGCGGTCTGTATCATGACTTCAAGTGGGTCAAAGCCGCCCTGCTCCCCTGCCATGCCTGTTATATATCTTGATGCAGGATAAAGTTCCGAGTCATATATAGCGTCCCCGAAAGGTCTGACGTGAACATACAGCGTATTACAACCTATGCTCAAAGCATTTTCACACGCCTGAGAAAAGTTCTCACGAAACTCCTCGGCACTTTTCCCGGTGAGCATATCAGCAAGGTCAATATAGGATATCCATATAGCTTTCTGCACAGTATAATTAAGCTTGTGTGACGTTTCCGCATCAGTGTAGTTTTTCTCTCCGCACACAGGTATCACCGATGCTTTTTCCATAGTCACAAGCCTGTCCCTCTGAGAATTTACCTCACCTCCGCAGGAGCAAAGGGTCACAAAGCACATAAGTAAAGTAAGAATTTTTTTCAAGAATATCAGTCCTCCGAATAAGTCATCAATGAATTATACTATTCTTATTGGACAAATATTCAATCAGTATTCAAAAGAAAAAAAAGAACGGACAGAAAAACCGTCCGTTCTTGGTAAACATATTTGCAGACTATGGAAGAAGTCTGTTGATATCTCTTGGGAACAGTGATGTTTCCCTGATGTTGTTCTTGTTAAGAAGCTTCATGAGAAGTCTTTCAAGACCGATACCAAGTCCACCGTGAGGTGGCAGACCATACTTGTGAGCCTCAAGATAGTTCTTGAAGTCAGCAGGGTCAAGTCCCTGAGCCTTCATCTTCTCTACCTGCTCGTTATAATCGTGTATTCTCTGACCGCCCGAAGTAATTTCAAGTCCTCTGAACAACAGATCAAACTTGTATGCTTCTCTTGGGTCTTCTCTGGAGTTCATTGCATAGAACGGAGGCTTCGATGATGGGAAGTGTGTAACAAAGATAAAGTCTGAATCGTACTTTTCCTTGGCATACTTGCCGAGGTTTACCTCGTCCTCCGGGTCAAGGTCGAACTTCTTGCCGCTTCCCTCGCCGCCTCTCAGCAGTTCGATAGCGTCAGCGAACTTGATAGACGGAACTTCCTTTATCTCAGGAACATCAGCGTCAAGTATCTTCAACTCGTTCTGATAGTTCTCCTTGATATACTCGAAAATGGACTTGAGCATTGCGATCTCCATTTTCATAACGTCATACATACTGTCGATATAGCCCATTTCAAAATCAAGACCGATATACTCGTTGATATGACGTGAAGTAGCGTGCTTTTCAGCTCTGTAAACAGGTGCTATCTCATAAACTCTGTCAAAGAATGCCACAGCCATTTGCTTATAGAACTGCGGTGACTGGTTAAGGAACGCAGACTTGCCGAAATAGTCAAGGCGGAAAATGTTAGCGCCGCCCTCAGCACCCTGAGCAACAATCTTTGGCGAGTGTATCTCAGTGAAGTTGTTTGCCTGCATGAACTTGTGCATACCCTGAACAAGACCCTCCTGGAGCTTGAATATAGCTCTCTCATAAGGGTTTCTCAGCGATGCGGCACGGTTGTCAAGATTTACTTCTATTGTGCAGTTAAGTCTGCCCTGTGATATCTTCAAAGGCAGTTCAGCGGCGTTTGTGGAGATAAGCTTGATAGAATTAAGCTCTATTTCAAGCCCATTGAAATCCTTAGGGTTTTCCTTGACGATACCCTTTACGTTTACAAAGAAGCCCTCTCTCAGACCCTCTATAGAATCCTTGCAGTTGTCGGCAGAGTAAACTGTCTGTATAACATCTCTTGAGGTTCTTACAACGATAAACGCAATGCTGCCCATGTTCTTTATTCTATGAACACAGCCTGAGAACTCAACTTCCTTGCCCATGTTAGCCTTAGCGTCAGCAAGCATAAACTCTTTCTTGACGTCAGCCGTATCTATCATAAGCATTTTGCCGTCATTTTCAGGTACATACTTATCAGCGTTCTCATACTTCGTGAGCTTTGAAGTGTCGATAACGTTGTCCTTTACGTCCTCTTTCTTCTCTGCGTCAGAAGCAACGCTTGCAGCGGCAGCTTTCAGCTTGCTTTCAAGAATTTCCTTGATTATCTTAGGTGTAGCAACGCCCTTGAGAGCCTTTGTACACTGACCCATGATAAAGCCGAATACCTTTGTTTCACCGTTCTTATACTGCTCTACCTGTGCGGCATTTGCAGCGAGTATCTCGTCAACGCCTGCCTCAACCTTTGCAGTATCTACAGTGATTATCATACCCTTGCTCTTTGCAATGTCCATAGGCTTGCCGCCCTCTTCTACCATTGCTCTGAACACGGTCTTAGCGTCGTTCTTTGATACCTTCTCTGTATCAGCCATTTCAACAAGCTCAGCGAACTCCTCAGGTGTGAAGCTGATATTGTTTATATCTATCTCGCCCAGATTTACTCTTCTCATAAACTCGCCGAGAATGAACACAGCCACGCTCTTAGGATTGTTATATCTCTTAAGTGCATTCTCAAAGAAATCTGAGATTATCTTTGTTTGGATAAGCGTTTTTGCGTCTATCTCAGAAATACCGTATTCCTCAGTGTATCTCTTGAATCTGCTGCTTGGCATTTCAGGCAGCTTAGCCTTTATCTCATCAAGCTGAGCGTCTGTAAGGTTTACCTGAAGAATATCAGGCTCTGGGAAATAACGATAATCGTTAGCGTTTTCCTTTGTACGCATTGAAGTTGTCTTATCTCTGTTTGCGTTGTAACGTCTTGTTTCCTGAACGACCTTTTTGCCTGCTTCAAGAAGAAGCGCCTGTCTTTTTTCCTCATACTTGATAGCTCTGCCAACAGACTTGATAGAGTTGATGTTCTTTATCTCCGCACGAGTGCCGAACTCAGTAGCGTCAGGACGCATAAGAGAGATATTAACGTCACATCTCAGTGAGCCCTGCTCCATTTTACAGTCGCAAACGCCTGCATACTGTAAAAGCAGAGATATCTGCTCAACGAAAGCCATTGCTTCTTCTGCTGAAGCTATATCAGGCTCAGTAACTATCTCGATAAGCGGGATACCGCATCTGTTATAGTCAGCCATTGAGATTCCGTTGAAAGCGTCATGAACGAGCTTACCGGCGTCTTCCTCAAGGTGGATATGGTTTATTCTGATGTTCTTCTTCTGACCGTTCACCTCGATAGGCACATATCCAGGACCTACGATAGGTCTGTAAAGCTGTGATATCTGATATGCCTTTGGCAGGTCAGGATAGAAGTAGTTCTTTCTGTCGAATACTGAAAACTTATTGATGCCGCAGTTGAGCGCATATCCTGCCTTTACAGCATACTCTACAGCCTGCTGATTGATGATAGGCAGAGTACCAGGCATACCTGTACATACAGGACAGCATCTTGTATTTGGCGCACCTCCGAACTCAGCGGAGCAGTTACAAAAGATCTTAGTTTTGGTAAGCAGCTCGGCGTGGATCTCAAGGCCGATGACCGTTCTCCATTTTTCCATTTGTCTTACCTCCCTTAAAGCTTTGGCGCAACAGGCTTGAAGCCCTTTTCATATGCGTCGGCAGTCTTGATGATAGTTGCCTCGTCGAACTTTCTGCCTATAACAGACATACCGATAGGCATACCCTTGCTGTCATAGCCGCAAGGAGTTGATATTGCAGGCAGACCTGCAATATTTACTGTAACTGTGCATATATCAGCCTGATACATCTGAACAGGGTCGGAAGTCATCTCAGGGCTGTATGCAACAGCAGGAGTTGTCGGCGTAAGAATAACGTCGCACTTCTCGAATATATCGTTGTATTCTTTTCTTATAAGCTGTCTGAGAGCCATTGCTTTTCTATAATAAGCGTCATAATATCCGCTTGACAGGCAGTAGTTTCCAAGAAGTATTCTTCTCTTTACTTCCTCGCCGAAGCCCTCTGAACGTGACTTGATTATAAGCTCCTCATAGCTGTCGGCTGTGAGCGTTCTGTGACCATACTTGATACCGTCATATCTTGACAGGTTTGAAGCCGCCTCAGCGCAGGCAAGAAGATAATAACAAGGAACAGCATACTTAAGCGACGGCATAGAACACTCGATAAGCTCAGCGCCCATTGCCTTATATTCCTCAGCAGCCTTTAAAACGGCAGCCTTTACCTCATCATTGATGCCCTCTGCATAGAACTCCTTAGGGAGTGCTATCTTCATGCCCTTCATTGACTCGCCTATCTTTGCGGTGAAGTCAGGCACTTCAAGCTTTGAGCTTGTGCCGTCATGGAAGTCATAGCCGCATATCTCGTTAAGAAGGATAGCGCAGTCATGAGCGTCAAGACCGATAGAGCCTATCTGGTCAAGAGATGATGCGAAAGCCACAAGACCAAATCTTGAAACTCTGCTGTATGTTGGCTTGATACCTGTTACGCCGCAAAAAGCAGCAGGCTGTCTGATAGATCCGCCTGTATCAGTACCAAGAGCAACAGGAGCAAGTCCCGCAGCGACAGCCGCAGCAGATCCGCCGGATGAGCCGCCAGGTACACGGTCAAGATCATAAGGATTCTTTGTCTTTGCAAAAGCGGAGGTCTGTGTAGAGCCTCCCATTGCGAACTCGTCCATGGAAGTCTTGCCGAGCATTACGATATTCTCAGCGTCGAGCTTTTCCATAACGGTCGCATTATAAGGCGGAACAAAGTTTTCAAGCATTTTTGACGCACAAGTGGTCTTTACGCCCTCTGTACAAATATTGTCCTTTACTGCCACAGGTATACCTGTGAGAGCCTTTGCCTCGCCCTTATCGATAACGCCCTGAGCCTTTTCAGCCTGCTCCAGAGCCTTTTCCTCAGTAACAGTGATAAAGCTCTTTACCTTATCGTCATATTTCTTTATTCTCTCAAAATATGTCTGTGCAAGCTCTTTAGCGGAAATTTCCTTACTGTCAAGAGCCTTACGCATATCACGGATTTTCATTGAAGAAACGTCCAAATTTCACACTACCTTCCTGTTAAATTTACTCTACGACCTTAGGCACTACAAAGCAGTTGTTTGTATTCACTGCATTTGAAAGGACCTTTGAAGTAGGCATAGATTCGATGACCTCGTCTTTTCTCAGATCGTTGAGGTAAACATCATGATTGTCCTTGAGATCGTCATAGGTAATGTAGATTTCCTTTACGGTATCCATAAGATCAATAATATCAGTCATCTGCTCGGCTGTGGCTGCAAGCTCTTTATCGGAATATTCCAGCTTGCTAAGCTCTGCCAGATACTTGACCATGTTCAAATCCATATATAATCCCTGACCTTTCTTAATATTAAGGCAACGCCTTAGGTGCAAAAATACACCAATTCAATTTAATATTATACTACATCTCATACTATTTTGCAAGCAAAAATCACATAAATTCCGATTTTTTTAATATTTGCTCACCAAACGCCCAAAAACAGCAAGACCCACAGAGAAATTCCCTGTGGATCTAAGCGTCATTACTTGTTATTCTTTGTATATTTATCGAAAATATCAGTGAAATCAAATGTTGCGAAATAGTCAGCAGGAGTTTCGGCACGTCTTATCATATCGAATGAGCCGTCCTCGTGGAGAAGTATCTCTGCTGAGCGGAGCTTTCCGTTGTAGTTATAACCCATTGAGAAGCCGTGTGCGCCTGTATCGTGGATAACGATTATATCGCCAGTGTCTATCTCAGGCAACATTCTGTCGATTGCGAACTTATCGTTGTTCTCGCAAAGGCCGCCGGTCACATCATACTTGTGGTCGCATGGAGCGTTCTCCTTGCCAAGAACTGTAATGTGATGATATGAACCGTACATAGCAGGACGCATAAGGTTGCAGGCACAAGCATCAAGTCCAACATACTCCTTATAAGTATGCTTGTGATGTGTGCAGGTAGCAACGAGATGACCGAATGGAGCGAGCATATATCTGCCAAGCTCTGTGAAGATAGCAACGTCACCAAGACCAGCAGGAACCATTATATCCTCAAATGCCTTGCGAACGCCCTCGCCGATAGCGAAGATATCGTTCTGTGGCTTGTCAGGTTCATATGCTATGCCAACACCGCCTGAAAGGTTTACGAACTTGATGTCTGCACCCGTCTTTTCATGAAGCTCAACAGCAAGCTCAAAAAGTATTCTTGCAAGCTTTGGATAATAAGCGTTTGAAACAGTGTTTGAAGCAAGGAAAGCGTGAAGTCCGAAATGCTTTGCGCCTTTCTGCTGAAGTATCTTGAAGCCCTCAAAAAGCTGCTCTCTTGTGAAGCCGTACTTAGCTTCACCAGGGTTGTCCATTATCTGAGTTTCTATCTCGAAATGTCCGCCCGGATTGAAACGGCAGCAGATAGTTTCAGGAATACCGCAAAGGTCGTCAAGATAATCTATGTGAGTGAAATCGTCAAGGTTGATATAAGCGCCAAGCTCTCTTGCCTTGAGAAAATCCGCCTTTGGAGTAACGTTTGAAGAAAACATGATGTCGCTTCCGCTGAATCCGCAGCAGTCGCTCATCATAAGCTCAGTAAGAGAAGAACAGTCAACGCCGCAGCCCTCTTCCTTGAGTATTTTCAAAATGAATGGGTTAGGAGTAGCCTTTACAGCGAAATACTCTTTGAAGCCTTTGTTCCAGCTAAATGCCTTGTAAAGATCTCTGGCTCTCTGTCTGATACCCTTTTCGTCGTAGATATGAAAAGGTGTAGGATACTGCTTGATTATCTCCTCAGCCTTTTCCTTGGTTATAAATGGTGTTTTCATTATATATCAATCCTTCTGCAAATAATATATTTTATAAAAATACATATTTATCATACCATTTTAATACGGATTAGTCAAGTGAAATATCTGATTTTAAGAAATAAAATACACTTTATTGTCATTTTTCAATCCAGCCACCCCACTGTCACACCCATTTTAGTAAAAAAAGCACAAAGCACACAGCCGTAAAAGCCGTGTGCTTTGCATATAAAAGCCTGCTTTATGAAGCCTGATCAAACTGGCTGTTATAAAGCTCGGCATAAAATCCACCCTTTGCCATAAGAGTTTCATGGTTTCCGCTTTCGATAACGTCGCCGTCACGCATAACAAGTATCAGGTCTGCGTTTTTGATAGTCGAAAGTCTGTGTGCGATAACAAAGCTCGTTCTGCCCTTTGTAAGCTTATCCATTGCCCTTTGGATAAGAAGCTCCGTTCTCGTATCGACAGAAGATGTTGCTTCATCAAGTATGAGCATAGGCGCATTCTGGAGCATTGCCCTTGCGATAGTGAGAAGCTGTTTCTGTCCTGCGGATATTGCCACGCTTTCAGAAAGCACAGTATCAAAGCCCTCAGGGAGCGTATGAACGAACTTATCAAGACCGCAGGCTTTGCACACTCTTTCAAGGGACTCGTCGCTTATGCCCTCCATGTTGTATACAAGGTTTTCTCTTACAGTGCCCTCAAAAAGCCATGTGTCCTGCAAAACCATGCTGAACATATTGTGGACAGTTTCACGGCTGAGCTGTGAGATAGGAGTGCCGTCTATGGAGATACTTCCACTGTTTATCTCAAAAAATCTCATAAGCAGATTTACCATTGTGGTCTTACCTGCACCGGTCGGTCCGACGATAGCCACCTTCTGACCTGCCTTTACCTCTGCGGAAAAGTTCTTTATTATCACCTTGTCAGGAGTATCAGGATAGCTGAAACGAACATTTTCAAAGCTTACGTTGCCCTTTACCTCAGGCATTTCACTGCTCTTGTCGCTCTCGTCTGGAAGTTCCTCGCTTTCGATAAAGTCAAATATTCTCTGAGCTGAGGCGGAAGCTGTCTGCATATTTGTCATGCCCTGAGCTATCTGACCAAGAGGTGATGTGAAAAGTCTTACATAAAGAATGAACGATATTATTACGCCGAATGTGATAGTGCCGTTAAGGGCGAGCATTGAGCCGAAAACGCATACTGCAACGTATGCAAGATTGCCGATAACGTTCATAAGCGGCTGCATGATGCCTGACAGAAACTGTGACTTCCAGTTTGCGTTGTATACAGCTTCGTTAAGTCCACCAAAATGTTTCTTTACATTATCTGCTCCACGGGATATCCTTACTACCTCGTGACCTGAATACATCTCCTCAACATAGCCGTTGAGCTTGCCAAGGCTTTCCTGTCTGTCAAGGAAGAATTTCTGTGACTTTGACATTATGAAAACTATCAGGAAAAGTCCCAAAAATGTGATGAACAGTGAGATGAGTGCAAGTCGCCATTCTGTAACGAACATCATTATAAGACAGCCCACAAACTGTGCCGCTGCACTGATTATGGTCGGAAGACTGTTTGTAAGACCCTGTTGTAAAGTTGATACATCATTTGTGATACGGCTGAGTATATCACCCTGTGAATGTGAGTTGAAATACTTCTGTGGAACGCAGTTTATCTTTCTTGAAAGGTCGCTTCTCATTCTGTATGACATTTTCAGGGTGACCATCGCCATTATATACTGCTGAATAAAGGTAAAAAGCGAGCTTGAAATATATATCGCTCCAAGGAAAATTCCTACCCTTGCCACCGCTTTAAGGTCAATGCCTGTCATAAGTCCGTCTGCTATAAGGTCGGTTATCTCGCCCACCTTGTCAGGCCCTATAATAGTCAGCACCGCACCAAGCGCCGCAAGAACCAATGCCACGGCAACGATACCTACACTGCCTTTCATATACTCTATTATTTTTTTCATAGCGGACGCCATTTCGCCCTTACTAGACTTTTCGTATTTTCTCATTGTGCAGTCCCCCTTTCTATGCAAGCTCTGCCGCACTAAGCTGTGAAAGTGCTATCTCTTTGTATACGTCGCAATTTTTCATAAGCTCATCATGAGTACCCATGCCCACGGCTTCGCCACGGTCAAGGACTATTATCTTGTCTGCGTGACGGATAGTGCTTATTCTCTGTGCGACGATTATCTTTGTCGTGTCTTTAAGTTTCTCGTTAAGACCCTCTCTGAGCTTTGCGTCTGTCTTGTAATCAAGGGCTGAGAAAGAATCATCAAATACAAGTATCTCAGGCTTTCTTGAAAGCGCTCTTGCAATAGACAAACGCTGTTTCTGTCCGCCTGAAACGTTCCTGCCCATTTGAGATATCATATGCTCTGTGCCGTCAGGAAGCTTATTCACAAACTCCTCCGCCTGAGAAAGCTCGATAGCGTTTTTAAGCTCCTCGTCAGTTTCAGGAGCGGCACTCTCTCCAAAGAAAACATTTTCTCTTATGCTTCCTGCAAAAAGCACAGCCTTCTGTGTGACATATCCAAGCTTGTCATAAAGGGTGTCAAACTTGTAGTTTTTTACGTTTACGCCGTCCACGAGGACTTCGCCCTCTGTTGCGTCATAAAATCTTGGTATAAGGCTTATAAGCGTTGTCTTGCCGCTTCCTGTTGCGCCGATTATGGCAAGGGTCTGACCCTTTTCTATCTTGAAACTTATGTTGCTCAGCTCGTCCTCAGAGGCATGAGGATATCTGAAAGAAACGTTTTTGAACTCAACAGTACCCTGCTCTCTTCCCTCGCCGACGCTTCCCTCTTTTATGTTCACGTCACGCTCAAGCACTTCGTTGATACGCTCTGCAGATACCTGAGCCGCAGGGAGCATCATGAATATCATAACGAGCATCATAAATGACATTACAACGTATGTGGCATATGTGCTGAATACCACCACGTTGCTGAAAAACGTTATCCTGTCCTGAACAGCCGTCAGGGCTATCTGCTGGATAAGCACTGCTCCAAGCCAGTAGATAGCAAGGGTCAGACCATTCATTCCGATATTCATAACTGGCATCATAAGTGCGAACATTCTCTGGTTTTTGAGCTGTGTGTTCATCATATCCTTGCTTGGAACATCGAACTTGTCGTTCTGATATTTCTCAGCATTGAAAGCATGGACAACGTTTATGCCTGTGAGATTTTCTCTTGCCACACGGTTTATTTTATCAGTTAGCTTCTGAACGATACGGAATCTCGGTATGCAGGTCGCCATAACTGCAAGAACGAATACGCATATCACCACAACGAACGCCGCAGTCACCGCTGAAAGCTCCCAGCTCTTGCCAAGTATCTTTATAACAGCCCAAACCGCCATGATAGGAGATTTTATTATCATCTGCAAGCCCATTGATATTATCATCTGTATCTGTGTAATGTCGTTTGTTGTCCTTGTTATAAGACTAGGTATGGAAAAGTCCTGCATCTCCTCGCTTCCCATATCCATAACGTGGTTAAAAAGCTTTTCTCTTACAGTGTAGCTGAAGCCTGAGGCAGTCTTTGCGGAAAGATAGCCGCAGCCGATAGCAAGAGCGGCACTTGCAAGGGTGCAGCCCAGCATTTTAAGTCCGACGTTCAGGATATCGGAAGTTTCACTGCCTGCCGTGTTGAGCATCATGGTCAGGTCTGTCATATAGTCAGGCAGTGTCAGGTCAAAATACACCTGTCCCAGCACAAGGATCGAGAACAGCCATAAGCACCTCACGCTTGCCCATCTTTTTAAGCAGTTTTATCATAGTTGCTACCTCCTTCTACAAACATTCTTTAAGAATGCTGTCTATATTGTCGCTAACGATATGCAGGCATTTTCTGAAATGTGCCATGTCATCGTCCGAAAAGCCAGCGATAAGCTTTTGTGCAAACTTTTTTTGTAGCTCCCTGCCCTCTTTTATAACAGGCT
>OGPZ01002389.1_pt1 | contig 11467 bp, 11 predicted proteins | sample 1553111 | NCBI WGS metagenome assembly OGPZ01 (sample SAMEA2579968, study PRJEB22360) | human gut metagenome
TGCACTCCTTCTTCATATGCCGCCCTGCGGAGCTTATTGATCCGTTCAAGGACTACCTCGGATGCTGCCCCAATCCGACTACCCTGCTGCGGATAGGGATATATCATCTGGATAAGGACCAACTCCTTATACCTGACATTCTCAATAAGACTTCTGAACTCTATTCTCCTCTGTTCCATCTTAACGTGTAATCCTTGAACTCCAGTGTCCCATCTTAATATGTACCCCCCCCATCTTTCCAGTACCCCACCTTAACATGTAATTTCTGGCTTTCCAGATATCCGCGGATAAACCAAGCCTTAACCAACAGCCCCACCTTTACCTGACACTGCTACTGAATTCTCCGCGGATAAATATTCCACCTTTATCTGACACTATAACTCTATCGGGGCTTTGGATATCATCACAACTTAATCTGGCACGTATTCTTTCTTTCCATTCCACCTTTATATGACACTATTTCGTTTTTTATATTCTCCGCGGATATTACCCCACCTTTATCTGTGGCTTTACTGCTGCATCTGTCCCCACCTTTATCTGGCACTTTTTCATCACATCTCACGCTGGCCCCTGCTCCGCGGAGGGTCTTTTTTACACCCACCTTTACTTGTAACCTTTACTCTCCATCTGCTTCCATATTATTCCACCTTAATGTGACACTTCCCCATGGCTTCTCCGCGGAGTATTTCTACCCACCTTAACATGGTATCTTTCTCTCTGTTTTTATCACACCTTTACATGACACTGATTCTTTTTATCATAACCCGGCAGCATTACTCTCCGTAGCTTCTCCACAGCTTTTCCGCGGAGGGGTTTTCACATCACTTTTCGCTTTCAACCAGTCTTTCACACATCTTTCCCTGGCTTTTCTTCAGATAATCACGTTTTAACAAGGTTTTCTTAGGATTTTCTTATATCCACGGCTTTTCCGCGGAAGAGGAGCTTTAGCAGGGTTTCTTTTCTACACACTGGATCAACTTTCCATATCTCTCCGAGGCATATCCGCGGAGGGCTTCAACCACCAGATTTTCCTCTATTTCCCACCATTTTTTTATCCGCAGCATATCCGCGGAAGGGATTTTATTAAGCGTATGGTCAAAATAACACAATCCTGTTCTATCTTTAACTCACCAAGGTATAACCCCCTGGTTCCAAAGACTTATTACAACAATCCTGTCTTTTTCTTATCCGAGGCATATCCGCGGAGAATATGACTCCCACAACTCTTTCTAAGACATAACTAAATTGTCTCACAATACTTTTCCGCAGAATAACAAAGTCTAGTTTCCGTACACTTATTACGGAATTTGATTTCTCCCAAAAAATCCCTTATCTTCCAAACAAAACACCCAAAATAAATCCGTAAGTATATACGGAATCTGCATTTTTTCCTCGTTTTTAGCCTGTTCTGTTCTAAAAATGCCATTTTTTCTCCCAAATTTTAAATTCCGTAAGTATATACGGAATTTACCCTCAAAACCCTTCCTCAGGCTCTGTAGAAGATCATTTTTCAGCCTGTTTCCTGTCCGAAAACAGCATTTTTACCTAATTTTATCCGAACAGTAGATTATTAATCCTGTTTTCTGAAAACTCTTTCATTTAAAAAATCCCGTAAGTATATACGGATTTTCATTCCTGCTCTTTCTGTTCATATTAAAGAAAAACATTATAAAAAGGAGTAAAACGTTATGGGATACTGTTTTATGGATATAAAAAAGATCAAGTCTTTGAACGTTATGGCGGCCAAATACAAACACAATTACAGGGAGATCACTGTCCCCAATGCAGTCCCGGAACTGTCCGGGATGAACAGGGAGCTTGTTCCTCTTATAGGGAAAGACGGAAACCCAGTCGACTACAACGAGGCGTTCAAACAGAAAATGGAGTCTTTAGAGTATTACAAAGACCACAAGCTGCGGAGTAATGCAGTCCTGGCATACGAGATCGTCACTACCTTCTCCCACGAGGATGCCGGAAAGGTAGATGTAGAGAAATGGCAGGAGGACAATGTGAAATGGTTAAAAGACACGTTCAACCTGACTCCTGAGAACGGGAACTGCGTATTGAGTGTCATGTACCATGGGGACGAGTACGGAAATGTCCACTGCCACTCTCTCGTAGTCCCCGTAAATGAAGAAGGCAGGATCTGTGCCTCCCGGTTTACTGACGGTGCCGCTGCCCTGCGCCGCCTGCAGGATTCCTACGCAAAGGCCATGCAGGAACATGGACTGAAAAGAGGGATCGAGCGTTCCTCCGCAAAGCACCAGGACATCAAAAAGTTTTATACCAAGCTAAACCAGACCATGGACATTCCACGTCCTGAACGGGGCGAGTCTGCCAACTCCTTCCGTGAAAGGATCCTGTCCCTGATCCAGGAGGAACGTGCCGCTTCCCTCCGCGAGATGCTGAACAAGGAAACAAAAATGCGCCAGGAGTTAGACGAGCAGAACGAACGGGCCAAGAAAGCAGCCATGAACATCGTTTCCTCCCAGAGGGCTGAGTTCAAAGAGGAGGAAGTAAAATTAAGACGCAAAAATCAGGAACTCTCCGATCAGGTTGGAAAGCTGGAGAAAAAATACATGGAGATGGACAAGCTCTGCGGAGAAATGAATACAAAATACCTGAAGTTAGAAGAAAAAAGCAAAAAGACGCTACAGGACTTACACAAGGTGGAAAGGTTAAAAGAAATCGTTGAGGAGAACACCTACCGGAACCAGGTTATGTCCTACATGAAAGACGAAATGCCAGAGTTTGCAGAGAAAATGGATCAGGATTATGAAGCTGCCAAACAGATGTATGAGTCAAGGGATGTTACCCTGGACAGATAAAATACAGCCCATTTTGTACATTAACATCTCTCTAAATTAGAAGCTGTATGCTTTAGTTAAACGTATTTTTCGTACAAATGAACAAATCAACCTGCTTACAAAACAAAGGAGAAAAAGATGATAAGAAAAAGTTTTACAAAATTAAAGAGGATTATATTCTCAGGATTAGTGATGTCTCTTTGCACATTTGTCTTTAATCCTACTACCCCGGCAAATGCAGCCATGGTGCAGGAAAGCGAACCGAACGACGATTGGACGACCGCGGATAATCTTTCCCTTAATACATGGGTAAAGGGAACCATGAGACGCAAAGCTGACGACCGGTATTATCGTGATAAGGATTATTACAAATTCACAATTTCTCAAACAGGAGAAACATCCATTGAGGTGAACTTCCCGCCACTGATTTCTGCGAACAGAAATCAATGGGGGCCTCTGGGGGCCTCTTTCATGCACAGCCGGAAGGTATTGCCGAAACAAAACGGATCCCGGTTGCGGGATTACTCAAGGGGTTACTTGCGGTTTTGCAGTTCACCTTGCTTTCACCTGGGTATGCCATCAAAATCCCAAACTGTCCTCAAAGCAGCGGCCGGAGCCGGTACCCATCGGAAGATAACGGTCATTCTCTCTCATACCTTTAAGATGGATATGCCCAATCTCATCCTTGGACGGGAAGTTCTTCCTCTGGTTTCCTTCCGGTTTCCGGTTCAGGCACATCCATACGATCTATTATTATATCTTAAATAGTTGTTGCGTTTCCCTGTTTGCGGGCCGCCATCTGGTTAAGTATGACTGTAAGTTTTTTCAAAAAACAATTACGGTCCTGTCCATTGCAGAACTCTTCTTTCATGTACTTGTTCATATCTGTAATGCATTCAAATTCAGAGTATGGTATTTTACGGTAAAACTTGTAAGGGGACTGGTCTTTCAGGTATCTTGCAAGAAACCTCCACTGGGACCAGTGATGCCTGTCCTTGTTTGCCTGCGGGATCAGATGCCGGATATCCTTCGGAGGACGCTCTTTAAATCCCATGGCCCTCCGGCCAATGGCCAGTGCTGCTGCGGTATGTATGGAGATCCCATAGTGACGCATATACTTGATCTTTCCTATCTGGGAGGTAAATGCCGGGGTTACCCTGCACAGACCGATGCCGTATTTATACGACTTGGACTCTGCAAGCCGGGTGATCTGCGTATAAGCAAACTCCGACAGCTTCCGGTTCACCTCTTTGTTCCCATACATAGATTCGTTTTTAATATCCTTCAGGTTTTCCATCGCAACAGGTTTGTATCTCTCCCGGGCACGTTTATATACCTTCTCAAGTGCCAGGGACAGGATCTGTTCCCTCTGCTCACTTGTTTTCCCCGTAAGGTTAAAGGGGATCACTTTATGGTAGATAAGGTTTCCATGCCTGTCTGTTTCTGCCACTGCAAGGTGGTCTACATTTGTATCGAAAGCAATACATCCGTCTGCGTAATATTCATTTTTTCTTGAGAGCCCTTGGTCTATGGACACCATGCATTTTACAAGGATCCGGTTCCCCGCATCTTCAAACCTCCAGGCGACTGCCTTCCTGTCAGTGCTGTTTAGTGCCTCATTTACAAGATCCTGTCCATATGGAAACACGACCCTGTCTATCTCATAGGTGACAGCCCGGAGGACGGCTTCTTTTTTCGCCTTACGGCTCTTTGTCTTCACAGGGATCCTGGTCATGGAATCGTAAAAAAGCGTTTTTGTCCCCGTATCATATCTGACCACGCAGTTACCCTGTATGATGCCGGACCTTCCCGGGATCGTCATGCCATGGTTCCTGCGGCTTCGGAACTTTTTCAGCCATTCCTCATGCCTGCCTGCGTAGACAGTATCCTGCTGTTTGAAGAACTTCCGGCTTCCAAAACAGACGGACGGATGCCCGCTGTCAAGCCGTGCCTTCACTTTCAGGAGTTCATGCTCATGCCGGGTCTTCCTTTGCTCTATGTTATGGATCCTCTGTTTTAACCGTTTGATCTCAGGGTCGAGGTACTTTACCTCAAAAAGATACTGGTTTTCATAGACTGTGACCTTCCTGCCTTTCCTTACCCGGAAAGTGCCGTCTTTGGCCTCTGTCTCGTTTCCGCCGCGGTAGGATCTGAACTTCAGCTTTTTCTTTGACCCGGACTTCAGTTTCCTGCTCCTGTTTATGAGCGAATCTTTTTCCTTCTTTAAGTGGTCAAGCCGTTTCTGCTCGGAAGAGAGTTTTTTTGTTTCCTGCCGGATCCTGCTCTCAAGGGTCTCCACTTTGAGCTGCAAACATTCCATCGCAGACCTGTAAGCCGCGGAAGCTTCGTTCTTTGCCGCATTTGCAAAATGGTCGTTTACGTTAAACTTCTCTTTCAGGTGGTTGTGAATGGAAGTCCCTCCGGGGACCGGACCGTCTCCGCCCTGTTTTACGATAAGAGAGAAAGCATACCGTTTCATGCTGTTATAATATTCCATATCGTTCTTTATGGAAGCCATCTTATCCGGCTTTGTATATGTAGAAAAAAAGCATTTTTGCATACGCATCCCTCCTTATATCCGGTCTTGACATATATTACCTGTATATTTATAATTATACCATAATCACAATATCTGTCAATATTAATTACATTTACATATATAGTTGTTTTGGAGGAGATTTTATGGAATACAGAAGATCATCACATGCAGTATTCGGACTGCAGTACCATATCGTGCTGGTTACAAAATACCGCAGGAAATGTATCAGCGGGGAGATAGGGGAGCGGCTGAAAAAGGAGATCGTCCGGCTGATAGAAGGGCATGAAGGACATGTGATCTCGATCGAGGCAGTGGAAGACCATGTCCATATCCTGGCGGAATTAAGCCCGAGATATGCAGTCTCAAACGAGATCGCAACCATAAAGACGGTCACAGCAAGACTGCTGAGGAGGGACTACGAGGATTATTTAAAACAGTTTTTGTGTGGAGACAGTTTCTGGTCAAGGAGTTACTTTGTCGCAACTTCAGGAGGGGTGACTTTGGATGTCCTGAAGGAATACGTGGAAACACAGAACAGAAAGCCGGGACGCCCGTATGGAACAAAAAAGAAAAAATGATTTTTGTTCGTTTTTTATTATAGGCAAATTCATCTCCACCTGAATCAGAGATTCAGATGGAGTCTTCTTTGCGGATTATGATAAAATCACATATGGCTTTCGTATTCTGCAAAACAGATACAGGCAAGACAGACACAGGATGACAGGAGCATCCCAAGGGTAGAGAAATTAACCCACCATTCACCTGGACTTGCATCCGTCGAACCTGTAGCCGTCGAACTAGCAGCCATCGAATTTGCAGACGTTGAACCAGCAGTTGAGCCAGCTGCCGTCGGATCCTTCGCCGTCAGAGCGGCGTTGTTTTCCGATGGATGAAAGACGGCGATATCCGGATGGTAAAAATAATACCCTGTCATCTCCGGTTCTACCGTCATGGCATCCGGCCTTTCCAGATGAAAGCAGAAGATAAAAGAGGAAAACAGCAGTAAAGCAACAAAAGCGGTAAGAAAGATCCCGCGGAGGGCATTCCCCGATTCATACATCCCCGTCACCTCCGATCCGTCTTTCCAGCCGGTCGATCCTTCTTTTCATCCGCAGCATGCTTTTTTTCATTTTTCTCAGCCGGGCATCCCGCTGGTACATTTCCAGCGTATACAGCTGGTGAAGGGAGACAGCCAGGCTGATGCAGACCATGGAAAACTGTTTAAAGAGCAGTGAGGTAAGTATCCCTGCCATACCAAGCACAAACAGATTGACCATCACCGTCCTCTTATTTCGAAAAATGGGGAATATACGTGCAGCAGCACTTAATGCTACAGATATTACAAATATTCCATTGAGTATCCGGAGTATTTTAAGGAAGAGCATAGTGTCCTTTCCTCCAAATAAGGACCAGAAGCTCCGGCCCATATTGGATCATCTTTTTCGTTTAGTCATAAAGAGCAGGATCCCGGCAGCTGTTCCCGCTAAAAGTGCGGCAAGTAACTGTCCCGTATGGTCCGGCTTCAGACCCTCCTCAATCTCCGGCTTCCAGGTCTTCTTTTTATCAAAAATAAAGGTCTTTCCATTCTCCACAAAAAGGCAGTCGTCTTTATCCATGTCCCGGAATCCTTCTAAAATCTTCACATCAACTGCTGCGGAACCATGGCTGGTTTTTACATCCCGGTAATCTGCAAGGTTGATATCCTTAAAGCTGGCAAATACAGGGATGATCTTATTCAGGTAAGAGATGGAAGAATCATCACTGTTATCTAAAAACAGCTTATAGTCACAGGAATTGATGATTGTCTCATCAGCATCAGCCAGACTGTCGATATGTACAAATGCAGAGAGCTGGCTTTCATCGTATCCTTTGTCCCACATGTAGGAATAATCTGGATCAAAACCATTAGCGATCAGTGTCAGATGCTGTCCGTGGAGATATTTGCCCCTTAACAGCATATCAACGAACCTCGGGGTACTGCAGGGGCATGGATGTTTCAGATAGATCACAACCTTATCCTCAAAAAACATCTTCGGCTTGCAGACGAGCAGTTCGACACAGGAGCAGTATTTCTTATTAAGTGGATCCACTTCATAGACCTGGTACCCCTTTGCCTTCATCCTGCCGGCGGTTGCTTCACTGATCTTCCCGTTATAATCCCAGACAAGATAGGATCCGTTTGCAGCAAGAAGATTCAGGACGATCAGGTCCCGTACTTCATCCGCAGTCCCTCCGACGGCAAGCAGGTTTCCGGAAACCAGTCTTGCGATATGCTTTGAAATCTGAAGCGGGAGCCCCGCGGAAAAATCTGTTCTAAATAAATCTGTCATTCAATTAAACCTCCTTTGATGTACCTAATATGGAAAAAAATCTATAAAAAAAATCCTGCCATCTCTGGCAGGAGAAAAAAGTGAATTCGAATTCACTTTTTTTACCACCGGACCGCCATATGGTCAACCAGATTCCTGGGGATCTCGTCAATGAAACGGGAGACCTCCATGGCATAAGTTTTTCCATAATTCATTCTTTGGGCGGCACTGGTAAGAGTCAGGGTCTTCCTTGCCCTGGTGATGCCGACATAGCAAAGACGTCTCTCCTCTTCCATGGCAGCTGGATCCGTGCTGTTGATCGCCCGGTATCCCGGGAACGTGTTTTCTTCCATACCGGCCATGAACACATGTGGAAATTCCAGTCCTTTGGAGCCATGGAGCGTCATTAATACTACACCGTCCTCGTCGTCCTTTAAAGAGTCAATTCCGGATGTCAGGGCAGATTCTGTAAGGAATCCTTCAATGGCTTCTGCTCCCTCATGGTTTGTTTTCCTGCTGTAGTCAGTGGCCATATTGATCAGTTCATAGACGTTCTCTGTTCGTTCTTCCAGCTCCTCGCTTTTTTGTGGATAATCTGTAAAGAAATTCGTTTCATTAAGGATCATCTTGATGGTCATATCTGCTGTCTGGTATTTTGACTCTTCGGTCATTTTCCTCAGCATTGCAGCAAATCCCTTTAATTTATCCGCGGCTGTCTTTGATAAGATCTCATCCGCAGAGCAGGTTGCATCATACAGGCTGCAGTTATTTCGGAATGCATACTCTTTCAGCTTTTTGATTGTCACTGCACCGATCCCGCGGCGTGGGACATTGATGATCCGCTCCAGTCCGAAATCGTCATCCGGGTTGATAAGGACACGCAGATAAGCAAGCATATCCTTGACCTCTTTTCTCTCAAAGAAACTTAAGGCACCCACGAGGCGGTACGGGATATCCTTCATTGTAAGACACTGTTCGAAGAGGCGGGACTGGGCATTGGTACGGTAAAGGATGGCAAAATCCTTATAATCAGCCTTTTCCCTGTTATGCATCCGTTCGATCTCGGATACGATAAACTTCGCTTCTGTTGTGGCATCTGGCAGAGTAATGGTCCGCAACTTGCTCCCCTCTTCCCCCTGTGTCCAGAGTTTCTTTTCTTTTCTCTCCTGATTATGGGAGATCACCGCATTGGCTGCGGAAAGGATGTTTTTGGTGGAGCGGTAATTTTCCTCCAGCTTGATCACCTTTGTATTTTGAAATTCCTTCTCGAATTCCAGAATATTGCGGATATCAGCTCCGCGGAAACTGTAGATGCTCTGGTCATCATCTCCGACCACACAGAGATTCTGGTGCTTATCCGCAAGCATGCTGATGATCTTAAACTGTACAAGGTTTGTATCCTGGTACTCATCTACCATGATGTACTTGAACTGTTCCTGATAAGAATGAAGGATATGCGGGTAATTCTCAAACAGCTGGACGGTCTTCCATAACAGGTCGTCGAAATCCAGGGCATTGTTTTTCTTGAGGATCCGCTCATATTCTTTGTAGACTGTGATCAATGGGTAATCCGGATAGATGCTCTCCAGTTCATCCGGTCCGAGCATTTTCTCTTTCTGCTTAGAGATAAAGCTGATGACATCGTATACTTTGATATCCGGATATCTTCCCTGGAAACCTGTTTCCTCAAAAATAGTCCTTATTATTTTTTTCTGTTCATCGGTATCATAGATGACAAAGTTCCCACGTTTGTATCCAAGAAGCATCATCCTGTTTTTTAAAAACCTTACACAGGCAGAGTGGAAGGTTGTGATCAGCATCTTGTCCGCAGCTTTGCCGGTCAGGGAAGCAGCTCTTTCCTTCATTTCCTTTGCTGCTTTGTTGGTAAAAGTCAGGGCAAGAATGCCCTCCGGCTCTGTAAATCCATTTTCAACCAGATAGGCAATACGATGGGTCAAAACTCTTGTTTTTCCGGAACCTGCGCCTGCAAGGATGAGCAGCGGGCCTTCGGTATGCATGACTGCTTCTTTTTGCTGCGGATTCAAACCATTTAAAATATCAGACATATATTTTCTCCTCTCATTTGTTCTGTATGAAATTTTACTATCTTTTTACACTTCCGTTTTCTGGTACGGAAATCAGAAGTTTTCCGAACAAAAAAAGACCATTTGAATGGTCTTTTTGGGATAAGAGCTGCCCGCTCATTTCAGTAGAAGAAGTATCTTCTGGCAACCTCTTCATAATATTCTTTTTTTGCGATATCCAGTGTCTCTCGCAGGCTGACCTCATTTGCCCCGATCTTTTCTCTCAGCTCTTTTGCATACGGAAGGAGGCTGTCTGCTCTCCTGCCGTTCTTTTCTGATTCCTGGATATCTGTATACACTGCTTTTAACTCATCAAAAGTTAAGGTTTTATATGGATTCTCTGTCATACCGGCACCTCCCTGCTGTATTTAACATGTTTTTTTGCAATTTTGTATTGTCCTGAAAAGTTCATTCTTTCAAAGTTCTCCATGGTGGACTGCAGCCGGTAGATGAAGAGATCCATTTCCTGCTGGGTCACTTTAAAGGTAAGTGTCCTTTTATCTTCTGCATGTTCCACATCTACGGTCTTCAGCTTTCCCATATCCCTTAAAAATGCCTTGCAGTTAAAGATTTCAAAGGTCCAGTCCACACTTAAGGAAGAGGAACCTGAAATTGAGATCGAGTAAGCGGTACGCCTGTTGTTTTTATCCGCAGTAGATTTTGGTTTGACTGGGGAAGAATACAGCGGAGGCAGGTTGATGGTTTGGGAAAGACGATGTGATTGATACAGGTACAATGCTTCATCTATGGCTTCTACCATCTGCTGGTTTTATGGGTATCTATCTAAATTGGCTGCAAAAAGCTTTCTCGCGTTCGTAAGGATGTTCAGCCCGTTTTCCATCTGCACTACCTCCGCGGCAGTCCGGTTCTTGCAGTTCCTTTCTTTGATCGGGACGGTATAGGCCGGGGTATTTGGCTTGCTCATTGCCTGCCGGTTTAATATGTTTCGCTGGAACTGATACTGGTTCATGAGATACGGTATGTCATTAGCCGGGATATTGGCAACCACGCTTCCCTTTTCCGAAGAGGCGATGGCCATACGGAATACGGAATAACCGGTGTGCATTTCCATTGGTGAATATTTTGTATCCCCTTCTTCCGGGACATTAAGGTCCGCGGCGCAGGTCAAAGATATTCCTGCTCTGGCAGCTACCCAGATCTGCAGGGGATATTTTTCTACCATAGGCTGTTTATCTGGGGGCTGCTGGTTGCCTTGAGGATAAGATGGCATGTTATTATAAAACTGCTGGTATGCTGTCTGCGGAGACTGATTACTATACATTTGTTTTCTCCCTTCTGTTTTTCTTTAATAATATGACAGAACGGGAAACTCTTCTTTTTGTACGAAAAAACTCTTAACTTGTTTTTTGTACTTTAACTCTTTTTGAGTTAAGATACATCAACAAAGTTAAGATTAGCCTCAAAGCCATAGTATTACTGAAGATTTTGCTTTTTTAAAAATCAAAAATCTCCGCGGTGTTTTTATAATTCCGCGGAGATTAAGGGAAAATATAAATTAGAAAGGCCTGCGCTTAGCAGGCGGGATTATCGCCTTGGCAATTGATCTGGATATGATTTAAAATTCAGAAATAAATATGGCAGCTCTACATCTGCAGGCTGCCTATATGTATACATTTTTATACCGCTTTTGCACCATATTCAAACATTTTGATGCCAATTATACGGCAAATGTCGAACATATGATTGATAATTAATTCCACACCAGGA
>OGPZ01002397.1_pt1 | contig 11441 bp, 6 predicted proteins | sample 1553111 | NCBI WGS metagenome assembly OGPZ01 (sample SAMEA2579968, study PRJEB22360) | human gut metagenome
GACAGCAGATACGTGTTCATACTGTTGTACTCAAACGCTTCGCCCGGCGTTCCCTTGACCGGCGCATTTAAGAAGCTGTCCACCCAGTCGTTGCCGGAAACAACGCCCATCTCGTTGAACTGTACGCCGCTCTTCATCGTCAGAAGATGCTCCACGGTCAGATTCGGGCGCAGGATCTTCTGCAGCAGACCGTTTCGTTTTTCAAAAATATCATAGACGTTCTCGTCCAGGGAAAGTTTTCCTTCACTGATCAGAAAGCCGACCGCCATGCCGGTGATGCTCTTGCACATCGAATACGTCGCGTGCCAGATGCCGCTGCGGTATGGGGCGAAATTGCATTCGCAGATGACCTGTCCGTTCCGCAGGACCAGCAGGTGATGCATGTCCGTATGGCGAGCTCACGAAGCATCTGCGTCAGCTTTTCCGAGGAGATTCCCTCACTCTCCGGCGTCACACGCGGAAAATATGTCTCCGGAGATGCAAAATCCCCGAACGCTTCCTTCTGCGGCGCAAAGTCCGTCTTTCCCATATGTCCTGTCGTCCCACTCATAAATCCCCAGATCATTTCCATTGCGGTTAACTGTTCTTTCGCTGCCATGTACGATGCCTCCTGTCTCATGCGGTTGGATTTCCCTGTTTTTCCAGTTTTCCTCATTATATCCAGATTCCTTGAAAATCGCAATGCTTCTTCTGATAAAAAAGAACCGACATAGAAATCTGTATTTCGATTTCTGCCGGTTCTTTTCCGTGTGTGATTTTTTTATTTTACTTTAGCTTACTCATTCCAGAGTTTCATACGCTCCTGATAATTCTGTGTGATAACTTTTTCTACATCTTCCAGTCCTGCGTCATTCATTTCGGAAATCATCTTGTCGTACTCTTCCATTGCCGCATCGTGGCTGTCTGCATTCACAATCTTCGGATATTCCTGATCGTAGATATCCTGGATTTTCTGCCATTTCAAGCCATCCGGAGTGCTTCCTGCCGGGGTAAGGCCTGCAAACTCTGCGGTATCCCATCTGTCGTTCTCACCAAAGTGATTCATAGCCACCTGCCGGGTCTCTTTTACTTTATACTGTGTTACATCGTATGGAGTTCCGTCTGTACCATTTCCGTTCTTTACAAACCAGGTCCATTTGCGGACGCCGGTATCCAGTTTTGTTTTGTCAAAATCCGTCTGGAATCCTTCAATCAGATCATCGTTCGGAACGTGTTTTCCATCTTCCATATTCCAGTTGGTTCCCTCAATACCCCACATCAGAAGATACTGTCCTTCTTCGCTTGCAAGGTAGTTGATCATCTTCATGGCTGCTTCCGGATTTTTACAATTCTTGGTGATCGCGATTGCATCCCAGCCAAGTGTACTTCTTCCGGAGTAAGTAGTTTCATCTGCACTGATTCCGTTTCCAAGGATTTTATAGGAATAGAATTTTGCATCTTCTCCTACAGAAGAAGCAAGTGCTGTATTTGCTGCATCGGTATCCCAGTAGGAAGCAAAGGTACTGAATACGTTGCCTGCAGACAGTTTCTGCGTCCACTGATTTTTCTTGTTGACAACCCACTCTTTGTCCAGAAGGCCTTCGGTATACAGTTCATTGGCAAAGGACATCATCTCTTTGAAGTTTGGTGCTTTGGCAACATGTTCCAGATTGTCCCCATCCTGATAATATGTTTTCAGACCATACATTCCTTTTAATGTTCCATCGTAGTTTTTGGATTCTGCATCAAAGGTAATGGCAATACTCTCTTTTCCGTCAATGGTCGGATGAAGTTCTTTGAATTTCTTACAAATGTCAATATACTCTTCCTGTGTAAATGGCTCATCGCTGTCTGCGCGGTCTTTTCCAACGATTTCGCACAGATAATCATAGCGCATCAGAACACCGGCTACCGGATCCGGATCTTCTCCGTACCAGTTATTCAGATAGTAATTTTTTCCATCGGTATAACGACTCTTGTTTAAGGTTTCCCCGTACATCTCTTTTACATCCGGGCCGTACTCATCGATCAGATCATTCAACGGAAGCAGTGCGCCTGCCTCAATGTAACGGTTTACAATATCATTTCCACGATCCATCAGGACGATATCCGGGTAATTCTGACCGGTCAGCATCAGGTTCAATTTTTCCAGCGGATCTCCGGTTGGATTTTCTACCTGAATTTTGACACCTGTTTTTTCCTCAATTGCTTTTGCAACTGGATCATCAAAGGTATTGCTTCCGGAGTTTTTGTCAAAGATAGAAATCGTAACTCCGTCTGTTGATACCTCGCCCGATGCAGATGATGCACTGCCGGATGCAGTACTTGATGATGTACTGCCATTTGATCCGCATCCTGCAAGCATTCCCGCTGCCATCAGGACACTCATCGCCATTGCGATACACAACGCCACAGTAAGAAACATTTTCATATCCAACCGCCAGACTCACTTCCCGTACTTTATTTTTCTTATTCTTTAACAGTTCCGCCGCCCTCTGCAGACGCATTTCCGTATTGTATTCCAAAATCGTTTTTCCTGTTGCCTCTTTAAACAGGCTCCTCAGATAATTCGGAGACAAACCGACCTCCGCGGCCAGCTTCTCGATATCTGCGCTTTCCGAGCAGTGCTTCTGAAGATATGTTTTTACCTGATAAACGGCATAGTAATTTGGATTTTGATTCTGTTCTTCAAAAAATGCCAACATCCGTTCCAGATACTGCTTCATCTTTTCCCGCATCTGATAACTGTTGTTTGCTTCAAAAATTTCATTTTCTCTCAAAATTTTTTCTGCTTCCATCCAGTTTTCCAGCAGTTCATCGCTCAAAACAAGACGGTTCCATAGATACATATAGAGATTGTAAACTTCTCCCGCAAATGTTTTCGGCGCAAGCCCCTTTAGCTGTTGAAAATAATCTTTCATGGTCTGCAGCGTTTCCTGCTTTTTCCCGTTGCTGACCAGACGACAGATTTCTTCTCTCCGCTCCTTCTGTTCCCGGAAATGATATGCTTTTTCCTCTTCCGTTTCTTTTTCATCTGCACAGAAAAGTTCCGGTGGATCCATATGAAATGCCGGAACACAACAGTTCCGAAGTTTTTCCGCCTTTTCGTACAGGCAGTCAGCTGTCCATGCTCCACTGCACCATCCAACGGCTCTCGGTGCGTCTTCTTTCAAATCATTCCAGATCTGAAATGCCGTATCTTTCACCGACAGATACCCCGCCAGCAGCAGAATGCTGATCCGTTCCGTTTTGCTGATGTAACGGATGCCCTTGTATTTTTCCTGAATTTGGCTACAGATGTTTTCTTCCGTTTTTCCATAAACCGCTATGATTCCAAACCTGCACTCTTCCAGTTCTTCTCCAAATACACCACGGAAATTTTTCCGTAAAAGCTCTGTTTCCTGTTTTTCCCGCAAAGCCATTTCCAGCAACTGCTTCGCCGCCGTTTTCCGCGACCAGTCTGCTATCTCACTTTTCTCCAGTTCACTTCTCACTTTTCTCAGACATGCTTCTACTTCTTCAATCGTAAATGGCTTTAAAAGGTAATCCACGGCATTCACCTGAAAAGCGGAATGGATATAGGAAAAATCATCATATCCTGTCAGAAAAACAATTTTGCATGGATACCCCCGGCGTACGATCGTCTCTGCCAGTTCAATTCCACTCATTCCTGGCATCTGAATATCCGTAATCACAATATCTGCCATATTTTCTTCCAGGCACTCCAGTGCCCTTCTGCCATTGCGCGCGGTAAATACTCTGGAAATCCCGTTCTTTTTCCAGTCAATATAATCCCGCAATGTCTCCAGTTCAATTTCTTCATCTTCTACAAGAAGAACGCGATACATTTTCTCCCTCCTGTTTCCAGTTGCTCCTGCAGTTTTCTTCTCCTGCTACTTTTCATTTCTGTCTTTTTACTGCAGAAGTTCAATCATATACGCCTCATACGGCTGTAACTTCCACACTTCTTTTGTGAGACTTTCTGTATCATTATGAACCAGAACCGTTCCTTTTGTCAAATCATATCGGGCTTTCATCTCTGCCGCGGTATCCCGGAAATTGCAGAGCACAATCAGCTTTTTCTCTCCCAGATTTCTCTCATAAGCAAAAATATCCGGATTTTCTTCCTCAATCAGACGGAAATCCCCATAAACAAGAGTGTCATTTTTCCTACGCAGCGCAATTAGTTTTTGATAGAAATAGAAGAGGGAATCCGGATTTTTTCTGCTGTTTTCCACATTGATCTCCTCGTAATTCTGATTTTCCGCCATCCACGGTGTTCCCGCTGTAAATCCGGCGTGTTTTTCCGCATTCCACTGCATTGGCGTCCGCGCATGGTCCCGGCTGTTCCGTGCAAGATAGGTACGAATTTTTTCTTCCTCCCAGCCTTCTTTTTTACGGTCTTCGGCAAAATTTACAGACTCGATATCCTGATAGTCCTCAATCCGAAGCCCTGACACATTTGTCATACCGATTTCTTCCCCCTGGTAAATATAAGGAGTTCCTTTCATCCCATGGAGAAGGACAGCCAACATTTTTGCTGATTTTTCCCGATACGGTTCCCTGTCATTTCCAAAGCGCGATACGACACGCGGAAAATCATGGTTTCCCCAGAACAGGCTGTTCCATCCTTTTTCTTCCAGTCCCGTCTGCCATTTTTCAAAGATCTGCTTCAGTTGCGGCAGCGTATACGGTTTCGGATCCCAGTTTCCACTTCGGATGCCGTCGATTCCCATCAGTTCAAACTGAAAAATCATACTGAGCTCCTGGCTTTCCGGATCAGAATACTGCTGTGCCATTTCTACCGTAGCACCTCCGGTTTCCCCCACTGTCAGGATCTGTTCTGATTTTCCATACGTATTCTGATTCATTTCCATTAAGTATGTATGAATCTGCTCCGAATGAGTATCATTTCCTCCATGTCCATCTTTTACAATATTGTCAATTGCATCCAGCCGGAAACCACGGATCCCTTTATCCATCCAGAACTGGATCATCCGGTACAGCTCTTTCCGAAGCGACGGATTTTTCCAGTTCAGATCCGGCTGCATTACACTGAAACTGTGATAATAATATTCCTGAACCTCCGGCACCCATTCCCAGGTGCTTCCTCCAAAGAATGCTCCGCCGCCTTCTGGCGGCTGCTCCTTCGTTCCTTCCTTCCAGATGTAAAAATCATGGTATTTACTGTTTCGATCCTTTCTGGCTTCCAGGAACCATGGGTGCAGATGGGAACTATGATTTAAAACAAGATCCATCATGACCACAATTTCCCGCTTTTCACAGGCTGCGATCAGTTCTTCCAGCTCTTCCATTGTGCCCGCTTCTTCCATTACTTTATAATAGTCACTGACATCATATCCATTGTCGCAATTAGGAGAATCGTTAAAAGGCGAAAGCCAGATGGCTCCAACACCAAGCTCCTGCAGATAGTCCAGCTTCTGCAGAATCCCTCCAAAATCGCCGATGCCGTCTCCGTTGCTGTCACAGAAACTTCTGGTGTAAATCTGATATACGGTTAAGCTATGCCACCACTCTCTTTTCATTTTCTGTCCTCTCTTTCTTTTTTCCCATAAAAGCAGTATAATGATATTATCTTATATTTTCTAACCTGATTTTCGTATTTAATGAAAGGATTTTGACTTTTATGAAAAAAGAACGTTCAAAAGAGCTCTTTTCTCCTGAATCTTGTTCCCCTGTTCTTTCTGACGGAATCCGGGATTTTACCGTGCATGGAACCGAACCTGTTCCGCTCCATATCTATCATCAGGATTATGCTCATGGCGGGCTCTCTGTTCCTTTTCACTGGCATAAAGAATTAGAATGGATCTGGGTTGAAAAAGGTACTCTCACTCTGACACTGAAAACTGAAACCCGGACAATTTCCGAAGGTACTTTTCTTTTCATCAACAGTCACGAACTGCATCAGCTCTGCAGCATTGGAACTACCCCTTCGGTTCACCATGCCCTTGTATTTCTTCCAGAAATTCTCTCATGTGCCTATCTGGATTCCTGTGAAGCAGACTGGATTCGTCCGCTGCTCTCTCATCAACTGCTTCTTCCGGCTTTTCCATTGGAAGAGCTTTCTGCTGCTGAAGCCTCCTCTCAGACACAGAAAACATTTGTACTGACATTATCTGAGCTTTTCCAGGAAATCCTGTATGCATACGATACCAAACCCATCGGCTGGTTTCTTCTGATCAAAAGTGACATGTATCGGATTCTTGCACTTCTGGCGCAATACCAGCTTTTTCTTCATCCGGAACCCCTCTGCACTCGTAAAAAAGAAAGATCTGATCAGTGTAAAAAACTCTTACGTTATATTCAGGATAACTATGATTCTAAAATCCGTCTTTCAGATCTTGCTGCTATACTCAATATGAATCCACAATATTTTTGTCGTTTCTTCAAAACGCACTTTCACACAACGCCTATTTCCTATATCAACCAGTACCGCGTAACCCAAGCCGCAGATCTTCTTACCGGCAGCTCGCTTTCTATCTTGGAAATTGCTCTGCATACCGGATTTGAAAGCCCCAGCTATTTTGCCAGCATTTTCCGCCGGACTTTTGGTATGTCACCGGAAGAATATCGAAAAGCCATGCCCTGACCCGGCAAATTTTTTCCTTCTGAATGCACGGCAACACAAATCTCAAAAATTTTTGATTTTTTTTCAAAAAACACTTGCCAAACTCGTTTTCTTATGATAATATACTACTTGTCGCTGAGCAAAAATCACGGCAGACAAAACAAAAACTTCGGCTCCGTGGTCAAGCGGTTAAGACATCGCCCTTTCACGGCGGTAACACGGGTTCGATTCCCGTCGGAGTCATATGGCGTCGTAGCCAAGTGGTAAGGCAATGGTCTGCAACACCAGTATCCACCGGTTCAAATCCGGTCGACGCCTCTATTTTCCCGGAAACAGATGGTTTCCGGGATTTTTCTTTTTCAAAATTATTTCAAAAAAGCTGCCGGTTCTGTTTGCTTCGGCAGCTTTTTTGAAAATATCATTTTTTTAATTTTCTTTTTCTTTCACATAGTCTTCATACACATACGCCGTTTTTCCCTCATACGAAATCTTGTACCATCCGTTCTCTTTTCCGAGCATTTCCACTTCTTCCCCTGTCGTCAGAGCTCCGAGGACCTGGCTTGTGCTGATGTTGGGTTCTGTACGTACATTGACCGGTGAGATACAGGTGACGGTTTTCTTACCCTTCTGCTTTTTCACGCCATCCGAATTATTTTCTGCTTCCAGCGCTCTTTTCTGCTCCTGGCAGGCCGTCTGAAATGTTTCTGTCAGCAGCTCATTGTCCGGGAACTGCAGAGACTCCAGTATTTCCGGCACGATTTGCTGTGTATCGTTGCTGTTGTTTCCTTTTTTCCATATGATCTGATACCCCTCATTCTCCGTTTTCACCCCGCAGAAAAATGCGGTCGGAATCTGCAGGGAATTTTTAACCCAGAAACGATAAAAGAAACTCTCTTTACTTTTTCCTTCGTTAACTGTTTTCACCACAAAATCACTGATGCTGTTTTCCCCGGTTATTTCATTTGGATAGAGCAGTTTTTCAGCACTCTCTTCATTCTCCGGAAAATCCATCAGCACCACTTTTGCCATTCCTTCCCGGTACGATATTTCAAGGCTTTCACCATCTTCCGATACAAAACTACACTGGATTTTCTCATCTTTTGTTACATTCCAGCCTTCTGGAAGGGTGACTGCAATGTTTTGATAGGTAGAAAGAAAATTTTTTTCACCATCTTCTGACTCATTCTGAACACTGGATGTCTTTTGAGCGACAACCGATGGATTCTCTTTTTCCGCCTGCTGATTTCCACATCCCGTTATCACGATAGCTGTCATCAGAAGAACGGCTAAACAGTTTTTTCTGTTTCTCATGTACGATTTCCTTTCCTGTCAAAAAATTTCTTGCGTTTATTATATCATAACCATTTTTCCACTGTAAAGAGTGCGTTCCTTCCCTTCTACTTTGATTTTTTAGTATAAAAAATCTCCAACCAGATTGAGGTTCCCCCGCAAACCCGGTTGAAGATTTTTCTTATCTTTTATTATTCTACTTCTGTAAACTCCACGCGGATACTCTCATACTCTTTCAGCACCTGATGCAGGGTCAGACCCGCACGGTTCCAGGTACGGCCCGAGCGGATTTCACCGTCCAGACTGCAGCGATACAGCTTGTTCTCTGCCAGTCCGCACACTTTCGTGTGAACCGGAAGCATATTTCCTTCTGCGTCGGTTTTTACGATCGTGAGCAGTGCACGGCTCTGATCTTTTGCCACAAACTCCCATGCCATGAAATCCTGTTTTTTCAGTCCGGTCAAGCGGTAATACAGTCCCTCATGTGTGAGGTCATAATATGTATGCATCGCAGCAATCTGCTCTTTTACCATCTCTTTCTCTTCATCCGAAATCTTATTCAGATCCATCTCATAGCCGAAGCTTCCTGCCAGCGCTACATCGCCCCTTGTCCAGAACGGTGTCACGCGGCCTGTCTGATGGTTCGGGCATACCGAAACGTGGGAGCCGACGGTGCTGATCGGATAGAAGAACGAGCTTCCGTACTGGATGGAAAGACGGTTGATCGCATCGGTATTATCGCTGCACCAGATCTGCGGGGAATAATACATCATACCGGCATCATATCGTCCGCCTCCTCCGCTGCAGCCCTCGAGCAGCAGATCCGGGCATGCGGCAAGGAAACGCTCGAGCAGATCATAAACGCCGAGTACGTAGCGGTGATACAGCTCCCCGTTTCTGTTCTGAGCTACCACATGGCTGTAAACATCGCAGACGCTGCGGTTCATATCCCATTTGACATAATCGATCTTTGCATCATGAACAATGGTTGTCAGACGCTCCAGCAGATACTCACGCACATCCTCACGCGTCATATCAAGTACAAGCTGATTTCTGCTGTGATTCGGCACACGGCCAGGAATTGCAAATGCCCAATCCGGATGTGCACGGTAAAGATCACTGTCCTCGGAAATCATCTCCGGCTCAAACCAGAGACCGAATTTCATGCCCATCTTGTGAATTTTTTCTGCAAGCTGCGCCATGGAGCCGTTCATCTTTTTCTCGTTAACGAACCAGTCACCGAGACCACTGTTATCATCCTCTCGTTTTCCAAACCAGCCATCGTCAAGCACCAGCATCTCAATGCCAAGCTTTTGCGCCTGTTCTGCAATTTTCAGGATTTTTTCTTCATTGAAATTAAAATAGGTTGCTTCCCAGTTGTTGATCAGAATCGGTCGTTCGGCATGCTTGTATGCGCCACGGCAGATATGCTCGCGGATGATCTCATGATACTGCTGTGACAGTTTGGTAAGGCCGGTTCCGGAATAGCTTAAGATCGCCTGCGGGGTATCGAACGCCTCTCCTTTTTCCAGATGGAAGCAGAAATTGGTCGGATGAATACCCATCTGAAAACGGGTCTGATTTTTCTGATCCTTCTGTGCTGCCGCAACAAAGTTTCCGCTGTAAACGAGGCATGCGCCGATGCAGGAACCGTGTGTCTCACCCGCACCCTCCTCGCAGAGGATCACAGCCGGATTGTAATGATGGCTCGATGTACCGCGGGTGCTGCCGATCTCGACTTTTGCATGCTGCACCGGAATCCGCTCTGCCGTGCGCTCCATCGCATGACGACCCGAGAAATAAATCATCTCATAATTTTCATACATCAGATCCATGCTGAATGACAGCATTTTTTCCAGCTCAATCGCCGTTTCTCCGTGATTTTCGAGTCTTGCCGCTCTCGTAATTACATTTTCCTTTTCAAATACACCGTAAAACAGCTTCAGAACAATATCGGAAGCCTTCTCCGTCATTGTAATAACAAGAGTCTCACCTTTTTCTTCCTCTGTATCGTACAGCGCCGGCATTCCGGGAATAGCATAGGAATAATCCAGAATTTCGTACGAATCGAAACGAAAATCTGCTGCAAAGCTGCCGTCCGCGTGGCGGATCTCAATCATATCATCACGGAAGTCACCGACACCACTTCCCGGAATTTCCTGCGGAAGTGCATCAAGAGAATATTTCCGGTTAGGGCCTGCTTCCTCCGGATTTCCTGCAAATCCCATATCCGTACAGAAAATCAGACCGGAAAGATTTTCCTCACCGATTTTTTCTCCATAGTAGAGATGCAGAAGCACATTTTTGTCATCTGCGAACATCTGGTAACTGCTGTCTTTTGTCTGGAGGGTAAATAACCGTCCATTTTCACTTACTTTGATTGCCATGATTTCCTCCTCCTGCGGCATCTTGCAGTATCCTGCAAAACACGATATAATTTTACTGATATTTCGGAATCTCATCCTTTGTGACATTCCAGTTTTTCTGATGATTCATTTTGTGAGGTATACTTATGGAAACTTCCTGGACACTTCCTGTCCCAAAGCATAAATTTTCGGATCTTTATCTCTGTTTCTGCGGTTACGAAGCCTGCCAGCCACTGCACAGCTACGGCCCGGCTGTCCGCCCCAATTACGTGATCCACTATATTATTTCCGGGAAAGGCACTTTTACCATCGGAAACCGCACTTACCGTTTAACCGCCGGACAGGGCTTATTCCTGATGCCAAATGTCAGCACCTACTATGAAGCCGATGCGGATGATCCCTGGACATATCTCTGGATCGGTTTTGACGGCGAAAAAGCTGCCTCTTATGTACAGGAACTCGGTCTTTCCGAGGAGCACCCTGTCTACCAGTGCAACTTTTCCGGTGAACTGCAGTCCCTTTTGTTTCAGATGCAGAAGCACAATACCTATGACACCTCGGACCAGTATCTTCTGGAAGGCTGTCTGTACCAGTTTTTCTCAATTCTTTCCCGCGAAATCACGCTTGCCGATCCTTCTGCACGGGAGAGCGGCAATCTTTACGTGGAAAAAGCTGTTGAGTTTATCCGAAATAATTATTCCAATGAAATTCTTGTCTCGGATATTGCCAGATATGTATGCATCAACCGGAGTTACCTTTATACCCTGTTTCAGAAATATCTCCATACCTCACCGCAGGACTATCTTTCTTCCTGCCGGATCACGCGTGCGCTCGAGCTTTTATCGTATACGGATCTCTCCATCGAAACGGTCGCTTTTTCCTGTGGTTACCGGAATGCCGAAGTTTTTACCAAAGCCTTCCGCCAGAAGCAGGGCATGACGCCAAGTGCCTATCGGAAAAAGTTCCGCCTTGACACGACTCCTGACTCTGCACATATTCCGTGATCTGTCTGATTTTATTATAACGAAATCTTTCTTCCATGAACAGGAAGAAATGTTATGGAAAACCGTTAAAATGTTAGATGGCGTTTCTTAATGGCTACAGACATCAAAAAAGCGATACAGTCATGATTTCTCATTTCTGTATCGCTTCTTCATCTTAGCTCCCCGAGTTGGGCTCGAACCAACAACCCTTCGGTTAACAGCCGAATGCTCTAC
>OGPZ01002401.1_pt1 | contig 11422 bp, 7 predicted proteins | sample 1553111 | NCBI WGS metagenome assembly OGPZ01 (sample SAMEA2579968, study PRJEB22360) | human gut metagenome
AAGATAGTGACTTTTCACCACAGATTACACGGATTAACACAGATTATTTCATTGAGAAGTTGTCATAGAATGAAACAGAATCGTTTCGGAATAAAAAAACAGGAGAAAAGAAAACAATGTGCCTCAATCGATTTTTGTGGTGAAAGTTTATATGATGGTGGTTTTCGAATGTCATTCGGATATGGAGAAAAACTACCGGGTAGCTACGGGAAGTTATTGCCCGGTTTACAGCAACTATATGTGCTACTTACAGCAACTATATATCTTACTTACAGCGGATATATATCCAACTTGCAGCAACTATATATCCAATCTTCAGCAGCTATATGTCTAACTTACCGATGATATGTCCACAGCTTACATGGCAAGAATGTAGCAATTGATACCGTTCGGATTCGGTAGCAGAAACCGGTGATACTGATAACAAAACAGTGTATGCTGTTACATTTAAGGCTGATTCTGTAACAATGCAGCCCGAAATGTGAACATTGAGTACACAAAACAAAGTAAAACAAATAAAAACAAAATAAACTACCTCCCTAACCCTCCTCAAGGAGGGGACGGAGGAGGAGTGGAATTTGAAAAGAAGAAAAGTCGTGATGCAGGAAGATCTTGCAGCCTGTAACTATCGAATAATGGGCTACAATGCCTTCAGACGTGATTAATTAATTTATGAACGCACTTTGAAAAAATGATTGGGTCAGTTTGAATAAAGCCCATATATTTGCAGTGTCAGTAAGCTTAAAGACAAAACTAAACTAATTTATTAACACAAAAAAACGATTAAAATGATGCCAGTATTGTACAAACCCTTCCAGCCAGTTCTGGAAAACAAGAACAGAGTTTCTAACTAGGCTGGCAAATTAATTTCCACTTAACATACGAATTTTCAATTTAGTCGTGGTGCACTACAGTGCCACGAGGAGAGATTGTACATTCTTTTTCGGTGGAAAAACACAGAATAACACAACAAATTAAAGAACGGAAAGGAGGTAAATTATGGCAATGAAGAAATCAGTATGGGATATGATCCTGAAAGTGGTTATCGCAGTGGCTTCGGCTGTGGCAGGCATTTTGGGTGCTAATGCGATGAATTTGTAAGCGACAAAGTGTTCGCCCTTATAAATCTTCCCGATGCTTGTAAGGGCGAAATTTCACAATGAATTTTATCACAAAGTCATGCAAAAGCGAATTTCTATTATTTACAACGATAACATAAATCAATTTATGACAATGAACAAAATATATTTATTAATAATCCTTTTTTTAGGAGGGTATGCTACTATGCAGGCACAAATACCCAATTCACCAACTTCCAATTTAACTCCTAATGCAAGTGCAATACAACGTTATGGAGAAATTCCTGTGTCACTATATACCGGAATCCCGGATATATCCATTCCAATCTATCATTTCGAAGCCGGCAAGTTATCTATGCCCATCAGCCTATCCTATCATTCAGGAGGGGTAAAACCGGAAGAACATCCTAGTTGGATAGGCATGGGATGGACACTGCAAGCGGGCGGGGCTATTACACGTAAGAAAAACGATATGGTTGATGAATTTAATGACCGCTCACTGCCGGAAGCCGGATATTATTGGAACCATGGCATGGCAAAATGGAATGCGGATGCTTCTTATTGGAATACCTTGTTGAGCTTGTATACATATGATACAGAGCCGGATGAATTTCATTTTAACTTTAACGGTTACTCCGGCTTCTTTGTCATGGATACGGATGGAAACTGGCAGGTGAAATGTAACAAACCTATGAGTATAAAACTAAATGGCTTCTTAGCAATACCTAAAACCGGTGAAATATCCAATTGGGGACAGATGCCGCCATCGTTTTCCGGTTTTACCCTCACGGATGAGAATGGCATTCAGTATGTGTTCGGCGGGGACGCAATCGAATATGCAATAAATTTCAATAATCAATTAAATGGCGCATGGACAGCAAATTCATGGTTCCTGACTAAAGTGATTCACCCCAATGGTGACTGTATTCAGTTAGAATATGAACGTGGTAAATATATCAATACACTGAACGCATCGACTTCATTCTCTATGTATTATGTTATGACAGAAAACAAGGGGATTGTAAGTTCGCTGGTTTTGGATGGTTACATCAATAAACTTGAATATTTCGGTTCTTTGCTCTCACCTGTTTATCTGAAGAACATCACTACTAATGTGAGTGATCTGTCTGTCGGATTCGATTCCAGTAAAAGTCAAGAGATGACTTATGGTATGGACATATACAATAAAATACAGAGACAGGCTTCTGACCAAAGCATAAAGCAATGTTTTTATTATCTGGAAAACACCACTAACGACACACTGGAAGAGAAGATGGCGAATTTGGAATGGCGAAAATTGGATAGAATCGTCGTATCGGATGGCTATTCTTTCCAACTCCGTTCTGTTGACTTCGCTTATGGTAATAAAGCAACAGAGCGTTTGATGCTGAAAGATATCCACATCAATAACCAATTGGATATGGAAGAGGAAACGTACGCTTTCAAATACAGGAATGCGAATAAGCTCCCTGCTTATCTTAGTACTGAAACCGATCATTGGGGATTTTACAACAATCACCCCACCCAAGGAGATCCCGACACCGATCCGGATTTCAAGAATGCCAATCCTGCAGTTCTGCTTTACGGCTCTTTGGAAGAGATTACTTATCCTGCGGGTGGGAAAACGAAATTCTATTTCGAACCTCACATATATAGCCGTCAGATGTCGTTGTATCGTTGGCAGCCTTTAGAGACGGTAAAGCCTAGTGTTGCCGGTGGCATACGCTTGAGGAAAATGGAACATATTCCCGGAAACGGACAACCCAATGTGTATAAAGAATATTTGTATGTTTCCGGTTATACTCCTTTATGCAAAGATACGATAAATAGTGGCATTCTGGGTGGACAACCTATCTATATGAATAGTAGCAGTGATGGATATAACTTCTTCTTCACAAAAGGATCGTCGAACGCTTTGTTCGATTGTAGTAATTCATTGGGATATCACATCGGCTATTCAGAAGTAGTAGAGAAGCAACAAGATGGTGGGTATGTCATCCATCGCTTCACCAGCCCTTTAAATAGCAAATATCGTGATGCAAAACCTGATTTTGATGTTGCCTTGTCATACGATAGCCCTGTTTCATCAAGGAAAGCCGACAGGGGGAAGCCGATGGAAGATGAGTATTATACCGCGGAAGGTGTGTTGAAAAAGAAAATCATTATTGAATATGAACGAGGAAATTCAGAAGAATATGTTGCAGCTGTACGCTGTGCTCCCGTATTATATGCCAGTGACCCAATATATCTCGCAACCGTAGATGGAACGGCCTACCGGATATTTACTTATTCACTGCGTGAAACAAAGCGTACGGTTACTGAATATACCGGAAACGGTTCATCAGAAGTATGTCAGTTGATAACTTATAATTCAAAAAATCAGGTTACCAAGCAAGTGCGGGAATATACCCGGAGAGGGATAACGAGTACGCAACAAGAGGAATACGAGTACGAATGGGAAAAGAACCGGAAGTTTCATGAACTTTCACTTTTTGCATATAAAACCCGGATTAAGAAAATGAATACGCAGGATCTTGATACGTGCCAGCTTAATGAATTCCTGAATACGTATCGTCTGGAGTCGGACAAGCTGCCGATTATTAATAAAGTGCAGGAATATAAATTTAATAATTCTACTCACATCCACTACCAATGCTTATTGAACGACAGTAAGGGAAACCCCGTACATGTACGCAATCTCGCAGAAGAAAACATTGTATATTTATGGAAGCAGGACGGAAAACTATTAGCGGAAATACGCAACGCAACACCGGAAGAGGTAGAGACTGTTTTGAATATTAATCTGACAGACGCAAGTGCCAACGAGATTTTGGTAGAACAGCAATTACCTTTATTGAGAGGGCAGTTGCAATCAGCTCAGATAACGTCTTATACTTATATTCCTCATGTCGGAGTGAAGTCCGTCACCGATCCGTCAGGAAAGATGGTCTCTTATGATTATGACGAATTTGGGCGTTTAAAATCTGAAGCAGACACGGATGGAAACATTGTGAAACAATATACGACAGTCACCGACTGTAATTACCACGCCCGTCCGGAGTGGGAAAATGCCCGTCGGCAAGCATGGAAGGAGATCCTCTCAAACTTAGAGATCAAAGGAATCCCCTACCTGATGCTCAATAGACCCCAAACAGTAAGTTTTGGACTAAAGCGATGCCCTTATAGCTATCGCTGGCGAATGGAGTGGAGTGAGCAAAGGAATAATGTCACATATGAACTGGGAGATAACTCCATTGCGCTGTATCGCATAGATGATGGCATCTATTATTCGCGACCGGCTACTCTCGAACTTTATCTTGACTTCATGGACGAAAATGGAGAGTGGTTCGCTTCTACACGTCCATTAAACATACAAGTATCTTAAAAAAATAACACAGACATGAAAAAGATTCTTATTACTTTATTATTGTTGACCGGTGTCTTTCTGTCCGGTCGCGCACAAAAGACAATGAATGACCTGAAACCCTTACCTCCGGGGTATGAGTTCTCCTACGACCACACGGTCGAGGCATGGTATGGAGATACACAGGATTACTACAATGTATTTTATTGGGTTGGATTCACGATTGACACTCCTATGCGTATTGACGTAGACTTGTCCGGCAGCAAATATCTGTCTCATATATTTCTGACACTTATGGATCGCAGTTATAATGTTATTTTTGAACAGGCTCCTATTTTTGATATTGAGCCACCGTATAGGGAGTATTCGCATTGGTTGCTTCCCGGTACATACATCCTAAAATGTGATATGATGCGGAGATACGCCTTAAAAGGCAGTCATGCACCCGATGGCTTGCTACGCTTCCGAATGAAAACCGGATTTCTGGATCTCGATTCGGAGCCGGAACCATTGCAGGAACCCCTTCCGGGCAGGTTATTGACAGAACCGGTATTTTCAGCGAAAGACACAGTGACACACCATACCTATATAGATGTGCAGACAATGCTGTCCGCAAATAAGGATTCCTTTGGTACTGTCCGCTCTTATTATGACGGTTTGGGACGTGAAATAAAAACAGTCCGCCAGAAAGTTACTCCTAATGGAGAGGATCTCTGGATTTCTCAAGAATATGATGCTGCCGGAAGAGTTTATAAAAAATGGCTTCCGCAGACAGCCGGTTGGAATTATGAGGATGAACGTCCTTATGAATTCATCTGCCATGAACCCGTTTCGTTGGAAAGCCCTCTGGCTCATTTCGCAGCCGGAGAAGCCTGGAATAATGCCCCAGTCAATTCGGATGCATTAATAAACAACACTTCCGAACGTTTATCATGCGCATACTATCTGGTGATAAACGACACGCTTCATTATGGCGGAATATATTCTACAGGAGAACTGAATGTGATGCGTACAATGGATGAAGACAGGCGTGTCAAATACGATTTCACTAATAAAACCGGACAATTGGTATTGAGCCGCCAAATGAATGGAGACAGCATACTTAATACATATTATGTGTATGACACCAAACATGATTTGCGATATGTATTGCCACCGGCCGTATCGACAGGAGATGTCAGTGTCGAAACTCTCGACCGTTACGCTTACCAATACAAATATAACATTTGGAGTAAATGTACTTGGGAAAAGAAACCCGGATGCGACTCTATTACTTATGCGTATGACTCGGCAGATAAATTGATTTATTCGCAAGACGGCAACCAAAGGAAGAGCGGAGAGTACACATTCCATCTATACGATAGCATGGGACGCGAAGTGGTGAAAGGAATTTGTACATCTCCCAATCTACTGTTTTTACCTTGGGAAAAATATAGTTCCGAACGGGTACAAGACGGCGTATTAGGTGCTGGATATTCACTGGGAGAGATGAGAATGACTCCGGTAAGATTACTTACTGTAAACTACTATGATAACTATGATTTTCTTGACTTGCCGGCATTCGCCACAAAGAAGTCTGAATTATATTATGTGTCGGCAGAAGGCTATGATGAAAGGTACGTCAACAAAGCCTATCCGAGTATATCAGAAAAGGGGTTATTAACCGGTACTTGCATATATACATTAGGAGAAGATAGCGGCAACCCCGTTCTCACTACTATGTATTATGACAATAAAGGGCACATTGTACAAAGCCGTGTAATTAATCACCGCACAGGCATTGAGCAGGATTATTTTCATTATACCTTCACAGGTAAAATACTGCAACAGCAACATGTACGTACAGAAAATGGCAACCAATCCATAAAAGAAGTGTCTCATTATACCTATGATTCTGCCGAACGACTTATACAAGTGGCGCATCAACTGAATGACGGGGAAATGACGGTTCTCTCCGCCAACGAGTACGACGAGCTTTGCCGATTGAAAAAGAGCATTTTGAATAACGGCGGGCAATCTGTAGAATACGCGTATAATATCCGCAATTGGTTGACTGATATAAAAAGTTCGTTGTTCACTCAAACCCTGCATTACAATGAAGGAACAGGTGTTCCTTATTATAACGGCAACATCAGCAGCATGACATGGAAGGCTGGAAGTGATCCGGGCAGTAAAGGATATAAGTTTACCTATGATGGATTATCACGTATGAAGGATGCAGAATATGGTGAAGGTAATGATTTATCTGCGAATCTGGAACACTTCAACGAACAAGTGACCGAATATGATAAGATAGGCAATATACTGGGACTGAAGCGCTACGGACAAATATCCGAAAACGGATACGGGATGATTGATGACCTGGGTATGACATATGAGGGGAATCAGTTGAAGGCAGTACAAGACCGTGCGCCGAACTCTGTTTACGGCAATGCTTTTGAATTTAGAGACGGAGCCAGCCTTTCCACGGAATACTCCTATGACGCAAATGGGAATCTAATACAAGATTTAAACAAAAAGATTACTGGTATTCAGTATAATTGTTTAAATTTACCGGGTCGGATAGAGTTTGAGGACGGGAATAGTATCTCTTATCTTTATGATGCAAACGGAACAAAGCTTCGTACTACACACATAATAGATGGAATAACCACTACCACAGACTATTGCGGCAATGTGATCTATGAAAATGAAGTTGCAAAGACTTTATTGACGGAAGTAGGATATGTTTCTTTAAAGGACGGTAAGTATCATTATTACTTGAAGGATCATCAGGGAAATAACCGGATAGTTGTTGATGAAGACGGAATGGTAGAAGAAAGAAACGACTATTATCCTTTCGGTGGGCTGATGACTTTGTCATCCGGTTCGGTTCAGGATTACAAGTATAACGGAAAGGAACTGGACAGAAAGAACGGACTGAACTGGTATGACTACGGAGCGAGACTATATGACCCGTTGCTGGGGAGATTTGTAACAATTGACCCACTTGCTGAAAATTCATATTTTGTCAATCCATACACCTACTGCCTAAACAATCCTTTCAACCGTGTAGATCCTAGCGGACTGTCTTCACATTACAATTGGGACAGTCAACGGTATGAAGATGAACGCGGCAATGAGGTGTCTTGGGAAAGTGTACAACAAGAGTATGGAATAACAGAGAATCCGAGCAATGATGATCCACCAACTAGCAAAGATGTGGATGCAGTGACAGGAGCGGCGCCAAAAGCCAGTATCGAAGTACCAACACCAGCCAAAGCAACCGTTGTTGCCCCAACATTACCTTGGTGGGCATTGACCGGAGAAATATTAGGTAATGCCACAATGAGGTATTTCGGTTCCTACTTTTTTATAATAACTTTATTGCAGAGTGATACTGATGGGCCTCCAGCATATGTGAAAGAAGCAGGTAATGTAAAGAAAAAGAAATCATCCGCAGAAGCTGATTATGGAAAATCAGGGGTTGAACATACTTCCAATCAGAGCCCTCACAATAAGAATGTTCATCAAAAAGGAAGGAAAAGAGTGCAAGTAGATAGAGGAGGGGAAAAAGGAGATTCTCGCAGAACAAGATATAAATAAAAAATATGGAAAAAGGAAAATTCTATTTATTTAAAATAACAGGTTGGAAAGAACCTATTGGAGGTATTATTGAATCCATAGGTTTGAAGTGGTTGTTAATTAAACATATCGTTGGAGATTACACTTTAGATGGTTATACTTTAATTCAGAGAAAGTATATAAGAAATTATATATACGATGATGAAGTATTATTTACAGAAAAAGTGTTGTTGGCTAAAGGTGTTATGGACATAAATATTCCCTATAACATACCTTTGGATACTCAAACAGGTCCATTTATATGGCTGAAAGAGCATAATATTACAGCCCGATTCAATCCTAAAAATGCATCGATCTGTTACGTAGGAAAAGTTGAAAAAATGGCCATCAGATTTTTTCAGTTTATATCACTCAATTCAAAAGGGTGTTGGGATGTTTCTATTTATAAACATACATATGCTAACACAAAAACAATTGATCTTGACTGTGATTATATAAACTCTCTACTAATTTATAACGCAAAGATGCAAAAGTAAAAAAGCTTAACCTAATGCGAGTTAAGACACTTGTATCAGGAATCCTTTGTTTTTTAAAAGAAAAATATATATAATCAAGGTGTGGATAAAAGAAATTATGGAAAAAGGGAAATTTTATTTATTTAAAATCATGGGCTGGAAAACACCTATCGGCGGTGTTGTTGAACTCATTGGGGCAGAATGGATATTGATTAAACATATCGTTGTAGATTACGCTTTAGATGGTTATAGTTTACTTCAAAAAAAATACATAAAAAGCTATATACAGGATGACAATGTATTATTTACAGAGCAGGTGTTATTAGCTAAAGGAATTATGGATATGCGTATTCCCTACGATATACCCTTGAATACCCAAATTGCTCCATTTACATGGTTGAAAGAACATAGTATCACTGTTCAATTCAACCCTAAGGATTCCTCTATTTGCTATGTTGGGAAAGTGGGAAATATGACACAAAGATTCTTTGAACTAATATCAATGGATCCTAAAGGGTGCTGGGATACTTATTTTTATAAATATACATATGCTACTATGAGAGTAATTGATATAGATTGTGATTATGTTAATTCTTTGTTTATTTACAATCAAAAGACACTGTGATATGTATTACCCTGATTAAAGTTGACTAATTACCAATTTATATCAGGGTATTACTCTATAAATAAAGAAGATATGGAAAAAGGAATTTGTACCGGACGTTTAGATGATTGTGTTCTTTTTCAATCAGCTATATATGGATGATTATGTATAGTCAGAAGGGTATTATACTGGAATTGAGCACCTACTTCTTTGGGAACTATAAACCTTCAAAGAGGAATGTTTTGGTAAATAAAAAACGACTACAAAATGATATTATTAGATTGTTTTACTTATGGAATCTTTCGTTTTTTCTGTTATATAGGAAAAGATGAAGATGATGCTAAACTACTCGCTGTAATAGGAGCTGGAACCTTTTTAGGATATGCAGCAAGCACTATTTATGTTATGTCTGATAAATAGTGAAGTTTCTATGAGTGTAAATGCAATGAAATACGAAAGTCGTAGAATTTGGTTATGGACATGGTTTGTATGTTCAGTTCTCTGTATCATCAAATATTATAGGATTACTTCTAAGAAATTAAGAAAAATTAATGAAAGTACAAACAATATTCTGTTCTAAAACGAACGATTATAAGATGGTTGCTGATATCTGTTTTCACATCTATTCCCGTATCGCTTTTTCTAATTTATCGTTATATTGAAGCTAAATTCTAAATTGTGCCAGAAAGTAAATGCTAAATACACAAAAGTATTTTCAATATTATATATGTTATATTCAATACTATTCATAATCATGTTGGGAATTGTATTCCTTTTTTTTCGGTTTTTATAATATTTACCTTTTGATATTAATAGTCGCTATATTGAATGTTATTTTATCTTTAGTGAAATTTAAATATTCTGATAAATAGCACCTAAATTGGGATGAGAACCTAAAGAAGTGTTATAGTTTGGCTATTGTATTACTCTGATTATATTTAACTATTATTCATGAATTAAATGTAATAATTATCCTGGCATGAGGTACACAACCTGTTTGCCAGGATCGTTTTTATCATATGTTGTGATAATTGTTGTTAGCAGTATGGAGATTTTATTTGCTAGTAGGTTCTTCATACTCGTCTTGTATTGAACACTTACTTTCATTTATATCATCCTATATTTCCGCAGAGATTTCTCCCCTTTTTCTTTCTTTTTTCTCATAAGAAAGAATATATTTGTATTTAAGTTAAACGAAAACCAAAGCATGATATGATAACAACCCAGTTGCTTCGTCCTGAAAGCATTGTCGTAGTAGGGGCATCGAATAATGTACATAAGCCGGGTGGCGCAATATTAAAGAACCTCATTAACGGAGGTTATCAAGGAGAACTTCGAGCGGTGAATCCGAAGGAGAAGGAGGTGCAGGGAGTTCCCGCTTTTGCCGATGTGAATGATCTGCCGGATACGGATCTGGCGGTGTTGGCTGTGCCTGCTTCAATGTGTCCTGATATAGTGGAAACATTGGCTAGTAAAAAACAGACTAGGGCATTTATCATACTTTCGGCAGGTTTTGGTGAAGAAACTCACGAAGGAGCACTGTTGGAAGAACGTATTCTGGAAACAGTCAATAAATACGGGGCCTCATTGATTGGACCTAATTGTATCGGATTGATGAATACTTGGCATCATAGTGTGTTCAGCCAGCCGATTCCTAATTTGAATCTGAAAGGGGTGGATTTGATTTCCAGCTCGGGTGCTACGGCAGTATTTATTCTGGAAAGTGCTGTGACAAAAGGTTTGCAATTTAATTCTGTTTGGTCGGTGGGAAATGCCAAGCAGATCGGGGTAGAAGATGTATTGCAATTTATGGATGAGAACTTTGATCCTGAAAAAGACTCCCGTTTGAAACTGCTCTATATTGAAAGTATTCAGAATCCGGATCGGCTGTTATTCCATGCCTCCTCTTTGATTCGAAAAGGATGCAAGATTGCAGCAATCAAAGCTGGCAGTTCGGAGAGCGGAAGCAGGGCGGCATCTTCCCATACAGGCGCAATTGCCAGTTCCGATTCGGCAGTGGAGGCTTTGTTCCGTAAAGCGGGGATCGTACGCTGTTTCTCCCGCGAGGAATTGACTACCGTAGGTTGTGTGTTTACTCTGCCCGAATTGAAAGGGAAGAATTTTGCCATTATCACCCATGCCGGAGGTCCGGGAGTGATGCTGACAGATGCGTTGAGTAAAGGCGGACTGAATGTTCCTAAACTGGAAGGAGAAATAGCCGAAGAACTAAAAGCCCAACTGTTCCCCGGTGCTGCCGTCGGGAATCCTATTGATATTCTGGCTACCGGAACACCGG
>OGPZ01002404.1_pt1 | contig 11414 bp, 15 predicted proteins | sample 1553111 | NCBI WGS metagenome assembly OGPZ01 (sample SAMEA2579968, study PRJEB22360) | human gut metagenome
TTAGGGAAGTCACAATCTTGTGAGTCACTGAATACAATGATTCTATCAAACTCTTTGCCTACATGAGACTTACACCAATTAAGACATTGTCTGGTGAATATACCACCACCACCAATTCTTTTATTAGTGTCTTTGATTTGCTGGATAATACCAAATCCCTTTTGAGGATATTTGATATGTTCATGTGCTCCTTCTCTTCTGCCATCATTACCAGCTGTAGTTACTATTTCATAGTCCTCACACTGATTGACTGCCAACATAGCCATTGCACAAGCAGCATCATATCTTGTAAAGTCTGATTTACTTGACATTGGTGCACTCATTGAGCCTGATACATCAACAATGAATAAAGTCTTGCCGGGTAACTTAGGTAAATTAGCATAAGATGCCAGCATACTATCTTCAATATCTCTCTCAAATTCAGGATTCATCCTTGCTGTCTTAAGGAAATCAAGAGGTAATAGCATACTTGACTTGAGGTTCTTCAAGCCCTGTTGAATAGTTCTTCTATCAACATCAGCTCTCTTCATATTTGCTATGTTCCTCAACATTGCAAGTCCACCAATCTTTTGATTCTCAATCAGCATTTGCCAAGCTTGTTTCTTGTCTTTGCCTGTTGAAAGCAATACTTCCCATGTTTCAGGTGGTGTAAGAGTTCTTGTAGCTACCTTTTCAAATAGCTTGGTCTCATACTCATTTCTTGCTTTAGCATGAGTCAGGAATAATACATCCCTTAATTTAATAGCACTATCTCTGTCATATTTAGCCAGTTTGTACTCATTAAAATTATGAAATGCTTCTGCCAGACCTTTCTTAGCTTGATTACAGATTGGTTTCTTTCCTTCCTTCCAATACAATGCAAGGAAATCAGTCAACATATCTGCTCTAGTTATGATTCTAGGTAACAAGTCTTTGACAAACATCTTGTGTTCAGGATACTTACACATCTCAACTGCAATGAACAGAGGAGTATGTCTTAGTTTGCTTATCAATCTTGCTTCAAGTGCTATGTTATACACATCTTGAGCATTACATAATGGTATCAATCTCTTGATTTCTTCTGCTACTCTGGCACCATCAACATATGCTACATCTTCCCATAAGAGATTAGCTAATACAGCTCTCCTAAGTAAAGCAATGTTTGACTGTCTTGCAGCAAATGAACCTGAACCACCAGCCAATCTTTCATCTACAACTTTAGGTGTAGGTTTAAGTGACGGATTTAATTTACTCATAGTTCTTTATCTTTTAATATTTAACAATACAAAGGTGAGTCATTCATCTGATAGATGCAAACAAATGAATGACTTTAACCTAATTTAATGACTGTCTCCCACATTCAACAAGACATGTAATTATCATGAGAATGATGATAACAAAAGCTACTGCTATTACACAGCCGGGTTTTTCTTCTTCCATACTATATCTTTGAAATTACAAGAGCAGTTAAATAAACAAATACACATATTATAACCACAGCACATATAAGCATACATGTTGCTGTGAGCATAGCATCTTCTGGTTTCTTTTCCATATTATAAATGGTCTGGATGATTAGATATAATCCACCTACATGAACATACTATGATAAGATGTTGCACACCTGTGGCTAACAATGTACCAATTACTATAGTTTGCCAATTAGGTAATGACTCCCAACTTGACAAGTATATAGCACACAAGAAGAATGTAATCCATGTAGTACTACAATAGATACAATAACCTAAAGGATATGCAATGAATGCTAAGAGGCTTCTACCAAATGATTTCTCAATAATGTAACCTCTTTCTTCAATATCCTCATAATATTCAGCCCAAGGTTTGAGTATTCCATAGTACAACCAGTTGAATATCATGCCTCTTGGCTTAAGGCAATTCCTGTAGAATACACCTAATAGTCCACCTGTTATTCCTAGCAGGATAAACTCAAGCATAATAGTTATGAGTTCCATAATCGGTTACCTTATCAAGTTCAACAATTCCTTCCTTATTCACAGTTAATTTGTCCAATGGAATTATATGTCTCCACCATGTTGAGGAACTAGAGCTTTTACTTCCACCATTGTTATTGAAGCATTTATGCTCACCTGCATATCGAAAGTAAACATCTGAATTACTGGTATCACAGACAGCAACTAGTGTATCAACAGGCAAATCTTTCTTCAATACCTTTTGGTCAGCATCCCATATGTAACCAGCCTCTTTCATCTTGGTCATCATATCATCTACTTCTTGTGGAGTTGCCTTTCTTAATATTCCACTACACCATGCTCTTTCTCCAATTGAAACTGATGGTATAAATTCACACCTGCTATTTACTCCACCATAAGCTAAAGGGAATTTACCATCTGTACTACCTTTGAGTATGAAAGGTCTTACATCATAACTAACTACAATGTCCCCATCTTTAAATAGCTCAAATTTACTCCAGTCTCTACAGTTCTTAGAAGGAAATAACAGACATTCAGCATCCTCGTATCCCTGATAGTATGTACCATCTTCACCGAATCTGCATGATGAACCATCAGGAGATGTTAAGACTATAGGTGCTCCAACATTCCTTTTCTCCACAAATTCAAAAGTCACTTCTCCAAATAATGGACTCCATAACTTTGTACCTTTAGGACAGCTACTTAGTAGCTTCGCTAAATTGAGTTTCTCATCACACATTATTTCCACATTTTAAGTTTGCTACCTTTGCATTCAGCTATCAGCATGAACACAACTCCTTTTCTTTTCTGTAATACTTTCATTATTTAATATATTCAGGTTTAAACCACAGTCTTTTATACCAAGGTAAACAAGATATTCTATCTATAATATCTAGCTTGGTGTTTCTCTCAATCATTTCTGATTTCTTACAGAGTTTTTCTTCTCTTTCATCCATTTTAGCACTCATTTCTTTATTGATTAGAGCACAGATTCTCCTTATTTGAGAGTATAAACCTTCTGATAAGGTAAGCTTGCCTCTGTTAGAATAGAAGTATCCATATCTTTCATGTGAATACCCCCATTCTATAGAAATATCAGGATAATCTCTTTCAAGTTCTTTGATTCTCTCCTTAAGAGCATTATACTCTTTAAGAGGAATAATAACACATGCCTTGTTTTCCATAATTATAAATATCTTAATGCCATTAATAATCCTTCTTCAAGTGCACTCTCATATGATAGATAGTGGTCACCTTTGTAATCTAGTTTACCATTATATATATGAGGATATAGTCCTATAGAGTCAAGCTCTACAAGCACAAAGAAACCATGTTTATCCCTTAACCACCTCTGTGCTAATGATTGAGTGGGTGCTTCAATATAGTTTACATCCAAACCATTAAGATAGAGAACTCCATCATCATTCTTATGTAACTGTTCAGAGAAAATGTTACTGTAATAGTGAGAACTACCATTACAGAAGTTGTGTTCTTCCAATAGCTTAGCTACTTTCAGAGATACTATTTGTTCTTCCATTTGACTATCATTTTATCAGTTTCTTTAAGTGGCTCAAATGCAAGAGTACTGTTAATAAGTAAACCACATCTTACACATCAACATACTCCATATTTATTCTGTCTTACCTTATGGTGACCATAGGCACACAGTCTTATTGCTTTAAGGTATTCATCTTTTGTCATTAAATCTATTCTATATTGAATATGATTCTGATTATTCTCTTCCACTTAGATTCCTTGTTAGGAACAGGATTAGTCTTAGTAGCTCTAGCTCCTCCTCTGGTTATCTTTCTATTAACCAAGTGAGAATCAGACCCAATAGATACAAAGCATACTCCTTTGAGATGTCTGTAATACCTCTTTTGAATAGATACAGCAGGATGTGTACCTAATTCTTCAGCTATTTCCTGAAATCTTGCTTGAAGATTATAAGGATTCTTTCTAATTCTGTCAACAATCAGATTATCTTCCTCTGATGTAAATTTGTTTCTAGTCATGATAATTAATGTATTAAAGGATTAATAATAGTATCCCCAACTGGACTTGAACCAGTGTCTAGAGTTTAGGAAACTCTTATTCTATCCACTGAACTATGGAGACATTTAGTAGCACTATCTTCGCAGACTATGCTACTTAAAACCATTAAAATACAAGTTCTTTATATTATGTTTAACCGAAAAGAATCTCTTTATCAAGCTCTGTCAACATCTTGAATGCCTTGATAGTACTTTCTTCATCCTTGAGGTACACAATACCTGCATATACTACAGTCTCATGTACACAGATGCCAAGACTGTTACCCATGTCTCTACTTGTGGTAAATCCTTGTTTTGATTGACCAATGAAGTAACCTTTGTTATATGAAGTTCTCTTCCAATCCCCATTGAAGTATTTAGCCATTAAACATAATTTGGCATTAACATCAAACTTGTCATGCTCTTCATAAGGAACTGTAACACAAGTAGTAGTGAGATTATTATCACCCAACTGCAACTTGATAGACTCATAAGAGAGTGTTAATTCTTGCTCTGAATATACTGTCAATGCCAGTTCTTTCAGTGCTTGATTGTTGCCATTAAACCAGCATCTTGCTTGCTCAATTGATACTTTAACTGTTCTTGTTTCCATATTATTATTATTAAATGTACTAGTGGTAGCAACTCCATTTATACTGAATATAGTCAGTTTTGGCACTTTAATATTCTCCCCACTACTTGTAAGAATACTAACATATTGTTCTACAAAAGGCAAAGTACTTCTATTAGTGCATATGATATCACACTTATTAAGATTGTACCTTTTCTCATCATAGCAATAATATTCATCTCCTCCAACTGATAATCCATTGCTATTTATTCTATGTACACATATTGTTTTCATAATTATGTTGTCTTAAATGATTAAATAAAAAGGACAAGCTATATTCACATACTACTTGTCCTACCCCTTAATATTAATCACATAAATTAATCCTTATCACTTAATAATAGGACTGCTGTACCATTGTTGTTATAGATGATTGGTTCATAATCCTCCATCGTCCTTAGAAGGTCAGCATTATATTGGTTAGCATAATGTGAATTGCATCTCATGGATGTCTTCCACATATCATGTATTATATGATATGTTTCTTCATCCATTGATACAACCTCATTATCAAAACCTGCATCAAGGTCATCATAAATGAGCCAGTAGCAAGATTCACCAAGACTATTGTGTGACTCTTTCATTGTGATAATATAGTATGGGAAGAATGATGCACTCTCCCATACTAAACTATCTTGTTTGTCTTCTTGCTGTGATTGAACCTTGCATGATACTATTGTTGTCATCATGGTAACACCTATTAGTGATAACCATAACATAAGTCTTATTGCTTTCATTTGTTACAATGTATTAGAACTAACAGGAGCATATGATGTGCTGATTATCAATCAAGGGTTAATGTACTTGATAATGCTCCTGTTAGTATGTTATTTACTTAGTTTTCCTTTGAGTAATCCTTTGAGTTTAGCATACTCTTTGGTAAGATGTTCTTGCTTGAAGTCTTTCGTTGTCTTCATGCCTGTCTCCTTTCTCTAAAGGATTTAATCTCTTGTTGTATGTGTAACTCAAACTGTTGTAAATCATCAATTACTACAGGTGTAGATGATATAGCCATCAATGCAACACTATTGTTGTTATGTTGCTCTGTTAAGTAATCAATATGTGCTCTTCTTGATGATGAGTAGTTGTCACTACTAGCAACAGCTACTCTATTTAGTCTCCTTCTCATACTAATTCAACTATAATCTTTAATGTGTTCTAAGTTTAGTGAAGGGTCAGCTGATGATACTACTGTATATACTTCCTTTGGTTCTATTTCCTTTGGTTCTATTTCCTTAAGAAGTCTACATACTTGCAAATCTTGTTCAATGTTATCTGCATACATCATAGGTATATATGATGTTAAACCTGTTGCTATTGCTACTGTTACCATGTGATTAATGTATTAATGGGTTAATGTTTTGAGGCTAATAGGAGACTTGAACTCCTAACCTTCCTTTACTCTGCAAGGATGCTCTAACCAATTGAGCTAATTAGCCTATAGTTTATATAAAGACTTGTTGCAATGCTGTATGTCACATCAGGTATCTTCTTAACCAAATTAGCTTGATGCTGCTTTCTACTTTTTGATGTATCAGATGGTTCACCTCACATATTAACTTTGATGTTTAACACACCATATCTAATACACATTTTTCGGATAGCTTGATACTATTGTCAATCACTATTTGTACATACTAAGCTGAAACAATGCCTTTATTATCTTATTTTATTGGTATACTAGTTCTTGTTTAACACAATTTAATGGCTTGTGTTCAATGACAAATGACTACTATTGTTCATCAGTTGTCTACCTAAGTGGTACATTGGAGTAGATGCTGAAGGGTAAGAAATGTCATCCATTTGGTGTATGAATGATGAAATAGTGCTTCAACTGTAATGGGCAAAAAAGGTAGGGAGGGGTAAGAAAACCTCCCCTCATTACCCTAGAATGCAGCAATCACATTGCTGTTAGTCCCTTGTTCATGCAATGTCAGCAATGTTTTGCCTTCTTTGGTTCTTATCTCTGATATAACCACAGTCTCAAATGGCTGTTTAGCTACCATTTTGGCTGCCAGCTTGTCAGCTACATAGCCAATAAAGTTACCACATGCAAAGAAGAACTTGCCCTGTTTATTAGGGGAAGGAATAACTCGCAAAGGTTGGTTACCTTGAGAAGCCTTAACTTCTTCAACTGTTACAGTGTTAAGGAAATCTGAATCACTGTTGCTTTGAGCAACGTACTTACTGAAATCAATCATGGTTTTAATAGTTTTATAATTGTGCCGGGGGAATATCCCAAGGCTAAGGTAAGGGGGAGGAGTAAGGGTGACTTATACCCCCCTCATGTAAATATCATCCCATAAAAAATTAAAAAAAATTTAAAATAATAATGGATGCCTCATTCATAAGTTAAACTTTACTAAATATTTGGTAGTCTCATTTATTTTACTTATCTTTGCACCCAGTAGCATAGAGTGTAAGTCTGTGTCACCTCTGAGAGGGTTAAAAGAGTATCAGAGCAGAAGTTGGGTGGTAGTCCTAATTACATAAGGATGAGATGTCCCCGATACTACTAAAAATTGACATACTATAAGCTTGTTTGTATGAGCCTACTTACATGGGAAAAGGCACAGGTAAATCATACTTTAGGGGTATTCTAAGAACGGGGCAAGTGAAGTGTATGTTTAACTGGTAAGGTAAATCTTACAACTGGCATCAAAACCAGCTAGGGAAAAACTATATCTAAGAAACAAGAACATGAAGGATTTGATTAAAAGGATAGCACTGTGGCTATGGCAACTTCCACAGAACTTAATAGCACTCTTGCTTTATAACATATTAGGGCACTGGTCATACTATGGGGGTAAGTATAGGAATAATTACATCATTGTATGTAAGGCAGCATTGTCCTCATTTGCATTAGGTGATTACATGTTCCTTACTCCTTTTAGTAATGAGAGAGTAATAGACCATGAGTTAGGTCATTGCAGACAATCAGAGATATTAGGTCCTTTATATATACCTATTATAGTAGTACCTTCATTGCTGAATAACTTGTATGACAGACTGATTACTTTTATGGGTAAAGAGTATGATTACTTCTCATTCTACACAGAGAAATGGGCTAACAAGTTAGGGGGTTATTCTCCTTTTCAACCTAAAGACCTTAATCACTTAAGGTCAACATTGAATCATGTGAAGAGTTAGTATGTGTTGAATATATCATTTAAATAAGGAAAGATTTGCATATATCAATTATTTTACTTACCTTTGCACCATCATTCAATTGGTGAGTTTATTGCCCCTTGGTGTAATTGGTTAGTCACATAGGATTTTGATTCCTATAGTATCAGTTCAAGTCTGGTAGGGGTAACATAATGCCTCCTTAGTTCAATGGATTAGAACATTGCTCTTCTAAGGCAAGTGTTAGGGGTTCGAGTCCCTTAGGGGGTACATGACTTTGGAATGGACATAAATTATGTGTTTTTAAAATGTATAGACTAACTGGTCTGTGAAGATAGGTTAGTCAAAATGGTGGGTTAGTATAGTGGTTAGTACACAAGGTTTTCAACCTTGCAGAGAGGGGTTCAAATCCCCTACCCATTACAAATTTAGTCTATGTAGCATAGTGGTTAATGTGCTGGACTGTCAATCCAGAGATTAGGGTTCAATTCCCTCATAGACTGCGACATCTAAAGTCCTAGTTGAAGCGTCAATTAGGCAAATGGAAGTATAACTCACAAGGTGTGGGAACTGTCTTGAAAACAGATTGGTCATGTAAAAAGTGACTGGGGGTCGGGACCTCATGCTTCCTCTATGATACAGATATTAAGAAAGGAAGGTTGGGTTTTAAACCCTAATGATAAGGTAGTAAATGCTATCCTTGAGAGATGTGAGATTAATAATGGAGAATGTCCTTGCCATAATGAAGGAGAAGACAAACATTGTCCATGTAGTGATTACAGAGAAAAGGATGAATGTCATTGTGGGTTATATGTCAAATTGGAGAGTTAACCTAAGAGGTCTTAGGGACTGCCTGCTAAGCAGATTGTACCAGTAATTGGTATATGTTTCAAGTACATAGCTCTCCGCATAATATAGGTGTAATTCAGTAGGTAGAATGCTGGCTTTGGGAGCCAGTTGTCCTAGGTTCGAGTCCTAGTACCTATACTTAATGGGTCATGTAGTGTAATTGGCTAACACACCATCCTTGCAAGATGGAATTGGGGTTCAAGTCCCACATGTATCCACTGTTTTCATGTTTTCATAATGTTTTAGACAGGTTGCCAGTAACCTTAATACTGGCACATTGCTCCTTAGTTCAGTGGTTGAGAATAGCACTCTTACACAGTGAAGGTCATTAGTTCGATTCTAATAGGAGCAACATTTAGACACTACTACAGTTAACAGTAAAACTAGTACATACTGTAGATGCACTAGTTGAATGGTGTCTATCTAATGGGTTGTTAGCTCAATGGTAGAGCAAGATGCTGTTAACATCGAGGTTATAGGTTCGATTCCTATACTTCCCGCAGTAAATTGGAAGAGTTATGATAGTACAAGTAGAAGATAGAAGTAGAATTAAGAAGGTACATTTCAAGTATCCACATCTCTTTAAGCCAGAAGCTGAAGAGGACATTATCAATATGTACAAGGATATATTGGAGACAGATAACCAGTTGACCTTAGCAAGGCAATTGGTTAGAGATTTAGAGAAAGAGTTAAAGCAAAAGAAGGATAAGTTTAATGAAATGGAGACAATGTTTACCATTGAATATGAACAAAAGGAAACAGAACATGTGGATAGAGTCCATGTTAACATGGCTGTTATTAATCCTTCAGATGCTAGTAATAGAAGTTATACTGGGCAGTAGTTCAATAGGTAGAACCCTAGTCTCACAAAACTAGTTGTTGTGAGTTCAAGTCTTGTCTGCTCAGCTATTAATGTGCATGTCTTCTAATTGGTTAGGAAACCACTCTGATAAGGTGGTAATGAAGGTTCAAATCCTTACTTGCACACTGTGTAGTTAGCTTAAAGGTAAAGCACTGGATTGTGGCTCCAGAGGATAGGGTTCAACTCCCTGCTACACCCTTTATACTCACATAGCTCAGCAGGTTAGAGCAGGAATCTTATACATTCAAGGTCAGGGGTTCAAATCCCTTTGTGAGTACTATCTCCAGTTGTCTGAATGGTTTAGGTCCTAGTCTGCAAAACTATGGTATGTTGGTTCAAATCCAATACTGGAGTCTATGGAAGATAAATTAGATAAGATACTGAAGAATCAAGAGATAATTAATAGGAACCAAGTTACAATATATAGGGAGTTACTATTAGTTGAATCAAGACTCTTTAAGAGTGAAAGTAAGGAGTTTCTTAGAAACTACTTAGCAGATATAGCAGGTACTATTACTGCTGAGTTAGGTCTTGTGGACCTTCTTAATGCTATAAAGAAAGCATAAGTTCCTATAGCTGAATTGGTTAAAGCACCTGTCTTTTAAACAGGGGACTCAAGGTTCAAGTCTTTGTGGGAACACACTAACCTTGGCAGGTTTATTGCCCTATAGCTCAATAGGATAGATGTAACTGGCTTTTAACCAGTGGGTTCTGGGTTCGAGTCCCAGTGGGGCAACATATTGAAGTATAACCGGTAATTGGTAGCCGCAAGGACTGTAAATCCTTTCCCTATGGGACTGGGGGTTCGATTCCCTCTACTTCAACATTTTAATGGGTACTTGGTGTAGGTGGTTATTGCACGTGGGTCTGAAAAACCCAAGGCTTAAGTTCAATTCTTAGAGTTCCCACATTATGCCCTCTTGGTGGAATGGTTAAGACACACTAGATTTTTATATGAAAGCAAGACTAGATATATTAGGTAGAAGAGATGAAATATTATCATACATCTTAGATAACTACTCAAAAGTAGAAATAGCCAGAGAGTTAGATTGTAAGATGCCTACTTTAGAAAGGTATTTAAGAAAACTAGGTATTGAATATCATGGTAATCAAGGTGGCAAAGGAAGAAAGACTGACCCTAAGAGAAAGCCAGCATTAGAGTTTATACATATAATTCTGCTAAGAGGAACAGACTGATAGATGATGGTATTAAGGAATTTAAATGTGAATGTTGTGGTCTAAGTGAATGGATGGACAGACCAATACCATTAGAACTGCATCATATTGACTTTAATCATTATAATAATGACATAAGTAATCTACAAATATTATGTGCAAATTGTCATATGCAAGCACATGATTATTGTAATACAAGGGGGATTGGCGCAACTGGTTGAGACGCAATGGATTTAGGCTCCATAAGCAGAAATGCTTCTAAGAGTTCGACTCTCTTATCCCTCACAATTAACATATTTTATTTGAGTAAGTTTGCATAGTTCAAGGATAATACTTACCTTTGCAAACATAATAACAATGACAACATGGAACCTTTTTTAAGAGGGGGTTTGTTAACACCAATAGATGATATAAGTGTAGAAGCCCCAACAAGTAATGAGTTCAATATCTTCCTTCACTTTGTGAATGTACTTGAAGGTATTAAGACACAGATAAAGAATGTACACTGGGCATCACTCAAGTTACCTAATAGGGACAAGAGAGGAGCACACTTATACCTTGATGACTTTGTAGAAGTAGTTGGGGATTTCCAAGATACTGTGGCAGAAAGTGCCACTGGTATTACAGGTATTTCCTTTGACTTTAATACAGTACATGGTATAGCTTTTAATGCTTCATCAACAGCAGAGTTAATGGAATATATTAAGAGTAAGACCATAGAGTTCTACAACAGTTTACCAACAAGTGCTATGTATGCTGGTATTAAGTCTGAAACAGAGACTTTCATCAACAACATAGTGATTTAC
>OGPZ01002410.1_pt1 | contig 11394 bp, 9 predicted proteins | sample 1553111 | NCBI WGS metagenome assembly OGPZ01 (sample SAMEA2579968, study PRJEB22360) | human gut metagenome
GCGACTGGGATGCCAGATTGCACACGAAGTACAGGGCAATGGCTGCCGGGTCTGCCAGCGGTTCATCCATGTGGTACTGGATCATGGGCAGCTTTTCCCAGTATTCCTCCGGGGAAATGACCTTGTTGTAATTCTTCTTGCCGATCGCCTCAGAAAAGCCCTTTGCCCAGCCGATCTCGTTGTAGCGCTCTTCCGTGCCGAATCCCACAGTAAAGGTCTTATCCACATCGGCGATAGCTGCCACATAGCTGGAATCCACGCCGCTGGACAGGAAAGAGCCAACTTCTACATCGGCGATCTTATGCGCCTTTACGCTGTCGTGGAAGGTATCGGAAATGCGGTTGACCCAGGTATCCAGGTCGGGTTTCTGGTCTGCCTTGAAATGCACATCCCAGTAGCGTTTCATCTCGAACTTGCCGTTCTGATAGGTGAAATAGTGTGCCGGCGGCAGCTTATACACGCCCTGGAAAAAGGTCTCGTCACAGGGCGAATACTGGAAGGTCAGATAGTTTTCCAGTGCGGCGGTGTTCAGCACCTTTTTGAAGTGCGGATGGCACAGAAAGCTCTTGATTTCCGAGCCGAACAGGAATGTCTCTCCCATCTGTGCATAGTACATGGGCTTGATGCCAAAGAAATCTCTTGCGCCGAAGAGTTTTTTCTCACGCTTATCCCAGATCACGAAGGAGAACATTCCACGCAGCTGCTGGAGCAGTTCTGCGCCGTACTCCTGGTAGCCGTAGATCAGCACCTCAGAGTCGGTCTGGGTGGCAAAGTGATAGCCTGCCTCCATCAGACGGGAGCGGATCTCCTGGTAGTTATAGATCTCGCCGTTGAACAGCAGCGCCAGATTGCCGTCCTCGCTGTACAGCGGCTGTGTGCCGGCATCCGAAACATCGATGATGCTCAGGCGGCGGTGTCCCAGTGCAATATCCTCGTCAATATAAGTACCCTCAGCGTCCGGGCCACGGTGCTTGATCTTATCCAGCATCTCGCCCAGGACCACGTTTGAGTTGTCAATATGATTGGTGAATCCTACAAAACCACACATAAGTTTTTCTCCTTTGTCAAGGCAAATTCCGGTGCTGCAAAAATAATGCTTGCAAAATGCTGCGCCATCCTTTATAATAGTAACAGGAATACCGACATCCACAGAAAGGAGTCCTGTATCATGCGCAAAAGACAAAAGCAGCTGCACCGAATTGATGATATCCACAAGCCGAAACCGTTTCTGCGTTTCCGGCTGCGTGTTGTGATCGCTTTTTTCATTATATGTATGCTTGCCTGTCTGGTGTACTATATGATCCTCGCAAACGCAGACGCAAGCCATGTCATCACAGGCTGAGCATTCGCTCCGCCCGCTTTGTCATATCTCCGTCGGCACGTCCTCCGGGTATGCGGTGGGTAGCCGGCGGTTTTTTCGTCATAGGCATATGCCGCCTTCTGCGGCGGCGTATCTGCGGTCAGAAACGGCGCAAGCTTCGGCTCGATCTCCAGCGCACGTGCCACAGAGACCAGCAGGCTGTTTCCGGGATTGGACAGCTCCAGCCCGGTCTCGCTGCCCTGGAGCAGCTGCCAGCCGGTGTCTTTTTCCGCACAGACATTGTCCGTGCGGAGCAGCAGCCGGATCTCTCCGGTCTCATAGGCACGGCGTGTCAGATAGACCAGCCGGCAGTTCTCCGAAGATGGTTCTTGTCTCATGTTTGTTGCCTCCCGTTCCTGCGTGACCGCAGAGTCCTGTCGATACCGGCAAAACCGTACAAAGCCAACCGACGGGTTTTGTGCGGAATTGCCTATACTATTATATCGCAGTTCTGTGGAAATTGCAAGCCGGCAAAAGGGGTTGCCGGGCAAAATGGCAATATGCACAAAATTCACAGCCGATTTCCTCTGAAAATCGAAAAAAAACTGCGGATTTCGGCTTGACATTTCGCCCGATTCTGTGGTATAATAGTTCTTGTACTGTCAGAGAGACCGGTTATAATCTTGCGAAATGCCGGCAGTGCAGTCTAACCCAACTGCCCTCTGCCTGATCCCGTTTTTCCGGGATCGAGATTATTTTTGATAGAAGTTTCAATGGAGGAATTGACTATGGCAACAACTATGCCGAAGGCTGGCGAAGTAGATCGCAAGTGGTATGTGCTGGACGCTGCCGGCAAGCCGCTGGGCCGTGTGGCTGCAAAGGCTGGACACCTGCTGCGTGGTAAGCACAAGCCCACATTCGCACCGCACGTTGACTGCGGCGATAACGTAATCATCATCAACTGTGACAAGGCAGTTCTGACCGGCAACAAGCTGGAGAAGAAGTACTATTACTGGCACACCGGTTGGATCGGTGGTCTGAAGAAGACACAGTATAAGGTTATGATGGAAGAAAAAGCAGATGAAGCAATGATGATCGCTGTCAAGGGAATGCTCCCCCACAATACCCAGGGCGCAAACCAGCTGAAGCGTCTGCGTACTTATAAGGGCGCAGAACACAAGCAGGCGGCTCAGAAGCCGGAAGTTTGCGAGTTCTAAGGGAAAGGAGCAGAAAAGATGTACGAATCTAAGGTTAAATACTATTATGGCACCGGCAGACGGAAGCACTCTGTAGCAAGAGTTCGTCTGTATCCGGGCAACGGCAGCATCACCATCAACGGCAGAAGCATCGATGAATACTTCGGTCTGGATACTCTGAAGCTGATCGTTCGTCAGCCGCTGAATCTGACAGAAAATATGGACAAGATGGATGTTGTTTGCACTGTTGCAGGCGGCGGTGTTACCGGTCAGGCTGGTGCGATCCGTCACGGCATCTCCCGTGCGCTGCTGGTTTACAGCCCGGAACTGCGTCCGGTCCTGAAGAAGGCTGGATTCCTCACTCGTGACCCGAGAATGAAGGAACGTAAGAAGTACGGTCTGAAGGCTGCACGTCGTGCACCGCAGTTCTCCAAGAGATAATTTTATCCCGTTTGGGAGTACTGAAAACCACCTGTTTTGCGTTGTTTTTGTCGTTTCGATTTTGCCTAAAATAGGGTGTTATTTAGGCGGTAACTAACACGTAACTAACAGGTAACTAACAAAAAATTAAGGCATCTGTTCTTTGAACGGATGCCTTTTTTGATAAAAACATTGTCAAACCTGTAGGCGATATTGAACTGTATATTGTATAAAAAAGCTGAGACCGAAGTCCCAGCTTTTTCTTATATCTTATTGATCGCCTCCAAAAGCTCTTCCACATTCACGTGTGTATAGACCTTTTCAGTAACCGACATTGCGCCTGAATGTCCTACAATCTTCTTTATCAGTGTAGGATTGACATTCCTTGCTGCCATCATAGAAATACAAGTATGGCGTGTATCGTGGGGCTTGTGCGTGCATCCGATGCGTTTCATGATAGGAGTCCAATAGGAATCGTAGTAGTTACGATATGTAAAGTGACTTCCATCGGGTGTGTGCAGCAAATACTCACAGCCCTCTTCATACCACTTTTGGAATATGGGATAGGTCTTGTCGTGTATCGGAACCATTCTGATGCCACTGCTGGTCTTGCTATGCACAACGTTGAAACAATGCTCGTCTATGTGAACATCCTCACGTTTCAAGTCGAGCAGTTCTGACACACGCACACCGCTGTAGATCAGCATCAGTACGATCTGCGCATAGATATCGTCCTTCTGCATCCAAAGAGCCTGGATCTCGCCTTCTGTGAACGGCGTGCGATCCATTTTGTTTGGATTCTTGTTCTTGAATTTCTGGATATTCACGTACTGTGAATAGTCCTTGCTGCAAAGCTCGTACTTCATAGCATAGTCGTACATCTGGTTCAGCAGCACCTTCAATTTACGAAGTGTGGGATAATTCTTTCCGCAGGTGTCTACAACGCTCTGCAAATCCATCAGTTTCAGATCCTTGAACACTCGGTTATGCAGCGGCTGACAAGCCTTATAGGATGCCTGATAGCCCTTTACATTCGATTCCGAGATCGTCGGAAATTTCTCAGATGCCCATTTGTCGAACACCTCAGAAAAAGTGATCTTTGATACCGCAATGTCATATGGATTTTTGTTGTACTCCATAAGCATCTCAAGACCTTTTGCTCTTGTCGGAGCATAACCGATGGTAACGCAGACCTGTTTGCACTTGCCGGTTTCCACATCGATCTCCCAACCGACTGTTTTGCGTACGATGTACGGATTACGTCTTTTGCCGGACAGCTTATAAACTGTACCAACGCCGTTTCCCAGTTTCATTGGCATCATCTCCCTTCTTTGCCTTAAACAACTTTATACTACGTCGTTATTGCTCATATCCTTAAAATAGCCGGTCTCCTCCCATACCTTTTTGTCTGGGCAGAAGTAATTGTATTCGCTGGATCCTTCTTGTTTGAGGGCATATCCAAATTGAAGGATACGTTTCTGAATGCCAATGCGTATAAACTGCTGGCTCTTGCCGGTTGCTTTTGCGATTTCGGTGATAGGGACGTTTCGTCCAGTAAATTTAGGTGTTTCCATGTTAAATTCCTCCTTTTAGGATATAGCCAGATTATTCTGTCATGACTATAGTATACAACTGAAATAATAGCGCCTGTCAATAGAAAAATCATTCTCCTCTATTGACAAGTGCTTATAGGTAATGGTATAATTAGACAGAGGCTATGTTGAAAACTTCAACTTTTGCCTTTATTTCGTACGCAATTCCTGCTGCCTTCAGTATGTCATTAACCGTACTGATTTGAATGTTGCTGGTGAGCTGTTTGCCATCATTGTAAACCTTGGTGCTGTTGCAGGCAACCTTCAGCTTTGCTTTGAGGCTGTCAAGGCACTCGGCGTTCTTCTCAGAGTTCTTGTATGTATCAAAAGCCTCTGCAGCCTTTGTCTTGAAGTCAAGGATTCTGTCATAGTACAGGAACATATCGTCTGAGATGACTGGCTTTTTACCATAGAGTTCAAGGACAGCCTGGGCAAAGGCATGAGGCTTTTCGGGGCCTTTTCGCAAGCCTCTGAGAAAGTCGATCTGATACGCAAGCGCCTTTTCTGCCATTGTATTTACAACAGGGTGCTTTACTTTGCTGTCGTAATATACGAGTGCAGGATAATTCGCTGCATACTCCAATGCCAGATCTGGATCTGCTTTGACCTCTTTGACCATTCTCATTTGCTGCTCTGCACTTGCGATCGCATTGCCGATGTCGGTCATAGAGTAGTCAGGAATAAGAACCGTGATCTCTCTGGGATTCTTGCGGTTGACTCTCGCTCTGCCAATCACCTGCTTTAGTGTGATTGGATCCAGTGTTTCGACAACGATCAGATTCAATTCATCGTCGTGCAAGGACACTCCGTTCTCAGCCACCTTGGTGGTGATCAGGTTTCGATCTGAAAATCTCTCATTTTGAGCGATCTCTGCAATTTCTGCACGTTTGTCTTCATCTGAGTAGATGTGCTGGGTATTGCCTAACACTTCTTGAAGCACTTTTCCCTTGCTGATATCATTTACATAGATCAGGCTTTTGGTGCCCTGCTCATTTTCTCGTTTGATATAATCAGCAAGTTCCTTTGTGTCGTCTGGGGTGTATAGCTTGAAGTTGATATAGTTCCAATTGCTTTCCATCGAGTAAACCATCTTCAATCTTGTTTTGTATGAAGCATACGCATGGAAAACAGATTTTACATTGGTATCCCAGTCCATTGCAAAAAGCGCCTGCTCTTGTCCTGATTCACATTCTATTTCCGCTATCACAGGAATGACCGCATCTGGTGTTGCCGTGAGGTAAATTCTAGCGGTATTGTCACGATTTGCTTTCAGATACCGAATAATTTTCTCTGCGTACACTGAGAAATTAGCATCTTCCAGCAGACAATGGACTTCGTCAAGTATGAGGAGGTATTTTTTGCCTTTATACTTATACGTTGTCTCAGCAAGTTCTTGATAGGTAATGGCGATGATGTTCTCTCCCAAGGAAATGCTGTCAAGCAACTCTGCAGGAACATCTAGTCCTTTCGATGCCTTGATATCGTCCTTTTTGAACTGACAAAGCGCCATCTTTCTGTTGGTCACATAGATGACCGGCATTGAGGTGTGCTTGATCATCTTGATTACTGCGCTTGTCTTGCCAGAACCAGTTGGAGAGACGATAAGCATTGACTCTCCCAAGTTTGGAATATCGTTCGAATCAATGATCTGACTGATATACTGCTTTGAGGTGCCAACTTTATAATCGCCAATCAAACATAAGAATCGTAGAGCAACGCTCGGTTGCTCCTCTACTACTTTCAGCATTCTTTCTTCAAGTTCATCTTTTTCATACTTCGGATTGAACGGCATGATATACACACCGTCGGACTCCATTGAAGATGTTTTTGATTTCAAGTCTTTAATCGTTCTCATCATAACATTTTACTCCTTTCGGTTTATGAATTAGAAATGGCTATGCCCTCATATCCGTTTCCCTGATGCTTTTTGACTTTTTTTACAACGTATCCATTCGAGAGAAGGTAATTGTTTAATGCCTGTGAAAAGCCTGTCACATCTTTGAATACATCACAGTTAAAGTCGAGACAATGCTGGAAAACATCGTACAAGTCTTTTGTCAGCACGAAATTACCGGGCATAGATCTCACATAACACTGCACAAAACGTTCTATGTTGTGATACTGCGCATTGATCGGCGTGAATTGCAGAGCGTAGTCATCCAGCCCGGCATCGTCACCGGCAAAGTGATAGCCATTTGCTTTCAGTCTGAAAAACGCATTCAAAGCCTCTGTTGTGACCGCATTCAATTCAGACCCCAGTATCTCTGAAACAATGTTCGGATTTTGCTGACTTTTCGGGATCTTCACATCAAATGGCAGTGTGCAGATTCTGCGAGCAATGGCGCTGTCACTGCTGCTGTACGCCATACCAATATTGTGATTACTTGCGATAATGACCTTACAAGTAGACGTAAAGCTGACCTGATTCGAATTTTTCTTGTCAACCGTAAGCCGGTCATGTCCAGAGATGCTCTTTAGCTTTGCCAGCTGATCTGTATTGAGTTCCAAGGCGCCTTCATCAGAGCTAACGTTGATCCGTGCCTCCTGAATCTCTGACATTGCAAAATTGCCGCCAAGCAGATTTTTCATGGATAAGCCTTTGACTGCAGAAGGACTTAGCAAGCTGCGTATCAGGTGGATAAAGGTAGATTTACCGTTATCTCCAGAAGCACCAGGGAAAACAAAAAAGCGTTTCGCATGAGCGTCACTGCTGATACAGTAGCCAATGATCTGGTATGCTCTCTCTTCAAGCGTCTTATCTCCAGCAAACAGAGTTGACATGAAACGGTCCATGTTAGGATGATACTGCGGGCCAGATCCCAGATACGCCCCGGTAAGCTGAATGGTCGGAAAGTAATCAGAAACAATATCAAACAATCCTGTGCGGTTATTCAGAAAGCCGTTCGAGCAATAGGTATAGCGTTCGTCATTTGGCTCTCCTTGGTACAGATCAGCTCGCATTTCCAACTCATTTGTAATACTGCAAATGGCAGGCTGTGTGAACTCATAGCCAAGCGCTGTAACATCAAAATACACTCTGCATATGAAGACCTTCTTATTGTAAGGAACATATACATTGTTCTCCTTCATGTAAAAGTGGTTTTGGTACCGCCATAGAGGTTTTTGCTGATTGAGTGTGTTTACCACCAGATAAAATATCTCACTAGCATTTGCACAATTCAGTCTCTGGACTTTTGGCTCAGTCACAGCGTTTTGCAGTTCTTGAGGAACGACAGGTGGAGTTTCTGCCACTTCTGAACACACTGCGCCTGCTCTTCCAAAGATTTCAGGACTTTTTGCCATCTCTTCAAGTGTGATTGGTACAAACAATCCGTTTCCACCCTGCACAGGGGGTAAATGAGAATTTGTTTCATTCATCTTGATTTCCTCCTTTATTCAATTTTAAAGCTGCCAGCTGCTTGAGCTGTAAGTGTATTATAACAGAACTCAATTATTCTTGCAACACTTTTACACAAACAATGATAAATCTCTGGTTTTTTATTGTGCATTTTGTACAATGAGAATCACTTTTTTATCTAAACCATAAAAATATACGGTTAGAAAGGATTAAACATGAGACAATTTGATGTAGTTAATACAATCGTTGATATTGTATTTTCAGGTAAAACGACAGGTAACTATGTAGAATCTCAAACAGAAACGACACTTGACTGCAAACCGAAAATTTATATTGTTCATGGAGGTACACTACGTGATCACCTAAAAACTAAAAAGGAGACAGCAAGATTAACCGCAAGAGTAATAAATGCAATACTGTGCCGTATAAAATTTTACCTCTACCCTGACTTACAAACTATTGACCCAGGTAAAACTGAAAAATCACCTGAAAAGTTAACCATTGAACCACACGACTTTGCAAATAGATGCGTCGCCGCTTTGATGACTTTATTTGATTATAATCTGTTAATGCTGAAAGTAAAAGAAAATGACAAAAACGCTGGTGAAAAGATAGATAAAATATATGATATAATCGAAAAATTGCTGCACATATTCGAAGGTGAAAGTGAAATAGGAGATGCAATTGTAAATAAAGTGTTTATGAAAATAATCATATCTTCTGTTGATAATATAACAAATAACACCTTACTAATTTACTATTTTGATTTTATCTGGGAATTCAACAGATATACAGCCAAATTATTTCAATATTATAATGAACTAAAATGTCAAGATTCTTACTTTTCAAAAGAAGATGTAGAAATTAGTGAAACAACAGAGAAATACGCAGAAGAAAGTTGCGAAAACTTGCGTAAAATTGTAGAATTATTAGATCATGCAGAACAAGTAGACCTCGTACATGAAAGAGAAGACTTAATAAATAAAAATTACATATCATCTGATGATATTGTTACAGATATATATGATGCTATAAACATTCGTATTAAAAAAGGCTCCCAAACTTTCTCTGATAATCTTAAAATGACTATGGCAGATCTAATTGCCGCAAATATAATCTATAAGTGGAGATATAGGAAGACAGTAAAATGTAACAATGACAATAAGACAAAATATGAGCTTCTCGTCAAGACCCTTGAAATGGTTTCTAAGACAATTAAAAAAACGCATGAGTTCCAAGAGTATTCTGCTATTCACCTCGACTTATTCACTGATTTTTTTGAAAATTTAAAATCATGTATAGATTACCTAGAATTTTATTCAGCCGTCTTACATCAGTTTGGTTTGTGTGTTTTAAATGAAAATACACGTCTCGATATAAATAAACAGTATGTAACCATGCTTACTAAAGATGAACTTGATGAAATTGATAAAAAAAGGCAAAAAATTTATTTGCTTTGTAAAAAAATAGGAGTAGAGATTTCCCCTTTCCACACGGAATCAGAGAAAGATCTCTGATTCCACCAAGCAAGCCTGCGATTCTTTGAACCTTGCTTGCTTTCAACACGGGAATTGTCTCCGATCTCATTGAAATTATTTTTTGTAAAAGTACTTTTTCATTCGGCTTATATATAGAGAAAGCAGAAAATATAGTATTTGAAAATAAAATTTAGGGTATGATGGTATAACTGTTCCAGGTTCCAAGTCTTAATCAAGTTTGATCGTAGAATTGGGACAGGATACAGTAATAAGACAGTATGCAAGAGGAAAACCTATTTTGTCTTCAAATGCAAAGAACACCTGGAACGTGGAACAAAAATATAATGTATCCCACTCAATTGTATTATGGCAGAATTATTATTGCAGCCAATTCCTTCTGTAGAGGAATTGACAAGGCTTGCAAAGCCGCAGTCAAGGGCGTGGTGGGGTTTAAGGGGAGGGCAGGCGCCAAGCCCTCCCCTTATCATCAAATAATTTTTTTGAAAAAATAATTGTCAGAGGTACGCAAGGAGCCTCTGACAATAAATGTTACACCAGATCATTTTATTGATGTTGCTTTAGCCGATAGTAAGAAGAACGAGAAATGTGCAGTTGACCAAGGGCTTGGGATACGGTGATTTGCTTTGCCTCAACAGCCTGCATCACGATTTCCCAGTTTTCGGGCAGTTCCAGCGTTGGCCGCCCAAACTTGATGTCTTTCTTTTTCGCGGCATCGATGCCCTCACGCTGTCTGCGTCTGATTTTCAGGCGTTCATTTTCCGCAATGCTCCCAAGCACCTCAATCAGAATCGCATTGATCATATCCATGACCCACATTTGTTCTGGTGGAAAGTCAGTTAATGTAGTGGGAATGTCCAAGATGCGTATATGCACACCATGATTTTTGAAAAACTCCAACTCCTGCTTGATGTCAGACTTACTTCTGCTGAGTCTGTCCAGTTCTTTGATGACCAGCGTGTCGCCGCTCCTGAGCATCTGCTTTTTCAGATACTGATAGCCCTCACGCTCGGTATCTTTGCCGGAACATTTGTCCACAATGATATTATCTCTGCTGACACCATAATTTGTGAGAGCCTCGATCTGTCTGTCCTCGTGCTGTTCTCTGCTGGAAACACGGGCATAGCCGAATGTTCTGTTGTCCATAAAAACACCTCCAATTGTCTCAAAAAGTCCTGCCACTTTTGGAACGTCTCAAAAGTCAAAAACGGACCTTTTGACACAGTTTTTTGAGAAAAAAGGAACCGTCCCAGAAAGTACACTTTTTGGAACGGTTCTTCTTGTAATTACTGCTGTGCAAAAATCTCTTCACTCTGGATGGCGTTGATCGTCTCCAAAAGCAAATTGCTGTCACACAGCATTTCCTCGATCTCATCGGCAGAGTAGCCGTAGTCCAACAGCAAGAGAATATCCTCTTCTGTCACACCGTAGCAACCACACATTTCCAACAGCAACTCCTCTTGCTGGGTATAGTATTCTTCCTCCAACTCGTCATACCAGTTATACCACTTGCCGAACCGAAAATTTTCCTGCACCTCAAATGTAGAACAGGTCAGAAAGCCGTAGCGGTCAATCTTCAAGATCGTGCCTTCATCTACATTCAACACTTCAAACCGATACTTGTGGAAACCAGATTTCTGCAACGCTTTTTTCAGGATACTTTCCGTCGAGGCATAAATGTAAAGTCCCAGCTGTGCAAAGTGGAGCAGACACATTGGGTTTGAACCTTTGATGATGTAGAGCGTGTTGTTTTCGTCCAGAGCCGTAAAGCAAAAACTGCCCTGCACAGATTCCGCCATACTTTTGAGTGAGTCAAAGTTCAGCTTACCCTGCTGTTCCAACAACTGTACTGCAATGTATGAATCCGTTTCGATCTGCGTATTCGGCAGGTGCTTTTCCATACGTAGTTCCTTGTCGTTGTACAGTACGCCGTTATGGGCAAAGGCAAAGTCCACATCGGCATGGCCATAGAACGGATGATTGTTGTAGTTGAACTTTTCGTTGCCCTGTGTGGTCATTCTTGTGTGTCCCA
>OGPZ01002417.1_pt1 | contig 11368 bp, 9 predicted proteins | sample 1553111 | NCBI WGS metagenome assembly OGPZ01 (sample SAMEA2579968, study PRJEB22360) | human gut metagenome
AGCAGTTGGAAGAAGAAAGAGAACGACTGCAGAAACGTGTACAGGAACTGGATGAGTTGATAAACGACGAGAAAGAAATCCTGATGAAAAAGAATGTTCCGGTGGAGCAAATGTTGAAGTATTTAGGCTATGAGAATCTGACACGAGAGATGCTGGAAGAATATGTGCAGGGAATATATGTGTATGATGACGGGAGAGTGGGGGTGGAGTATAAATAGCAACAAATTAGCATATAATAACAATAAAATTGTTGATAAAAAGCAATAATGATGTATAATTATATAAAGAAATGGAAAGGAGATGCAAAAAAAATGTTGTTAAACTTTAAAATGGAAAACTTTAGGTCATTTAAAGATGAGACTTTTTTTACAATGCTTTCAAGTAAACAGAAAACGCATAATGATTATGTGATAGATAAAAGTGTAAATGGTAATAAGTTAAGAGTATTACCAATGACTGTCATTTATGGAGCAAATGCATGTGGAAAATCCAACATTGTGTTGGCAATGGATATATTAAAAAAAATGGTTATGAAAGGAACCTTAAATTGCAAAGAGCTGGAATCTTATAAAAGTATGTTATCTTTTATTAGAGATACAAGTTGGTATGATCCGGTTTCTTTAGAAATTACATTTTCCACTCAAAATAATATTTATAGATACGGAATTAAGTTTACGGATATTGATGTATATAAAATTGAAGAAGAGGTTCTTTATGTTAATGATGACTTGTTCTTTTCACGAGATGATGAAAATCAAATTTATGTGGATGTAAAGAAATTAGTAAAAAAAGGTTATATTAATAAGGATGATGCGGATTTTTCTGAACGCTTGATTCACAAATTGAACCAGACATTGGATAAACAAAAGTTAGTTGTAGCAGGTGCAATTAGCAATTTGTTTGATAAAAAATATTTTGAGGATTTTAATTTATGGTTTGAAAAATTTAATGTTATTATGAATGCAAATGACATGAATTTTAGACAAAAAGACTTAAAGACGATATTTAATAAAAAACCAGATAAAGATATTCGTAGAAATATTTTCGAAAGTGCCTCAGTTAAAGAAGTTATGAATATAGCTGAGTTTGGAAATCAAAAAATTGGATTTATGGCAGAAACAGATAATGATGAATTATCTATGTGTTCAATGTATCAAGTACCATTAAGAAAAGATGAGCAACCACAAAAAAAATATGCAATATCCATGATTGTAGATTCAGAGCTGATGGAATCGAGAGGAACTATCCATTTGATTAGATTGTTACAACCGTTTATAGATGTTTTAGATAATGGCGGGGTCATTGTTTTGGATGAAATGGATGCTTCATTGCATTTTGAAATTGTTGTATCGCTGATAAGAATTTTTAACAATAAAGATATCAATAAAAATAATGCTCAGTTAATTTTCAATACGCATAATCCAATATATTTAGACGGTGAATTGCTTAGACATGATCAAATTGTAATGGTTGAAAAGCGAAGGAATGATATGGTGAGCGAGATATATTCTTTAGCAGATTACAAATTACGTCCAGAAGAAAGAATATTAAAAAATTATTTGAATGGAAAATATGGAGCATTGCCACATATGGATTTGGAAATTGCATTTAAGCACATATTGGAAAGAGAGGCGAATAATCTTGAATCGTCCAAAGAACAATAAAATACGAAGACCACAATTCCTCTGCATTGTAGGATGTGAGGGAAAAAACCAGGAAAGAATATATTTTGATAAAGTAGCAGAATTAGTGAATTGCGTTGAAGAAAGAACGCATGATTTAGTATTTGATTATGCGGAACCATATGGCGGAAATCCTAAGTGTGTGGTAGAACGAACTATTCAGAAATCTATTGGTAAGGAAAACAAAGTATCTGTTTTTGATTATGACGGAAAAAAGGATAAGTATGAAGAAGCAATAGATTTGGCAATAGAAAATAAGATTGAATTAGGATATACAAATTATTGTTTTGATTTATGGCTAATTCTTCATAAAGAAGACTATTTTGATATAGTACAAAATCAGGATGCATATGCTGATAAATTACGACAAGTTTTTGGGTTAGCAGCAGATGCAAACATAAAAAAAGAAAAAAGGGTAACGGAAATAGTCAATCAAATCGGATTATCTGATATAAAGAATGCAATTCAAAGGGGTAAAAAAATATCAGAGGATAATCAGGGTAAAGAGGCAAATAAAACGCCAAAAGAAAACAGATATTATGATAATCCAGATACGCAAATGCATGTGTTGCTACAATTTTTATTTGCGAAAGTAGGAATAAATATTGACGCATTAGGATAGAAAAGATGTAGCAATGACGTTACATCCTCCCCACCTACTTTGTGACAATTATATAACGTCCTCTATACAGAAATATGCGGTTTTAAGCCATTTTGGTGGCAAAAGAGCCGCATATTTTTTGTAGCAATGACTTGACATCCTCGGGGCGATTATGTCTTGCAGAAAGTATTTCATTATAGTTGAAAAATAAGCCTTTTCGTGAAAAACAGTCGTATGTCTGTTATTATTCGGAAAATTTATCACTGTAATGAATATGCATATCTTCCCAGTCCATGAATAATACATAGAACACCCTTCCGTATTGCTGGCTTTTTACGATTCTTCCGTGATCGAGGACAGAAAGATAGGAGCCGTCAGCTTTTCGGAGGTGAAAGTGAATATAGTCATTTTCATTACCACTATCAATCTGTTCCCAGATGCTGGATTCTATCTGTTTCTGTTCATCTTTCAGGATCAGGTTGCGGAAGCGCTTATTGGTGAGTCTGAAGAGCTCGTCCATATCTTTATATCCGGTCATATGAAGGAACTCATGGTTTGCATAAAAGAGTTCGTCATCGTCTTTGTCCGCTCTGTATATGATAAATGCACCCGGAAGGTGTTCAGAGATATCTTTAAATGCGAATCCCAGTTGTTTACGGATTCCGGACTGAAGACCTTCCCTGTAGGCCATACACCCGTTTTTTCCGTGAAGTTTTATTTCATAAAGGGCTGCATCTGCACAGCGCATAAGCTGTGAACGGCTGGCTGCAAATGTGGGATATTCCGCATATCCCAGAGAAATGTTAAATGACTGTTCTTTTCCCTTGTATGAGAATGCCTTTGGAAGTCCGGTAAATTGCTGCAGCAGTTCTTTTGCATCTTCACAGGTATAATTTTGTAAAAGAATACAGAATTCATCCCCGCCGTTTCTTCCCAGTAATGCATCAGATGGAAAAAATGTTTTCATGCTGTCTGCCAGACTCTTTAATGCTTTGTCTCCATAGGCGTGGCCATAGATATCATTAATAAACTTAAAATCATCGATATCAAGGAGTGCAGCCACAAAATGTGCTTTCGGATTTTTATCCATCATCTTTTCTGCTGATTCGTCAAATCCATAGCGGTTGTAAATACCTGTAAGAGAATCCGTGCGTGCCAGTATCTGAAATTTATTTTTGTTTTCGTTTGATACCAGCCATACCCTGATAAGTCCCGACAGAAGTAAGGTGATGGCAGTAAATATTATACTGGCTTTTGCTATTAATAAATTGTCTTGCCATCCGCTTTCAGGAGTTAATTCAAACTTCCAGCTTTCTTTCCCTATGGTAAAATCATAAGAAACCGGCTGCGTTATCTGACCATCTGACTGGTAAACGGTTTTATAAGTGTCACTCCAGGGAGTTTCTGTTTTGGAAAGTCTGTACTCATATCTAAAACCTGAAAGTGCATGGATCGAGTCGGAAAAAATATCAGGAACACGCAGGATAACAATGGTAAATCCCCAGAAATACGCCTGTCCGTGCTCATCATTCAGGTAGACCGGATTGCGAACAGCAATTCCATAGCTGCCCTGTTTCAATTCAAAGGGTCCCTGTGTAATGATTGTATGGTTGTCTCTTGCATAACAGGAAATTCTGCCACGGTCTTTATCATGGAGCAGATCAATTTTACCTGCCCCATTTCCCTCAGCAGGATAAATATCTGTTACAACACCGTCCGGAGCAAGCTGTACACTTTCAATAGAATCAGATATAAGATTTTCTGCAATCGTATCAAATTGCTTGATATCTCCATTTCCACTGATCAGAACCTGTTTCAGAGTATCTGTGATCGCAATTCCATTTGTAATTTCATTTTTAATACGTTCGCCGTAGGTTGATACATTTAATTGTGCGGTTGTGCGTCTCTGCCATTTTTCGTGAGTGTCTGTTTTGTATACGATGAAACCAACAAGGCACATGCTCAGTAAAAAAACGATAAGAGGCACAAGATTTTTTTTCTTCACCTGTTTCATATCATTTTTATCGGATATTTTTATGATGGAACATTATAGCACAGAAATGAAAAAACGTAATGAATTTTTTTCAAAACACAGGTACAAAAACATAGGCAAAATCAGACAAAAGTTTCTTAAAGTGAAAATGTTGTAGATATGAGGAAAACATGTTATGGTATGTATACAATGCGTAAAGAGGAGCAGAAAAAATGAAGTACGAACATATCACAGAGGGCCGTTTCATAGATCGTCCTAATCGGTTTATTGCACATGTGGAAATCAATGGGCAGGTGGAAACGGTTCATGTAAAGAATACAGGCAGGTGCAGGGAGCTTCTGATCCCGGGTACACAGGTTTTTCTGGAAAAGAGCAGCAATCCGGCGAGAAAGACAGCCTATGATCTGATCTGCGTAAATAAAAAGGGCAGGGGCCTGATCAATATGGATTCTCAGATTCCCAATAAAGCAGCACTGGAGTGGGTAAAGGCAGGACATCTTTTTCCGGAAAAGGTTCAGGTAACGCCGGAGAAGACCTATGGAAATTCCAGATTTGATCTTTACGTCTGTTCAGAGAAACGTAAGGCTTTTATAGAAGTGAAAGGTGTCACTCTGGAATCTGACAATATAGCACGATTTCCTGATGCACCTACAGAAAGAGGTGTGAAGCATCTGAAAGAGCTGATCCATTGTATGCAGGAAGGATACGAAGCCTATCTGCTTCTGGTGATCCAGATGAAGGGAGTTGACAGGTTTGAGCCCAACTGGGAGACTCATCGGGAATTTGGAGAAACATTACAGGAAGCGGAAAGGGCAGGAGTGCATATTTTGGCCTATGACTGCCTAGTAGAACCTGACAGAATGGAAATTCAGGATCCGGTACCTGTATGCCTTGCTTCTGACTGGAAATAAAAAAGTATTCCCGCAATCAGCAGGTCCTATTCAAAAATTGCGATGACTGCCAATGCTTTTGAAGAAGACCGTAAAAAGGCAATCAAAGCGGGTATGAACGCTCATATTGCCAAACCAATCAGTGTAGATATAATTCTGGAAAATCTGGAGAGAATGCGCCAAAACAGAAAGTATTTTAATGAACCTGCTGAGAAGAGTTAAAAACTTTTCAGCAGGTTTTAATTTATCCAAAAAATTACATGCATACTGTCAGAAGTGCTAGTGTAAATATCTGAGCGTTCACGTATAATGTAGATAAACAAAAAATCTTCTCACAAAATTAAGTAAAAAAGAGTCCGAGGAGTACATTAAAAAAGAAAGGAGATGTTTGTATGAGTAAAAAAATGAGGTTGTGGATGGCAGGAACAGTAGGAGTCTTAATGGCAGGCTTTATGAGCGTAAGTGTTTATGCCCTTGAAGAAAAGGATGTTATTGGAACCTGGTATGTAAATGAGCTTTCTATGGGCGAAGGTGCATCCTTTCATCCGGGGGCAATGGGAATGGAAGTGACCGTGGACATTAAAGAAGACGGTAAAATGGAAACAACAAGTTCTGTTTATGGGGAAGAGCCTGAAGTAGATGAATCAGAGTGGAAAATAGAAAATGATAAAATTTTGATGACTCATAATGATCAGACAGGGGAATGCGAGTACAAGGACGGTAAGATAACCTTAACAGCAGATGGAACGACAATGATCCTGAGTCAGGAAAAGGAAGAGTATGAGCCTTATGTACCGGGCAAACCGGTAGAAAATCCAACTATGAAGGATTTTGAAGGAGAATGGAGCTGTACTCTGATGGAAACATTTGGAATGCAGATGCCGGTTAATGCTGACTTTACAGGATTTGAAATGAGTATGTCTGTGGAAGACGGAAAGGCTGAAATTATCTTAATAGAGAGCGGAGAAGAGACAAAAGTAGAACTTCAGGGCGACGTGGAAGGAAACGCACTGGTATTAAAGGCTGTAACAGAGGATGAGGCAGGAACTATGTTTTTCAGTCTTGATAATATGAAGTTCAATTTACTGGATGATGGAAAACTGTGTTTGATAGCAGAAGATGATGCAGAGGAATCTGATGACGGCGAAGAAGCAGATGATTCTGAAACAGGTGAAGTTGATTTTTCCGTAAAGACATATTTTGAAAAAATAATTGTTACAGAATAAGGTAAAATACTGCCGCACCATTCCGGTGCGGCAATATGGGATTTCAGATAAAAAAGGAGGATAGGGTATGGGATTATTTGATAAGAAAATCTGTGACATCTGCGGGGAGAAAATTGGTTTATTGGGAAATCGAAAGCTGGATGACGGAAATCTGTGTAAGGATTGTGCGAAAAAATTATCACCATGGTTTGAGGAGCGGCGGCACAGTACAGTAGAGGATATCAAACGTCAGCTGGAATATCGTGAAAAAAACAAAAAAGCGGTAATGGACTTTTGTATAACCCGTCAGATCAATACCAGAAATTACAATGTTTTTATTGATGATAATAAGGGGAATTTTACTGTTGCGCGGAAACTGGATGTTAATGAAAACCCGGACATAGTTCCTTTATCAGCCATTGTACAGTGCAGGGTTGATGTAGACCAACAGCAGCAAGAGGAAACATATACAAAGGATGGAGAAACTGTAAGTTATCAGCCACCGGTATATAAATATGAATTTGATTATACTATGCGTATTAAAGTGAGAACCCAGTGGTTTGATGATATGGATTTTCGCCTGAATACTTTTTCCATAAGCAGTGACAAAAGAAGAGAACTGATGGAAGTGGAGCAGACCGCATATCAGATTATTGCGGCACTGACACCAAATGCAGCCGGGATGCAGCCCGGGATGCCCGGAATGAATATGAACGGAGGGATGCAGTCTGGGATGCCCGGAATGAATATGAACGGAGGGATGCAGTCTGGGATGCCGGGAATGAACATGAACGGAGGAATGCAGCCCGGAATGTCCGGAATGAACATGAACGGAGGAATGCAGCAGACGGGAATGTCAGAAACGAACATGACCGGAGGAATGCAACAGAATAACAGTTCGTGGAAATGCCAGTGCGGTGCAGAGAATACCGGAAAGTTTTGTGAATACTGTGGTCAGCCAAGACCGTTTTAAGTAATGATTAAACAGAGTGGACATAATTGTTCACTCTGTTTGTGATAAAAAACTCTGAAAATAGATGATTTCTCTAAAAACTATATGACAAAATGGTGCTTTATAGTATAATTATTACAAAAATGGATTAGAGCGTATTTGAAAAATCATTCCTGCAAATTGTGACGCACATCTTGCGTAAAGCATTTTTCAAACCCGCTCTGGTAAGAGAGGAACTTTCATGACATACAGTAAAAAGAGGACTCTGTCATATGGAGTGATTCTGATAAGTGTGTTGTTGGCTTATTTCTGCAGGCAGGTGAGAACGGAAAATGTTTTTATGAGAAATCTGGCAGATCAGTGTCGTAGCTGTATTTATCTGGGAATGTACTGTGCCTGGGTGATTTATCTGAGAAAACATGTAGTACATAAAAAAACGCGCAGATGCCTGACTGCAATTGGCTGTCTGATGGTATTCTGGTTCTTTGTGCGGACAGTAAAATTTCATATTTTTCATGATCCTCTTGGAGAACATATCTGCTGGTATCTATATTATATTCCCATGATCCTGATTCCGGTTCTGGGTTTGGCAGCAGCAATGTTTTTGGGCGAAAAGGAGGAAGAGAAAACGGTCAGAAAGGTTATAATTTTATTGACCGTGGCAGCGATATTGATCGTAAGTGTTTTTACAAATGATTTGCATCAGCTGGTATTTCGTTTTTCCAAACAGCCCCCATTTTCGGATAAAGATTACAGCTATGGTATTGTTTTTATGGTGATTCAGGGATGGATCTTGATCTGTCTGACAGGGATGGAAATCATTCTGATCAGAAAAAGCAGAATTCCGGGAAAGAAACAGTTCTGGCTGCCGGTGATTCCGGGAATATTGCTTCTGGGATGGAATATCGGAAATATACTCCGCCTGCCTTTCATCAAAATCATTGCAGGGGATATGACGGCAGTGTGCTGCCTTTTAATGGCAGCAATTTTTCAGGGTTGTATATTATGTGGATTGATACAGACCAATAATCGATATTTTGAATTATTCCAGACTTCCGGAGGACTGGATGCAGAGATTACAGATTATTCTTTTCTGCGCTATTATCATTCCGGCGATTTTCCCGAGTTGTCGCCTGAACTGCGTAAAATCATAATAGACAGATCATCCGTACAGGAACAGGGAATCCGGATCAACCATATTCCTATAAGGGGAGGACATTTGTTTTGGTCAGAGGATATTTCGGTACTGCTGGATCAGTATCAGGATATTCGGGAACAGCAGGAGGAACTGACTGCCAGAAACCGTCTGTTACAGAAAGCTTATCAGAAAGAGGCTGAGCGGAGAAAGACAGAAGAACAGAACCGTCTGTTAAATATGATACAGAATCAGACTGCCGGTCAGCTGGAATTGCTGTCACAGTTTATGGATGAGCTGGAACGGACAGAATCAAGGGAACAATATGATTGGATTCTCGGTAAAATTGTAGTTGTTGGTACGTATTTGAAGCGGAGAAAGAATCTGGTGCTGACACAATATGCATCAGATGGAAATCTGCTTACAATGGAAGATCTCAGACAAAGCCTGGCAGAATCCTGTGACAGCTTAAAATTATGCAGGATTCGGGCTGCTTACTACGTGGAAAATGTGGATGTGCGGCTGAATGCAGATGATATACTAAAATGCTATGACATCTTTGAATGGCTTGTGGAACGATTGGTTGATACCATGCAGTCTGTTTTTTACCGTGTGTCGCAGATTGATGATGCCTTGCGGGTTTCAGTTCATATTGTATCAGAGGCGGATCTGCGTGGATTCATATCGGAAAGGCCGGAATTAAAAGTGCAGCAGGAAGATGAAAACGAATGGTTTATCAGATGTATCGTCTTCAGAAAGAGAGGCGGAAGATGATCAGTTTTGTGGAATGCAGTATGGCAATACAGAATGTTCTGATGATTCTTCTTGAAATCTGCATGATTCTGGAATTAATCCTCCTGCTGGTAAGAATCACCTGCTTTTCCGGGAAAAAGAAAATCGTAACGGCAGTGGCTGTCTTTGCTGTTTCTTTTGTATTTATGGGCGTTTTGATGAATGATCACAGATATTGCCTGGGAGAAAGTTCCTATCAGCCAATGCTTCAGGGTTATCCGGTCAGTGTTTTCATGACGGTGGTTATAGGATTATTGCTTTATCTTTGTTGGGCAATCCAGAGCGAGAGACGCAGATATTATCATTCTCTGTCTTACTGGTCTGTGAACGAGGCTGTGAATGACGTTCCCTGTGGAGTCTGTTTTTCGGATCCTCTTGGAAGGATTGTTTTGTGTAATACCAAGATGCAGGAGCTGAGCAGAATCATGACAGGTTCTTATCTGCAGGATTATGACGCATTAAGGAAAACAATGAGTGGGGAACCTGAATCGGAAGGTCTTTGCAGATTGAGCAAAGACAGTAATGTGTTTTATTTTCCTGATGGTTCCGTCTGGATGTTTCAGGAATATAGTCTGCAGGAGCCGGATTGTGCAGGATATCTGCAGACAGTGGCAGTTAATGTATCAGAAATTTATTACAATGGTGAAAAAATCAGGGCAAACAATGAAAAGCTGGAAATCCTGAATCATAAGCTGGAGGAAATGTACGAAAAAATCGGAGATAAAATCAGAGAGCAGGAGACGCTTGTCATGAAAATGCAGGTTCATGACAATTTTGGACGAAGCCTTCTGTCAATACGCAGAATATTGGAAAGGAAAGAAGATCCGGATAAAATGGATAAACAGTTGTCTGTATTGAAACATCTGGTTTATATTCTTACCGGTTCTGTTGTTGAGAGTATGGAAGAAGTATATAAGGATACGATCAGACATGCAGAAGAGCTTGGAATTTCAGTTCAGATCAGTGGGAACTTTCCCATGCATCCATCTTACAGGCTGCTGACAGACAGGGCAATCCGTGAATGTGTGACAAACTGTGCCAGACATGCTCATGGCAGTACTGTTTGGGTGAAGATAGACAAAAATGCAGATGAATATACTGTTCAGATTACCAATGATGGAGAGGTGCCTGACAAAAATGCGGAAGAAGGCGGTGGTTTATCTGCACTGAGAAAGGCAGCTGAATCAGGAAAATGCAGGATGCAGGTTTCTTTTTCCCCTGAGTTTTGTCTGATATTGAAAATGCCACTGACAGAAAGGATGGGATTCGATGGTACGGATACTGATAGTAGAAGATCAGAAGATCATGCAGAAGTATTTTGAATATATTATTATGCAGGAGCCGGAATTCCGACATGTCCAGACAGTTTCAGATGCACGTGAAGCTGTAAAAATCTGTGATTATTCGGCAATTGATCTTATGATCATGGATGTGCAGACGTTTCATAATCATGATGGACTCAGTGCCGGAAAAGTGATCAGGGAGAAGTATCCCTATACAAAGGTATTGATCGTTACTTCCCTGATCGATCCCAAGGTGCTGGAAAGGGCAAAAAGTGGATGTGCAGACAGTCTCTGGTATAAGGATCACGGGGAAGAGGAAATACGGAGTGTGATCCACAGAACCTTAAATGGTGAGCATGTATTTCCGGATATGACGCCGAAGGTGGAGCTTAACTGGATCACAAGCGGTGATATCAGTCCCAGGCAGCTTGAGATGCTTCGCCTGTATATCCGTGGAATGTCATATTCAGAGATTGCGCGGGAAATGAAATGCTCTACCTCCGGGGTGAGATGGAATTTTCAGGAAATGATCGCCAGGGCAGGATACAGTTGTAAAGAAGATTTGATAGCGGCTGCACTGGAAAGTAAACTGATCGTAACTACGTTAAAATAGCAAGCTGATAAACTGCGAAGTTATTCTGTTATGAGCAGAAAGCGAAGCGGAGTGTAAATATCCGCTTGATAAGAGAGGAAACAGACATGAACGATTTTTTGACAGAAAAAAATAAAAAAGCAGGAGTGCTGGGAAAACTGAAGTGGGTTCTTTGTGGCTTCTGCATACTTTTATCCCTGGGAGCCATTGGTGCATCGGAGAAGTATATTGGTGAAGGACGCT
>OGPZ01002431.1_pt1 | contig 11332 bp, 8 predicted proteins | sample 1553111 | NCBI WGS metagenome assembly OGPZ01 (sample SAMEA2579968, study PRJEB22360) | human gut metagenome
TTGGCCAGATCTTCCTCCCTGCGGGGAGCTACGGGCGCCTTCCTGCCATTGAAGAAAGTATATACCTATGATCCTGTTCCCGCTTCCTTAACTGCGGAGCAGGCAAAGTTAGTCTACGGTGTGCAGGGCAACCTATGGGTGGAATATATCCCCACTCCCGAACACGTGGAATATATGATTTACCCTCGTATACTGGCATTGGCGGAAGTAGCCTGGTCGGCTCCGGAACGTAAGTCATGGTCCGATTTCCATACCCGTGCACTGTCAGCAGTGGCCGATTTACAGAAAAAAGGATACCATCCTTTCGATTTGAGCAAAGAAATCGGCAGCCGTCCCGAATCTCTTCAACCAGTCAGCCATTTGGCGCTCGGTAAAAAAGTGACCTATAACTCCTCCTATAGCGCCCATTATCCCGCACAAGGCAACACAGCCCTGACAGACGGCATACGTGGTGACTGGACTTACGGTGATGGTTCATGGCAAGGATTTATCTCGGACAACCGTCTCGATGTGACGATTGATATGGAAAAAGAAACCCCTATCCATTCCATCACCGCCGCTTTTATGCAAGTGGTCGGCGCGGAAGTATTCCTGCCGGAGACAGTGATTATTTCCATTTCCGATGATGGAATTAACTTCACGGAGTTGCAAAAACAACACTTTGAAGTGAGCAAAGAAACCCCTATCCGGTTTACGGATATTTCATGGCAGGGAGAAGCCAAAGGAAGATACGTACGTTACCAGGCACAGGCCGGAAGCGAATTCGAAGGGTGGATATTTACGGATGAGATAATCGTGAAATAGACATTGTCAATATCATTTATGAATAAAAGAGGGAATCTACTCAACCAGATTCTCTCTTTTTTTGTTATATTTGTATTATTACCTTAAAAACTAAGAATATGGTACAACACGCTAGACTCATTTTCTACAGCCTTCTTCTTCTGGTAATCCCGTGCGAGAGCACCTTGGCGCAGAAGATTCCCGTCACGCCCATAGACTCATTGATAACTGTTGGATATGCCACCGGAAGTTTGAAAACCCTCTCCGGTTCCGTAGAGAAGATTACGGAGACACAGATGAATAAAGACCAGATAACGAACCCTTTGGAAGCAATCCGCGGACGTGTGCCGGGCTTGACTATCCAACGCGGGTCAAATGGTCCGGCAGCCTTGGATGCAGTACGCCTGCGGGGAACTACCTCACTGACCAGTGGCAATGACCCTTTGATAATCGTCGACGGAGTATTTGGTGACTTGAGTATGCTCACCTCCATTTACCCTACGGATATTGAGAGCTTCACCATTCTGAAAGACGCTTCCGAAACCGCACAATACGGTTCACGAGGAGCTTCCGGTGTGATCGAGGTCACCACTAAAAAAGGAATGAGCGGCAGAACACAGGTAGCCTACAACGGTAGCTTCGGAATTTCCACCGTCTACAAGAATCTGAAAATGCTGTCCGGCGATGAGTACCGCCGTGTCGCTTCGGAACGCGGGATTTCCATTCTGGACAAAGGAAATAATACCGATTTTCAGAAAGAAATTGAACAGACAGGACTACAACAAAACCATCACATCGCCTTTTATGGCGGTTCCAGTGAGTCCAGCTATCGCGTTTCTCTTGGTTTCATGGATCGTCAGGGAGTGATTTTGAATGAAGACATGAAAAACTTCACTTCGAATATGAACATGAATCAGAAAATGTTCGACGGCTTCCTGAACTGCGAGCTGGGAATGTTCGGTTCCATTCAGAAGAATCATAATCTGGTGGATTATCAGAAAACGTTCTATTCGGCAGCCACATTCAATCCCACCTATCCCAACCATAAAGACCCCGTCACCAATTCCTGGGACGGAATAACAACCGCCAGCCAAATTACCAATCCATTGGCATGGATGGAAGTGCAGGATGATGATGCCACTTCGCACATCAGCACGCATGCCCGTCTGACTTTCAATCTACTGGAAGGGCTGAAACTTAACCTCTTCGGTGCCTATACCTATAATATCGTGGAAAATTCGCAATACCTCCCCACCTCCGTCTGGGCGAACGGTCAGGCTTACAAAGGAACCAAAAAGCGAGAGTCCTTGCTGGGCAACATGATGCTGACCTATAAGAAAAACTGGAAAAAACATTTCTTTGACGTGTTGGCACTTGCCGAACTTCAAAAAGAAACCTACACGGGATATTATACAACAGTAAGCAATTTCAGCACCGACAAATTCGGGTATAATAATCTTCAGGCAGGCGCACTCCGCTTGTGGGAAGGCACTAATTCTTACTACGACCAACCCCGTCTGGCATCTTTCATGGGACGTTTCAACTATACATACGCCGACCGCTACGTACTGACGCTGAACGCCCGTACAGATGCTTCCTCCAAATTCGGAGCGAACCATAAATGGGGATTCTTCCCCTCCGCATCTGCCGCATGGGTGATTAGTGAAGAAGAATTTATGAAGCAGTTGCCGATGGTGGATAATCTGAAATTCCGTATTGGCTATGGTCTGGCAGGTAATCAGAGCGGGATTGACTCATACACTACATTGAACCTTGTAAAGCCGAACGGTGTAGTCCCCGTCGGAAACTCCGCCGTCGTATCTTTAGGAGACTTACGGAACACAAATCCCGACCTGAAATGGGAAGTGAAACATACCTTTAATACCGGTATCGACGTAGCTCTTTTCGGCAACCGCCTGCTGCTTTCCGCCAACTATTACAACTCCCGAACCACAGACATGCTTTACCTTTACAACGTAAGCGTACCGCCTTTCACCTATAACACCTTGCTTGCCAACATCGGTTCCATGCGCAACTGGGGTACGGAAATCGCCATCGGCATCACCCCCTTGAAGACCAAGGATATGGAATTGAATATCAATGCCAATATCACTTTCCAGCGCAACAAACTGCTCTCATTAAGCGGTATGTACAACGGCGAAATGCTTTCTGCCCCCGAATATAAAAGTCTTGCCAGCCTCGACGGAGCCGGCTTTCACGGAGGATACAACCACATCGTATATCAGATGGTGGGTCAACCGTTGGGCGTGTTCTATCTTCCCCACAGTACGGGACTCGAATCCGATGGAAACGGTGGATACACCTATGGCATCGCCGATCTGAATGGCGGAGGTGTCAGCCTTGAAGATGGTGAAGACCGCTACGTGGCAGGACAAGCCGTACCTAAAACGATTCTTGGCTCCAACATCAGTTTCCGCTACAAGCGTTTCGACCTGTCTTTGCAGGTTAACGGAGCTTTCGGACATAAAATTTACAACGGAACCTCCCTGACCTATATGAACATGAATATATTTCCCGACTATAACGTAATGAAGAAAGGCCCGAAACAGAACATCAAGGATCAAACCGCCACCGACTATTGGTTGGAAAAGGGAGATTATGTCAACTTCGACTATGTGACGCTGGGTTGGAACGTGCCGATTGAGAAAGTGCAGAAACTGAAGAAATATGTCCGTTCCCTGCGTCTGGCATTTACAGTCAACAACCTGGCAACCATTTCCGGTTATTCGGGACTTTCACCCATGATTAACAGTTCAACAGTGAACTCCACTTTAGGCGTGGATGATAAACGGGGATATCCGTTGGCGCGGACGTACACACTGGGATTGAGTATTAACTTTTAATGGAGGAGGAGATGATGAAACAATATATGAAAAATAAAAGTCTTTTTTTGCAGAAAGAAGAACTGCTTTCAAGGATAGCGGAACTGTTTTCAAAGAAGATCTTACGTCCTTCGGGAGTGCTGGTATTCCTTCTTATAACGTGCCTGGGTTTATTCTCATGTAGTAAGTTTTTGGAGGAAAATCCGAAAGATAAGTTACCCGAAGATGACGTTTACAATACAATCTCGGAAGTATATCTCAATGCAGTAGCTTCGCTTTATACATACGTAGGCGGTTATAGTGATAGTCAGGGATTGCAGGGAACGGGTAGGGGAGTCTACGACCTGAACACCTTTACCTCCGACGAAGCCATTATCCCCACCCGTGGAGGTGACTGGTATGACGGTGGTTTTTGGCAAGGACTTTACCTGCACGATTGGGGAATAGAGAATGATGCCATTCAGGCTACATGGGAATATCTCTATAAAGTCGTCATGTTAAGTAACAAATCACTGGAACGGATAGACAAATTCGCCGAAACTCATTCCGCTACGGAACTGCCGGCATACCGTGCCGAAGTACGTGCCATGCGGGCTATGTATTATTATTACCTGATGGATTTGTTCGGACGCATCCCGCTAGTTCAATCCTCTTCCGTAGCAATGAAAGATGTAGTGCAAAGTGAACGGAAAACGGTCTTTGACTTTGTTGTCAAGGAATTGCAAGAGGCGGCTCCTTTGTTGAGCGATGCACATAGCAACCAGTCCGGCCCTTACTATGGCCGTATCACTCGCCCCGTGGTAATTTTCCTACTGGCCAAACTGGCTTTGAACTCCGAAGTTTATACAGACAATGATTGGACGGACGGACAACGCCCGGATGGAAAAAATATAAAGTTCACAGTGAACGGCAGCGAACTAAATGCCTGGGAAACAGTTATCTACTATTGTGACCAACTCAAGACTATGGGCTACAAACTGGAACCGGAATACGAAACGAATTTCTCTATATTCAACGAACCGTCCGTAGAGAATGTCTTCACTATCCCGATGAACAAAACTCTGTACACCAACCAGATGCAATATCTCTTCCGTTCCCGCCACTATAATCACGCCAAGGCTTACGGACTAAGCGGTGAGAACGGTCCCAGCGCCACCATTGAAGCCCTCGAAGCTTTCGGTTATGAAACCGCGGAACAAGATCCCCGTTTTGATATTTGCTATTTTGCAGGAATTGTCCACGACCTGAAAGGAAACATAATCAAACTGGATAATGGAACGGTACTGGAATATCTGCCCTGGAAAGTATCTCTGGATATAACAGATACCCCATACGAACAAACCGCAGGAGCCCGCATGAAAAAGTATGAAGTCGACCCGACTGCCACAAAAGACGGTAAGTTGATGGAGAATGACATTGTATTGTTCCGCTATGCAGACGCTTTGTTGATGAAGAGTGAAGCGAAAGTCCGGAACGGAGCAAACGGAGATGAAGAACTCAATGAAGTTCGTAGCCGTGTCAACGCTTCTCCCCGCACTGCCACTTTAGAGAATATCCTTGCCGAACGTCAGCTGGAACTGGCTTGGGAAGGATGGAGACGACAGGACTTAGTCCGCTTCGGGAAGTTTACAAGAGCTTACAGCAGCCGTCCGCAACTACCGGATGAGGCAAGTGGATATACAACTGTATTCCCTATACCGGAGAAAATACGGGTGATGAATGAGAGGTTGAAACAGAATCCGGGGTATTAGGAAGAAGATAGTAGTAATCAAAATAAAAAATCCTCGATTTTCATCCGGAGAATCGAGGATTTATATTATTTGTTGCAGCAATCGAATTACTCAATCAAAACGAAATCATATTTTTCAAATTCACTCCCATTGATTATTATAGCAATTTGATGAAGCCCGAGATGGAATTTTCTCGTCGTAACCACGCGGAAAGAGTGCTTTCGCGTTATTCGTGTGGTAGAATTCCCGGTATATTCTTTTTCGCTGATTTTATGAACTTTCTTCGTCAGCGTTCCATTTGCTTTTTGGTAATAAATACCATATTCAAGCCGTATTTTGATTGTCTTATTGCTATGATTCAACAAGTTAAAACCAAACTCCAACGAATCACCGACTTTAACCTTAAGACTTGAAATCTGAAAATCCTCCATACTAATATTATTTCTGATAGAATCAAAGCCAAACAACTCCATCACCTCTGGAATCCCTTGTTTTAAGAGCGTCCGGCAACCGTGTTTAATAATCCAGTCTACCTCTTTAGATTCCCCCTTCCATTTCTTTGCCAAATCAATGACAATTTCCGGATTATCTTTCGCAATATCATTCAAATTATTGGCAACGCTCAACCGTACAAATCTTGCCGGATCATTTTTAAGATTCTCTAAAATAGGAATAATAGGTGTCGGGTCTTTCTTCAGATTCGGCAAAGCCATCGCCCAAGGCAAACGCGGACGGCAACCTTCTGACGAAAGCCGCCTGACTCCCCAATGCTCATGTTTCGACCAAACCAACATCTGCTTCATCATTTCATCCGGATATTTTATTATAAAAGGATGAGTCACAAATTCGCAACTTGTGAACTGTGTGATTTTCTCTATCGCCTTGACAGACGTTTCATAATCATCCAACCCATATTGCTCGACATAATTATTCAGAATCACCCCATACTCCAGCATCAATCCAAACTTCGTATCGTCTATCACCGAAAAATCAGGCCGCGTACTTTTTACATGATCCAACAACTCAAGAATCTTAGCGATCGCCTCTTTGTAATCTGCCGGCAAAAACTTTTTCAGAATGCTAGTGATATGTATCCAGCGCTGTTTTAGTTCCCTGCCTTCCCATTCATCATCCATTATTTGAGAAACAAAACCGTGAGCATCAAAATCATCGATAACAAGTCTCAAATCTTTCGTAAACAGATCGAAAAATTGCTTGTTGTACATATTCTTAAAAGGTTCTGCCATACTTGAAGTCTATATTTAGTATCTATTTATTTGCTACACAAATATATGTCTTTTTTTTAAAAGGACAAGCCCTAAAAACAGAAGTGAGCCACAAAAAAGATTGCAGCTCACTTATACCTTATATATTATAGCAAAAAATTAATCGAAGAAACTCTTGAACTTCTTGAAAATCTTCTCCTTCACCGACGTGTTAGGTTTGAAGTTGTCCGAAGCCTCCATCTTTTCGAGCGTGCTCTTTTCCTCTTTATTGAGCGCTTCCGGCACATAGATACTGATGTTGACGAGTAAATCCCCCGTTCCGTACCCGTTCACATTCGGCAATCCCTTGCCGCGCAAACGAAGCACCTTACCTGGTTGAGTACCCGAATCAATCTTCACTTTCACTTTGCCGTCGATAGTCGGAATTTCCACAGCTCCGCCCAGAGCAGCAGTCGGGAAACTAAGCAACAGATTATAAATCAAATCATTCTCGTCGCGAATCAAGTCCTGATGCGGTTCTTCCTCTACGAGAATCAGCAAGTCGCCTGCCACACCATTGTGTTTGCCGGCATTTCCTTTGCCACCCATAGAAAGCTGCATACCCTCTGCCACTCCGGCAGGGATTTTCACCGACACCACTTCTTCACCGTAAATGATTCCGTCGCCACCACACTTCTTACATTTGTTCTTGATAATCTTACCCTCACCGCCACAAGTAGAACAAGTGACGCGAGTCTGCATAGTGCCCAGAATAGTCTGCTGGTTACGGATCACGGAGCCGCTACCCTTACAAGTAGGACAAGTCTCCGAACCGCCGTCACCTTCGGCACCCGTGCCATGACACTGGTCACACGGCACATATTTTTTGAGTTTAAATTTCTTTTCTACTCCGGTAGAGATCTCCTTCAACGTCAGCTTCACTTTCACACGAAGGTCACTGCCGCGATACCGGCGTTGCTGTGAACCGCCACCGCCAAATCCGCTAAACCCTCCGAAGCCTCCCCCGAAACCGCCGCCGCGGCCACCAAAGATGTCGCCAAACATAGAGAAAATGTCATCCATCGACATCCCCTCGCCACCGAAACCACCGAACGGACCGCCATTGCCTGCCGCACCGCTCACTCCCGCATGACCGAACTGATCGTAACGCGAACGCTTTTCCGGGTTACTCAACACGTCATAAGCCTCGGCCGCCTCCTTAAATTTCTCTTCTGCCTCCTTATCCCCCGGATTCTTGTCAGGGTGATACTGGATTGCTTTCTTACGGTACGCTTTCTTAATCTCCTCTACTGTGGCTGTCTTCGTCACCTCCAATATTTCGTAATAGTCTCTTTTTTCTGCCATGCTTCTTTAAAAATTATGAGTTTTATGGGTTGCGAATCCTTATTCCCCTACTACCACTTTGGCGTGGCGCAACACTTTGTCGTTCAGTGTATACCCCGTCTGCACACAATCCAGAATCTTACCTTTCTGTGCTTCCGACGGTGCGGGGATTACCGCGATGGCTTCATGGAAATCAGTATCCAGCGGTTGGTCTTTCGTCTCGATGACTTTCACACCATTTTGAGCCAGAACAGCCATAAATTTATTGTAAATCAGTTCCACCCCTTCTTTTACGGCATTGACATCCGTTGCCGTTTCCATCGTCTTGATGGCACGTTCGAAATCGTCCACTACCGGAAGAATACTGCCAAGACTCTTTTCGCCACCATTCAGGATCAGTTCGGCCTTCTCCTTTAAAGTGCGTTTACGATAATTGTCGAACTCGGCAGACAAGCGCAGATATTTATCCTTTTGCTCTTCAAGCGCTTCTTGAGCCTTTTCCAGTTCCTTTTCCAACTCCTCTTCATGAGTCAGCGGAGCGGTTCCCTCTGCTTGTTCGTTTTGCGGTTGGTCTTCCGCAGGATTGTGAGTTTCCTCCACATTCAGTTCCTCTTCCTTCACTTTTTTTTCTTTCGGATCCATCTTGGTATTTACTATTTTATTATTTACTATTTAGAAACACACGTTATCTATGCAAGATACCGCTTATAAACATACCGGACTGACCGGATGTCACAGATTTCGTCTGCAAAAACTTTGCCAAGTTGGCCGTTTTGCCAAAAAACGCAGCAAAGGTAACACTTTTATGTCAGATTGGCACATATCAGATAGCTCATAATTCATTTTAAATGTCTACCTTTGCACGCTCAAATAAGTAAATAGTAACTAGTAAAATAGTAAATAATAAGATGATTACAGTTTCGAACGTATCGGTTCAGTTTGGTAAAAGAGTGTTATTTAATGACGTAAACCTGAAGTTTACGAGTGGTAATTGTTATGGTATTATCGGTGCGAACGGTGCGGGAAAATCTACGTTTCTTCGTACGATTTACGGAGATCTGGACCCGACAACAGGTACGATTGCGCTCGGACCGGGCGAACGTCTCTCGGTGTTGAGTCAGGACCACTTCAAGTGGGACTCATATACCGTCATGGATACCGTCATGATGGGACATACCGTGTTGTGGGACATCATGAAGCAACGCGAAGAATTGTATGCAAAAGAAGATTTCACAGACGAAGACGGACTGAAAGTATCCGAATTGGAAGAAAAATTTGCCGAGTTGGACGGATGGAATGCGGAAAGCGACGCAGCCATGCTATTGAGCGGACTGGGCGTGAAAGAAGATAAGCATTACGTATTGATGGGTGAATTGAGTGGTAAGGAAAAAGTACGTGTCATGCTGGCGCAGGCATTGTACGGAAATCCGGACAACCTCTTGCTCGATGAGCCTACCAATGACTTGGATATGGAAACAGTGACCTGGTTGGAAGAATATCTTGCCAACTTCGAGCATACCGTATTGGTGGTAAGCCACGACCGTCACTTCCTCGACTCTGTATGTACACACACCGTAGACATCGACTACGGAAAAATCAATATGTTTGCCGGTAACTATAGTTTCTGGTACGAATCCAGCCAATTGGCTCTCCGTCAGCAACAGAACCAGAAGGCGAAGGCTGAAGAGAAGAAGAAAGAACTCGAAGAGTTTATCCGCCGTTTCAGCGCGAACGTAGCGAAGAGCAAGCAGACAACGAGCCGTAAGAAGATGTTGGAGAAACTGAACGTAGAAGAAATCAAACCTTCTTCACGTAAGTATCCGGGCATCATCTTCACTCCCGAACGCGAGCCGGGCAACCAGATTCTGGAAGTTTCCGGATTGAGCAAGAAGACGGAAGAAGGCGTAGTGCTCTTCAACGACGTGAACTTCAACGTAGAGAAAGGTGACAAGGTGGTATTCCTGTCACGCAATCCGCGCGCGATGACTGCTTTCTTCGAAATTATCAACGGAAACATGAAACCCGATGCAGGTACTTTCAACTGGGGGGTAACCATCACCACTGCTTACCTGCCGCTGGATAACACTGATTTCTTCAATTCCGACCTGAACCTGGTAGACTGGTTGAGCCAGTTTGGAGAAGGCAACGAGGTATATATGAAAGGCTTCCTCGGCCGTATGCTTTTCTCCGGCGAAGAGGTATTGAAGAAAGTAAGCGTACTCTCCGGAGGTGAGAAGATGCGTTGTATGATTGCCCGTATGCAGCTGCGCAATGCCAACTGCCTCATTCTGGACACTCCGACCAACCATCTGGACTTGGAATCTATCCAGGCATTCAACAACAACCTGAAGACGTACAAAGGAAATATCCTCTTCTCGTCTCATGACCACGAATTTATTCAGACCGTTGCCAACCGCATCATCGAACTGACACCGAACGGTATCATCGACAAGATGATGGAATATGACGAATATATCACTTCCGACCATATTAAGGAATTGCGGGCGAAGATGTACGGAGACAAATAAGTGACCGGACGAATAAAAGCCCCTGACTCCCATACATGAAGTCTGATGAATAACCAATTTAACAGCAACCTATTCTCAACAATGGGTTGCTGTTCTTTTTAGCACTATGGAAATAAAATATTTTGAAAACAGAGAAGATTGGCGAAAATGGCTGGCAGACAACTTTGAAAACGCCAATGACGTTTGGTTTGTATTCCCCTCCAAATCTTCGGGCGAAAAAAGTGTTACATACAACGACGCTGTCGAGGAAGCCCTTTGCTTCGGATGGATCGACAGCACCATAAAGGCGCTCGACAAAGAACATAAAATCCAGCATTTCACACCCAGAAACCCTAAAAGTTCCTACTCGCAAGCCAACAAAGAGAGACTGAAATGGTTGCTGGAACATAATATGATTCACCCTGATAGGGAAGATAATATACGAAAAGTATTGTCAGCCCCTTTTGTCTTCCCGAATGATATTATCGGAAAACTGAAAGAGGATAAAACTGTATGGGAGAATTACCAACAATTTTCTAATGCGTATAGACGTATCCGAATTGCATACATTGAGGCTGCCAGAAAACGGCCGGAAGAATTTGAAAAGCGATTGAACAACTTTATCAATAAAACGAAGGAAAATAAAATGATAAAAGGATTTGGGGGAATTGAAAAATACTACTAATCCCTATGTCTGTAGTTGTAACTTTGATTGTAATAACAGGACAGAAGCATTATGCGCATAATTGATATTCAATTCTCTTTCTCGAACGTAGTTATTTTTCTGCCCTTCACCTTTCTTCCAGATTCCTGATAAATAGTGTGTTTACGGGTGAAGGGGCGCTCTTACACCGTCTTTTTACCGGTAAGCGTCTCCGCGATTCTATATAGTGTATTAAAATAAAAAGGCTAATGATCCC
>OGPZ01002437.1_pt1 | contig 11309 bp, 13 predicted proteins | sample 1553111 | NCBI WGS metagenome assembly OGPZ01 (sample SAMEA2579968, study PRJEB22360) | human gut metagenome
AGAACCCCTACGTCATAATGACTAGTCGTTGAACTTTATTAACTATAATATTTTCCAAAAGCTTGATAATAGAGTTCTCTAATATCATAAGCTTGAGATGTACCATTCTTGTTACAAAGAACTACACGAGTGCACTCCCTGGCAAGATCATTTAATAAACAATGATCTCCAAAGCTAGAGTAAATACGGCCACAATTACTAATCCAATAGTAATCTTTGATCTCAGGGAAGAAGCCACTAATCTGAACAAATCTCTCATCGTTAAAACTCATAGGTGTAACAATTGTTCTATAGTCGCTTTCTCTCATACGTTCTTGAGTACAAGCTCTGGTCTTAAGTTTTCTCATCTAATATCCCACCTTTTTATTATAATTAATCTTAGCTGCTGATTGTCTCCTCAGAGAGTTCCCAGCAATTAGAGAGGATTCAGTCATAGCATTACTACTATGCTGCCCTAGAATTAAGGAATTCATTCTTCATGGTAATCATACAAGTACCATTACTATCAGAATGTGCGTTCTTACAATATCTTTCCATATAGTCGTTTACAAGACGACTTAAAATATGAGACAGCAGATTGACGATACTAAACTTCAGATTATCCTGAGGGATAATAACCATCGGATCTACAAATCTTTGTACTTCGATGATATCATCATTAATGAAATCATAGTCGGTCATCGGGTCAGGAGACTGTCTTGCATAGTTCGGATCTCCATCCAAAACCTTATCAAGATCACAAACCTGATTTTTGATAGTCATAGGCACTCCATCACAGAAACGCAATACATACCTATACCACCCATCAAGTGAAATAATAGCACTATCAGTATCCTGAATAATGCTATTACTTCTGATAAGATAATACATCTTATCCAGTCTGTCTATAATCTGATACTGATAATATACATATTCATGCATCATATCATAAACAATTTCAAGCTCTTCTTTTGCCTCTTCAGGAATCGTATTAGGATCCATATAAGGTTTATCGAGCTTGGCTAAGAAATTCAAAATTGCATTCTTTACTCTACTATTGTCAATGAAATAGAACAGATTATTCTTATAAAACAATCTGTTGATATCTTCCTGACCCAGTTGAGTGATAAGATCCCAGATGATTTCCATCTCATCTTCTGTAGGAATCCATCCCCATCCAGTAGAATACATGAGTTTTGCAAAGCAATCTTGATAAGAGATATTCTGATCGAGAACATCATTATCGTTATAGAAACGCTCCTCAGTAATGACGTTATGAATGAAAGTCATCAACTCATTCATCGATCCCATGGGAACGTTATTGCTTAAGAAAGACTCAAAGAATAATGCTGCTGCAGAGTTACAACTCTTGCCAAGTGTTGTGGTTGCACATGCCACATAAAGATTATAATAAATGCAGCTATACATACCACAAGCGCCATACCATTAGTGTTCAAGTGACTTAGTTTATCATCACCCCGTTTAATAAATTAAACTGCCCTATGTCACCATAGGAGATCAGACTATATCATCATCTTCATTTGCATCATATTTCTTAATATGAATCTCAAGTGCAACGATATCTCTCACTCTATCATGTACAGCTCTTAATCCTACAACCTCCATATTCAAATACTCTTCAGGAATTTGATCAGGATGGGTATATACCATAAAATCTAGGAAAGCTCTATCATTGTCATGAAAAGTGAAATCTGTAAAATACAAAAGCCTTCTGATATCGCATACTTTAACAATCATAACTATTTCTCCTTTTTCAAATAAAGATGTCTCGCACTGTCCTGGACTTCCAGGCACCTAGTCGTTGAACTTTATAATTTAATCATCATTTACATAAATTTCTCTTTCTGAATTATTAGAGTAATTGGAAATGACATAAATTTTATCAGACTTCTCTCTACTTTCACCAATATATGCATCAGCAAAAGCAACAATTGGAGAGATCTGATACTCATCATCGATTCTTACATCTAAGAATATAGGTCTATCTCCACTTTCTTCAATAACCTCAAGAATAGTTTTAGCAAACTCACTTGTCATAAGAATCTTATCCATTTCATTTTCTCCTTTTAATAATTAAATTATCTTAGCTGCTGATTATCTCCTCAGAGAGTTCCCAGCAATTCACGAGATTTTCTATATGGATCACTCCATATAGGCCCATAATCTAGGCCATTGGCCGATACCTTCACTATAGATCGCTACTCTATAGCAGTTCTCTTATGAACTTCTCTATATTTCTATAGAAGTCGAGACTATATCTTCACCATATTAGAATACTCTAACTTAGGTGATCTACATTTCGAACTCGCTTGAGTCCTACGTCATAATGACTAGTCGTTGAACTTTTCTTATTATCATCTCCTTTCTTAATAAGATTAGCTGCTGATTGCCCATTGTTAACAAGGGTTAGATTTACTATCATCATACCTTATCCTAGAACTTATTTCTGACTTTCGTCTCCTGTTAAGGCATCTAGGCTCTTAGAGGTTTCCAGCAATTAGTAGATTTTTCTCTTCAAGTATTTCTACTTGAGTCGACTAAATTTAATCGTTTTTGGCCAGAAGTTGTAGCAGATTATATTTTTCAAATTCTGCTGTACCCTTTGGAAAAGAGAACATGGTCTTCTTTAATTTCTTTCTATTGGTAATAAAGCCATCGATAAGATTATAGAGAGGATTAGGAACTTCTCCATGTCTCTTAAACATGACTCCATAGGAGGTTATAATAGGTTCTCGATCAATGATATACTTCGATACTTCAAGTAAAGTCATATCTACAGTTTGATTCTTGTAGTTGTTATTTACCTGAATTGGATGATCGGTTAATCTATTGGAGATAGACCAATCAATTGCAGAATCTATTTCATCCATACCAAGTAATGGAAACTGCAATCTTAACAAGTCTCTAGCAACTCGTTTATATTGATCTATCATCGAATTATCAGGATATTTCTTAAATGGAGTATTAAACATAATTTATCTATACCTCCTAAATTTGATCATCATATTATTATAACTCCTCTTACTAGAAAGTTTTCGATAGAGTACGAATTTATACACCCTATCAATACTATAGTATACAATCAAATTATACAATATCGCATGTATTGAACAACATTAGAATAAGTAATTCAATGAATTTAGGAGGTTATACCAATGATCTTATCCAATTCAAAACCTACTGGATTTAAATATAGCTATGCTTCTCAGATCTTCGACGAGAGTGCTTCTCTTCCTGGAGTGCTGAAGAATCCCAATCAGTTCAGAGAAGCTGTTATCTATGAACATATGTCTCATAAAGATCCTGCTACTATCAAGAGCTTCCTTCGTTCTACCGAGGCTCGTACTATGGTAGAAGCAGGTACAATTACCTATGATACTTTGGACAGATTAGCTAAGAAAGCCAATACTGATGACAAATGTGTGAATACTGCTGTTTGTCATGTTGCCAAAGAAAATGATGACGATCTGTGGGATCAGCTTGTCCAGGCTCGTGCCGAAGAGCGTCGCATCATGAATGAACTGCTGGCTAAGTATAGGGATGATGTTGAACCCATCGCTCTGAATGCTAAGACAGAGATCATCGAAAAGTGCATTCCTTCTACCTATCGATAAAAAATAAAAGGCTGGTGTAAAAACCAGCCTTTTATTACTTACCCTTTATAATAAACTATCAAAAACCCTACAATATATTAAAGACTGTAGAAGTCTTTAAAGGTGATGATACGACCGTCTTCGTAAAACACAATCATATCATCTCCTTCTCGTTTAATCTTTTCAAGGTAAGGGTTAAACAACTGTGTGGAAAGCCGGTATTGCATTTCCATCAACTCCTCTCATAGTTCAAAAATGATCTGTAAAGAGGAAAATATAGAGAGAGGTCGCACCCTCTCTCTATATTTTCATATTTATACTCTTTACTATTAATATAGTATATAACTACACCAAAATATAATTTCACAAATGAAGATTGATAACATTTATATAACCTTGGCAAGGTTGGCAATGTTTTCATGATAACCTCTTTCAACTCTGTATTTGGGGTATAAGGATCGGATAGGGGAATCCGATCCTTATATTCCTTTTTGATAATATATTATATCCATAGACCAGAAGATTGGTCTATGGATATTTTATTTTAAAGGAGAATAATATACTATGATTAAGAGTAGGAAATTACCATTACTGGAACCAAATAATAATTAATAAAGACAAGGGGATAAAGAAATGGCGCAGAAAATTAATCAGAAATCTGGGTTGATCTATCCTGAAAATTACGGTCCATATGCACCTATTGCTTATGATGAGCACATGGTTGTATATACAAAAGACATCAATATTAAGAATTGGAATGACCACTATAATGGTCTTCTCAATCTCTTCAAAGATGGAATCGATAGTGAAGAAGTTCATAAGACTTTCGTTACTGTAGTATTTATAGACGAAAAAACTCTTGAACTTTCTATCTTCGATTATTTCGCAAGTTTGATTATGTGGTACATGCTTGTAGCTTCCAATACTCCTATTGAAGCACGGCATGTATTTTTTGCCACTGAGATTACGCAAAATACTATCAAGAACTATATCGATACGTTTTTAATCGATGAGAATCGCAAGAAGATTTCTAACGTCATCTTGAATAATATCATCGATGATACACTCGACAAACTTCACGACATCGATAAATTCTCTATGTATCTTTCCAATACGCTCTGCCTTGAGGATACAATTGAATTGATGAAAAAATGTCCGGAGTTTAGAGATTGTCTGAATATAGATATCTCTGGTGTTCCTCTGGAAGATGTAAAATCTGTTGGCATGAAAGCAGCCAACAGATCTATCGAAATTATCAAAGACTCCAAGAAGTATCTTGGATATGATCATTGTCTTGCTGATGCATTTAGAGCTCAGCAAGGTATCAATACAAAACAATACAAAGAGTTCCAAATTAATATTGGAACGAAACCCGATGGGCGTGGTGGTGTCTGGCCTGCTGCTATTAATAAATCCTTTATCAATGGTGGTGTTACAGACCCTATGGATTATTTCATCGAGTCTTCTACCGGTAGAACTGCTCAGATTATCAAACTCAAAAACGTTGGTACTTCTGGACAGTTTGCAAGAAACCTGGGATTGAATAACATGGATTCTAAGTTGTTCGATAATCCCAACTATGATTGTCATTCTAATAATTTTATTAAGTTTGAAATTAAGAGTAAGAAAGCTCTTATGATGCTTCATAATCGTTATTATAGAATGAATCCTAATGGTATGGATCACCTTCTGAATTTCAAGAAGGATATTCATCTCTTAGGAAAAACTATCTATCTAAGATCTCCGGCCACTTGTGCATCTGCTGCAAATGGAAACGGTGTGTGTTATAAGTGCTATGGAGATCTCGCATATACCTTGTTTGATAAAGAACAGAATTTCGGAATCAATATTGGTCGTATTGCATCTGAAATTTTGTCTTCTGCATTAACACAGAAACTGTTGTCTGCAAAGCATTTGCTTGAGACAGCTATCACAAAAGTAACTTGGTGTGATGAGTTTAATGATTATTTTGAAATAATCGATAATATCATTAAGATCGCTCCGGAGTTAGACTATAAAGATTATAGATTGCAAATTGATCCAGATTCTATTGAGTTAGAGAATGACGAAGATAGTGATCTTCTCGATGACGAAGATAATAGTGCTGGATACAATGAGTATGTAACATCGTTTGATGTGGTCAAAGTCTCCACTGGAGAAGAATTCCACATTACAAATGATAAATCAGAGCAGGTCTTTATTACGAACGAACTCAATGGAGTTATTCGTAAGAAGGGAGAACCCATCGACGGTAAGATTTCTATCAGCTTCAATGAATTGAAAGAATCTTATCTCTTCGTGATGCAGATCGAAAATAATGAACTTACTAAGACTCTTAATAAGCTTCTTTCTATTCTGAATAAGAAGCCTACTACTCAGTCTTATCCTAGCATTAGTGATCTGTATCAAGATCTTGTCGATACAACTATTGAAGGTGGATTGGATATTGCAGCCACACATCTTGAGGTTATCCTGATGAATCAACTTAGAGATCCTGTTGATATCTTTGAGAAACCTCACTGGTGGGAGACTAATCCTCCTTATACAATTATCACTCTGAATGAGGCTCTTACTAATAATCCTTCTGTAGTTATTAGTCTGAGTTATCAGAAGATAAAGAAAATGTTCTATAATCCTCTTACCTATAAGAAACATGGAGCTTCTTTCATGGATCTCTTCTTTATGGAGAGACCTCAGAGAATTATCTATGATATTCCCGAAGAGCAAGAGGAAAGACGTAAACCTGGTGAGTTAGTAGATCCGTTTATTCCTATCGATGATTCTAACAAGATTACAGCTGTTGAATCAGAGGAATTGGATCAAGAATAAAGTTTGGTATGGAGGAGAGAGTATAAAAGCTCTCTCCTCTTTATTTTTTTAAAAGAATACTAAATAAATCTATATAAGAGAAAGGAAATAATAAAATGGATCCTAGATATCAAGAAATGGGCACTGAGAATGAGCTGGCAGCTGTATTATCACATTATGATTCCAGATTCGTGTATGATATCGTACATGATCAAATTGAGCGTAATAAATTAGGAGGAGCTACGTTAATTGCTACACCTCCTAATGTAGTAGCTGCTTGGGAGCAAAACTTCAAAGCTATTATGGATCAATATGGAGCAGAAGGATCTGTAAAGATTCAAGAAGTTAGACAAGAGACATATAGAGAGATTATCGACATCGTCTGTGAAGCATTTAATATGAACTTCACGATTGCTGATATCGATATCTATTCTGCTGCATATAATATCTATGATTTCTTTGTATGTAAAATGCATGAATATATTATTTCTTTCTTTGCCAAATATATCTATAAAGAAAGAACCTCGATCTATGAAGGAATGGGATTATCTGAAATGAAGAAGAATAAAGATAGTTCCACTCTCTATGGAAAGAGAATGTATAAAGATATTAAGATTGCTGTAATCAATGCAAATATTGTAAAGATTATGGAGAATATCTGCAATGGTATGGAATTTGACTTCCCTACAATTGTATCCACTATTATTCCTGATAGAAATCTCTGCAGATATATTATCAATACAGTATCTGATAAAGGTAATATTTTCCAGCAGACTATGGTTCCTATGGTGAGAAATAACTTTGCTGAATATGTAACAGGCATTCGTCTTAAGATTCAGGAACTCGCTATTTCTCATGATCAGATTATTTACAACGTACCTACAGAAGAACCTGTAGATAACAGCGAAGAATAATACTTAATTTATTTTTTATGGAGGATAGAATTATGTCAGTACCTATGACAAACGACGAAATCAATAGCTTGGTCAAGATGACCGAAGAATCTACTCCTGAAGAAGTTATCAAGATGAGAGAGTCTGTTGCCGATACTTCTGAAATCGAAGATGAAGAGATCAGTCCTGAGATTAAAAATATCTCTCTTGATTCTTCATATGAAGACCTGATTGGTCAGGATGGAGAACTTCTCAAAGAGTCTAATATCAGTCTGTTTGATGTAGATGATGAAACTAGTCATTTACAGCTTTCTGATGAAGATGTCAATGATCGAATCAAGGAAAATCTTGACGGTTTCTTAGATCTTCCTGAGATCGAAATGGTTGAGTTCTGCAACTTTATCTCTAAATATCGTAAAGATAAGGATAAGTATCCTGATGTATTTAGTCAGCTCCCTCAGACTCTGAAAACCATGATTATCAATCTGGCTATTGAGCAACATGTGCCTTTTACTGAGCATAATAGAATGGCAAAGATGTTCTTGGATGAGATTGTATCTCAAGCTGAGATGGATGAAGTATTTGTAGATATCGAGAAATCTCTTAATGAGGCTTTGAAGATTCCTACGATTGCCGATATGTATTCTGAGCATACCAATGAAGTCATGAATGTAAAGATTCCTGAAATCATTGAGAAGATTAAGGATACTGAGCCCGAGAATGCTAAGATGCTTGAAGATATCAGAGGAGTATTCCAGAAGGCGTATTCTCTCTGTGATCTGAAGACTCATTACGAGGAAAATGCTCGTACAAGAAAATTCATGAGAAGAGATTGGGATAGATTCGTCAGATTCTGTGATGAGTTTAACCTGAAGAATTCTCGTTCTAAGTTCAAGATGCCTGATTGTAGATCTATTAGCCCTGCTCTGGCAAGAGTATTCATTACCGAAGAGCATGAGCCTGAATCTAGAATCGCTCAGATGAATATCACTGAAAAGGATATTAGCAAATTCATTATCCTTTTCTGCAGAACTTTCTCCAATGCTGATCCGTCTAAGCTGATTGATGCAGCTTATATGTATTATGCTCTGAAGAATATTGCTATGCTGAACCTGACGAACGAAACCAAGACTGACTTTGCTGTTGAACTTATTAATAATATCTGCGATATTATCGAGTTTGTTCGCACAAAGGAGGAAGAGTTTGATGCTTCAGGTGCAACGAAATCTAACAAACGGAAGCGCAAGCAAAAGTAAAAACTTCGTTAAGTTTATTAGAACTGAGAGCTCCATTGTAGATCATATGGAGCTCTCACTTTATAAATCAACTTGTGATAATCATACTTTGAAGAAGACTGTATTGATTTTCACCGGTTATGAGTATATGGTTACTTTCTTCGATATCGAAGCCGGTAAATCAAGAACACTTAAAGGTAGAATAGAATCCTTTACTGGAGATAATTCTGCCAATCATTATTTTACTTTGAGATATGTTCCCGAATGTCCTAAGCCCGATACTTCTGTAACAGAAGTCGTTAAAGGTATGCCGAACTGTGGTTGTGTCTTTAATAAACCTTCTGATGACAAATATCCTGTTTCTAAAACAGTTGATGTCTATGTAAGTATGATCACGGATATCAATTACTGTGCGGAATGTATCCCTCAACCTTGTATTCCCAAGAAAGGAGTTAAAGTTGTGCTTCTTGGAATTGGTGCTGAAATTGTAAGAGCAGTTGTTGTCAATTTGAAACTGCTTGAAGACGGATGTGGTTGTGAAGATGCCGTTAGAGATGTAAATCTCAGAACTGGTAATGTCTATACAATTGCATTCTATAATTCGAAAGACAATGCTATGTATGAGTTTGATGGTAAACTGGTTGCCATTAAAGAAACTCAAAACGAGCCTTCTAAAGACTCGGTAGTACGTGTGTCTGAGAACTGCGGATTGTCAAATTCGATCTATAATTCAAAATGTGATTGTGGATGCATGGATGATTATTTGACGTCAGATCCGCTGAAAAATGACGTTCTTCTTACCTTTGATACGTCTACTGATTTCTCTGGAGAATATCAGAGTATTATGCTCTCTTGGGTTAGAGATTGCATTCCTATCAAAGAATCTCCTGAAGAATGTCCTCCTGTATGTCCTGATCCTGATCTACCTAACTGTGAGAATTGTTGCTATACCACTGTAGAAATTACTTCTGGAAATACTCCGGTTGTAATTGATACTAAGAAAAAGGAAGTAACTTATTCTCATAATGGAATTGAAGGAAAGGTTACTTTACAGGAAGTCATTGATTTCTATTTCGGATGTCAATGTTAATCAAAGCCCTAGACCACAATGGTCTAGGGCTAACAATTTAATAAACTATTATTATGGAGGTGTTAATTTAATGCCTATTATTAGTGCAGATCCTATAGACAAGAAAATCTTTAGGATCACTTTAACAACAGGCTACGGCGAAATGCAAAATATCGTCGTGTCTGCTGATGGCTTATACAGTATTTATTTTATCAAAGACTGTAAATGCATCAATGCGACTGGTAAGATCCTCAACGTCGTTCAGAATAGAGCTTGTCCTAAAAACAGTTATATTCTCTTCGATTATTCCGAGGACAATATCAATCGTAAAGAGAGAATCATGTTCTACCAGGTGCAGTCCATTAAAGACATTACTCCTAATGATGCATATCACATTGCTCTGGAGCATGGATTTGTTGGAACTGTTGAGGAATGGCTTGAATCTCTTAAGGGTCAGGCTGGCAAATCTGCTTACGAGCTTGCTATCGAGGCTGGTTTTGAAGGTACTAAGGAAGAGTATCTTGATGGTCTGAAAGGCAAGTCTGCTTATCAGATTGCTCTAGAGCATGGATTCCTTGGGACCGAAGAGCAGTGGCTTGAATCTCTTAAGGGAGATTCTGGTAAGTCTGCTTATGAGAGCGCAGTTGAACATGGCTATGAAGGCGATGAAGCTTCCTGGCTTGAGTCTCTTCGTGGTAAGGATGGCAAATCTGCTTATGAAGTTGCAGTCGATAATGGGTACGAAGGTGATGAAACCTCTTGGTTGAATTCTCTTCGTGGTAAAGACGGTAAGTCTGCTTATGAAGTTGCAGTCGATAATGGATTCAAAGGCACAGAGAAGGAATGGCTTGAATCTTTGGTTGGCGAATCTGCTTATGAAGCAGCACTTCAGCACGGTTTCGTTGGAACCGAAGAGGAATGGTTCTCAAAGAATGGTGATGTAACCATTCTTCAAAAAGATGTCGATATCATTAAGAAAGAGCATCTGAAATGGGTTGAAGGAATGCAATCCACCCTGAATGTTTAATCTGAACATTTTAAATAAGTGATCAAAATAGATTACTAGTAGTTTCAAAAAGGAGGAAAATCCTGTTATGATTCAATGGCATATTGTTACGTCCAGTGAATATAAGCTTGGCTCTAAGGTTGCGGAAGATATGTACTTCCTTAGTGATACCAAGCAGATTTATCGCGGAGAAGTTCCCTTCACTGAATCCGTGATTATGTACAACAATGTGCTGCCTGTTGAGAGCATTGCTGTTAACAGACTGTACATTAACTCCGTCAACCTCGAAGGTAAGATCTACAATGGTACCGATTGGTCCACTGTTATTAAGCCTCTCGATGAGACGGTGACTACTGAGGGTGCAAACCCTGTCTCTGGTAAAGCTGTTGCTAGCTATGTTGCAGCTGAGATCGCTAAGGTTGCCGCTTCTAAGGACACTGTTAGTGCTCTGAGCTGGGACTCTGCTGAGCATATGCTCAATATCACCATGGCTGATAAGCAGACCACTTCTCAGGTTCTGTTTGATGGCCTCGGTGTTAGCCTGAGCTATGTCTCTGAGACCGGTATCCTGCAGATGCTGGATGCTCAGGGCTCTAAGATTGGCGATCCTATCAATCTGCCCAAGGAGAAGTTTGTCACTGCTGGTGAGTATGATGATGCCAGAAAGGTTATCATTCTGTATTTCGATGCAGAAAAGACCAATAA
>OGPZ01002439.1_pt1 | contig 11303 bp, 7 predicted proteins | sample 1553111 | NCBI WGS metagenome assembly OGPZ01 (sample SAMEA2579968, study PRJEB22360) | human gut metagenome
GTAGCCGACGGAGATACCTTATTTTATCTTTTTACCAAACGTGGCGGATACACTCCCCAGCAACGTGCGCAAATGACCGGTGCTGCAATTGAAGAACTGGGAAGACGTTTTAACCTCCGCCCGGACTCCGTGTCGATCGACCATTCGGACATTGTTTCCGATTTGATGTACGGTAACAAGGTGTTGCTTTCCCTTACCGATCAGGATGCTTTGTGGGAAGGCATTTCCCGTGATTCTCTTGCGAAGGAAAGACAACAAAACGTTATCACCAAACTGCACGATATGAAAGCCGAACACGGGCTTTGGAGAATGGCGAAACGTGTGCTTTATTTCATTCTGGTGATTGTCGGGCAATACTTCCTGTTTCGCCTGACGAACTGGCTTTTCCGTAAACTGAAAGTACGTATTTTGCGTCTGAAAGATACGAAGATACGACCTGTTTCCATTCAAGGATATGAATTGTTGGATGCCCAAAAACAAGCTAATTTGTTAGTCTTTCTGGCGGGCATCGGGCGGTATATTCTTATGGGATTGCAGTTGTTGATTACTATTCCGCTGATTTTCATTATTTTCCCGCAAACAGAAGGACTGGCTTATCGTATATTGGGTTATATCTGGAACCCGATCCGTGGCATTTTTGTGGGTATTATTGATTATATTCCCAAGCTGTTTACAATCATTATTATCTGGTATGCAGTGCGGTATCTGGTACGACTGGTGCACTATCTGGCCCGTGAGATAGAAGCAGGGCGTTTGAAATTCAACGGTTTCTATCCGGATTGGGCAATGCCGACTTTCCATATCGTCCGTTTCCTGCTTTACGCATTTATGATTGCGATGATTTATCCTTATTTGCCGGGTTCTGATTCAGGGGTATTCCAAGGGATTTCGGTATTTGTCGGATTGATTGTATCGTTGGGTTCAAGTACGGTGATCGGTAATATTATTGCCGGGCTGGTGATTACGTATATGCGCCCGTTTAAGTTGGGCGACCGGATTAAACTGAATGATACTACCGGAGATATTATAGAGAAAACACCCCTTGTCACCCGTATCCGTACACCGAAGAATGAGGTGGTTACCGTTCCCAACTCATTTATCATGTCCTCGCATACCGTGAATTACAGTACCTCGGCACGTGAATACGGGTTGATTATCCATTCGGAAGTATCTATCGGATATGATATCCCTTGGCGGCAAGTCAATCAGATATTGATTGATGCGGCATTGAATACTCCCGGAGTGGTGGACGATCCGCGTCCGTTCGTGTTGGAAACATCTTTAAGTGACTGGTATCCGGTTTATCAGATTAATGCTTATATCAAGGAAGCGGATAAGATGACTCAAATCTATTCGGACTTGCACCAGAACATTCAAGATAAATTTAATGAGGCGGGCATTGAAATCATGTCCCCGCATTATATGGCTGTCCGGGATGGAAACGAGACGACAATCCCCAAAGATGACTTGAGAGAAAAATCAGGAAAATAGTTTCTTTACTCTATGATACTTTCTTGATAGATGATGTAATGAGGAAGTTTCTTTCTCATCCGGCAGGAATCAGACTTTCCCGCAACGGATCAGTATTTTCTGTCCATCGTTTAAGGTGCTGGCAAAGAGGTAGGTATCTCCCCCTTCCGCTAACTTGATACGTTTGCGGAGTTCTGCCACCGTAGCCGGAAAGTTGCGGACTGTGATATTCGCTTTTTTCAGGTCTGACAGATTCTCCTTTATTTCCTTTTTGTTGAGGCTGCACCGGTTGATGATGCGGAATGTTCTGCCGGGAAAACCCTCAATCTGCGTATCGGAAGTGTAGAGATGACTGTTGGGATGCAGCTTCTTGACGGAGTAAGCCGCGGCAATGCTGCGGAAAGCACCGGCTTTCAGGAGAGAAGCATTGGGTTCGTACAGATAATTGCCAAGTGTGTCTGTATAGCTGCACTCGCTGTGCTGTTCCTGTTCGCGGGTAAATACGAAGAGTTGTTTTTCCTGCTCTCCTTTTGTGGAGAGGTTTACGCAGTGAACCGGGATTTCTTCCGGTGCTGTCTGTCCGAGTAACAACAGGAGTTCTTTGCATTCGTTATTGACGGAGATGATATGTACCTCCTGTGTGTGCGGCAATTCTTTCAGTGCCTGTGAAAGGTCGAGCATGGGGGAAAGTTTAATCATTATCCGGTTGGCTTTGCTCAACAGGAGTCCTTCGAGCTCGGCCACATTAGGCTCACAGTCGGAAATGGCAACGGTTTTTCCGCCGTGCTCATTGCGGCGGGCGGGGTCGAGAAAGATACAGTCTACCGGAGACATGGCTTCCAGATAGGCTACTCCGTCGTCGTTTCTGACACTTATATGGTTGAGGTCGAGTGCGGGAAAGTTGTGGGCTGCTATGGCGCAGAGTTCTGCCTGACGTTCTACGTAAGTGGCCGATCGGAATCCGGTGGCGAGGAAAGAGCAGTCGATTCCGAATCCTCCGGTCAGGTCGGCCAGAGACTCACCTTGCAGGAGGCTTGCTTTATAACGGGCAGTGATTTCTGAAGAACATTGCTCCAGTGAAAGATGTTTCGGATACCATATATCGTCTATCTCTTTCCAGGAGGGGATTTTCTCGGCTGCGATTTGTCGTCCTGCTATTTGGGTGATAGCAGCCGGTATGTCTACATCGGGGTATTTCCGGGCTTGCAGGGCCAGGTTGCGTACATCGTCGGATTGATGTTCGTTGATAAACTGTCGGGTTTCGGGAGAGATTGGAGTCATAGGTCGTTATTGTTCGGGAAGTGAGATAAATAAGTCTGATGTCCGGATATTGCCTTGTTATTTATGGTATTACCTTATATTTCTGCCTTGCTACATCCCGGCTACAAAAGTTGAAGTGCCACCATTCGCTGGGCAGGGCGCGAAATCCGGCTTCTTTCATTACTCTCCGCAACAGTATCCGGTTCTGCCGTTCCGCTTCACTTATTTTTCCGTTTCGTACCAGTTCACTTTCTTGTGTGATATGGGCTTCTATCCCCAAGTGGTCTACCTTGGTTCCCATAGGCAAGGGTTGTCCGAGAGAATCCTGAATGCTGATGTCTACCGCCAGTCCGTAGTTGTGAAGTCCGCCGCCACGGTTCGGGTTGGAGACGTATTTGTATTTGGGTGTTCCTTTCACTACATTCCACATCTTTTTTTGTACGGACATCGGACGGGCGGCATCGTAGACAACGAGATTGTAGGAAGGATACAGTTGTTTCAGTGCCTCCTGTGCTTTCACGAGGGCGTATGCTGCGTCGGGATGCAGATAGGCTTCCGACAAATCATCGTAAAGCACCTCTCCGGTGAAATTGTCGGCTTGTGTGTACATCAACTTCACGGTGATACTGCTGTCCAGTTCCGCTATATTGACCAGTCCTAAAGAATCCATGTAGAGAGCCATGGCACTTTTCTTTGGTTGAGGGGCAGGGGAACATTCTTCGCGGGGTTGCATATCATCCGACGGATGTTTGTATTCTGCCATGGTGAGCCTTTCCTTTTCCTTGTGACCGGAAACGGAAGTACATTCTGCCAGAAGCAGACAGAGGACAGGCAAACTATATTTTAGAAATCTCATTCGGGCTTTTGTATTTAGTGCGTCAAAGATACTTCTTTTTGGCTTTAGCTCCAATAAGCTACCTTTAAATCCTGATTGTTGGAGTGACCGGGTAATGACACGGGGCTGTCACAGTTGTGCCACCGGCTTGGCACAACTGTGACACTTCGATGGCACAACTGTGACAAGCCGGTGGCACAAGGTAGAGGAATAGGGGCTTGTAGCGGCTCTTCCTATCGCCGGATGTTAGCGACTGCTTTCTTCAGATTGGCTGTTCCTTTCCATACGTCAAGCAGGTGCAGGATGTATCCGCTTTCGCTTTTGCTGTTATTGACCGATAGCAGTTCCGCATAGATTTCCCGTTCTTCCCGGTTCAGCCCTTGCAGAAAGGGGATGTTGGTGGTTGTTACTTGCTGTCACAATTGGGTCTTTCAGCATCGAAAGTTGGGCGGGAGTCAGGTTGAAACTGGATTGTACTACGTTGGACAGAGCGATGAGGCAGCGTGCCGTCATATAAGGTTGCGTCAACTTCCCCCAAAGAAACAGGGAGCGTCTTTTTTCTCTATTTCACTGTATTTGGCGAGGCATAGTTCGTCCTGGTCGGCAGCGCGTTGCAATGCAGACAGAGCGGCGTATTGATAAGAAATGGTATCAGCCATAGTTGGATAAATAGGTATTGGGTTGCTTATTGCCCCAATATAGAAATTTATTTCTTGCAAGAAAAGAAGTTGCGGGATTTACATTACTTCTGAGGGTATGTTTCACATTATAAGTTGAATAATTGAAGTTTGTAGAAGTAATATAACTACAATTCTTTATAATTTTGAACTATTCTTTATATATAAAAATATTATTCTTTATAACTAATATTAAATCATATTCTGCATTTAAATGTAAAATGATACCTTTGTTCGAGATTTAAATACCGTAATGACATAATTTAATTTATTAGATATACCGTATGAGCCATTTGTGAAAATCGCTCCAATATTGTTTGTTTTGTTTGTGTTATCCCATTTTGAGTGTCAAGTGTGACATCAGAATGGGATTTTTATTTTCTCAGATAGAACTCTTTAAAACTTTACATTGATCCAAAACTTGCCCGTCTTTTATGTTGAGCCGCTTTTATTTAAGAATAGACATATAACAAACAAAGAAGCCTTGTAAACATTACATTTACAAGGCTTCTTATGTGGACCAGCCTGGGCTTGAACCAGGGACCTCCAGATTATGAGAACGATAAGATGATATTCTACGATAGTTCATTTTATCAATATTAACTGAATATCAAGTAGTTATAATTTTACTATTCCTTATAAAACTCATTAAATACCCATAACTGAAACAATTTGTTTTCGCATTGTTTTCGCAAAAATAGCGAAAAAACATTCTAAGAAAATAGAGTTTATATAGAATAAGAAACAGAGTTATTGAAAATCAGTACCCTAAAACCTTATTCTATATAATATTTACTCTAATTTTAAATATCAGAAAAGTATGATAAATGCAAAATTGTTACATATATCGATCAATAAACTAAAAATTCTCGTTTTTCGTATTCTAGAGGATGGTTAGGATTATTATTATTGATTAAGTCAATAATTCTATTCTCCATTATCTCTACAATCTTCCTAATTACGCTTATCATAGCGTGATATTCATCAATATTTCCAAATCCAAAATGAAGTTCTGTTGCTTTATTATGAGCGATACTATTCCTTATCTTATAAATCAATTCAGCCATTTTTTTATCCGAGCTTCCACTAATGTTTATATCAAAGAATGTTTGAACCGTTCTTTTTTGGGCAGCGTCTAATCCTATCATAGAACTTAAATTTGGAAATAATTTTGGAAGCGTATCAATAATTACATCCGTTTCTGATTTATTATTTCGGGTCATCTTTTCAATAGTCCTTCTTACAAAAGCATTCTTTCGTATTGAGCCTTTTGAAAGATTTACTAAGTGGGAACGAAAAACCATATACTCTAGAATATGATACATATTGAGATATCGACTCAAAACATCATCACAATAGTGGCTTTCCCCAATAAGATTATACACGTCATAATACTGTGCATATTCCTTATTTGAAGTATATAAAATAGAATTTTTAAACTTACGACTTTTATCAAAATCTAAGTCTGGATGTTTTGTTACAGCATAACCATTTATGTACAATAAATATCCGAAACTAAAAAGATTCCAAAGATCATCCTGCTTTAATGGAATGGGTAATGTTGTATTTGTTACAATAATAAATTTTTGGGGAACAGGGTTTTTACACAAATTCCAAAAATCAGTTGTATCTATGGCATTGTTATTCAAAACTCCTAATATACTTTCAAATATATTACGAATTTGAGTAGTATTGATTGGATTTCTACAAACGCCATAAAGCATTTCGCTTGTTATCACAGTAAATTTATTTGTTGAATCATAAATACAAACATCTTTCACATAATTTGGCTCATTCTTCTGCTCAACATTTCCAAAATATATATTTGATCCAAATGCTATATCAGCATTGTCAGTTCCATCAAACAAATTTATAACTTTGGCTACTTCTTTATAGATACCTAATTTATTAATATCATCAAAGATATCGACAGTACCTAAATTACCTATAGAATCATAATTAACGATATTATCATTTACAGAATTTTCTTCATCATCGTCAATAAGCCTATCATTCTTAGCTTTGGCTGCAATATCTCGAGCCACTGCTCTGTATAAATCACTCCTCTTCATCGTAGTAGTTGTTAAATGCTTGTGACCATGAATAAGATTTATTACCCTCAAACATATTGAGGAAATAATTATATACAGCTTTTCTAACAGCATTTCCGACATTTAGTTTTACACTTGATAATTGATTATAGCTTTTATCAAATCCAACTTTATCAATATTTGCAGGCGTTAAATCATTCAATTTTTTATAGGCTAATGAGTTATTGTCAAAGTTCGATTGCTTGGAGTTACAATTTCCCAAAGCTGAAAAAATTCCACTTAGAGTAGTATCCTTCATCAACCAATTCGCAAGTTCCTTGTTTCTTAAGAATTTCTGATCTATTCCATATATCAATCTCACAAAATCTTCGAGGTTCTGTTTTGTAAAGTATCGGAAAGCATCATTCTCATCAATATTAAAATCATCAATATTTATCTTATTAACTTGTGAAATTCGTAACGGTTTCCCCTGAATATAACTTTGAAGAGCAATCACTACAGAACTCATAAGAAATTGGCCTGTTTTACGGTCATTACCGTTTTTGATTTTAAAATAGTCTGGATCCTTTTCTCTCAGGAGCTGCACGTCTTTAGGAAGTTCTAGGCTTTCGAAAAAATGGAGAAAAAGAAGTTCGAATTGATGAGTAGAGGTAACTCCTTTTTGCCCTGCATTTAGAGTAAGCATTTTACGTATAATTTCTTCTTGGCTAAGATTAACCCATATATTAATGATGATATCAAAACTCCTATAAGCTTCAATATATTTATCCAAAAGAGCATGATTATTTTCTAAAAGGGTCTTTAGATTCTTTCTGCTTAAAATTTTTAAATTAAATAACTTGTTTCCGCCATAAGTTACATCATCTCTGATAAACTGAATTATCTCATCAGCACTTTTACTTTGAATTTTCTCCAATACTTTTTCTAGATATATCAGACTCCATAGACGATAAGTACGCTGAAGACCATCAATAATCTCACATTGACTCAAATTTATTAAATTTTCATCTTTAGAAAAATCAGTTTCTATCGCCTTATCGGTAGTTGTTAATGTTATTGAAGGTATGAAATCATCGCGCAATACAGTTTCCCAAATCTTATCCAAATAAAGGTTAGGAACAATTCTACGCTGGATATCATAATCAAAGAAATTCCGTTTTAAATTGCCAATGTAGTCATATAGATTCATTTTGGCAAGAATCCAAGAAACCTCACCGTTTTTTTTCTTTTTATGAGTTAAGTGCCTATATACAATTCCTTCCATGACATTCAAAATTAAGTGAATAAAATCGGATGTAAATTTAGTCATAAATATTTTAAACTGTTCAATTTTACGACAATTATTTCAAAAGAATAAAAGTTTAATAGTGTCTATGATACTCAATTTCCAATCTGTTATTTCAAAATATGAAGATAATTCATTAACTTTGTCGCACTATGTATAAGGCAAACCATGACAATAGAGTGCTCTTTCCTGCAATATGGAAAAGTGAGTTTGCCTAACCATCGTGGGAGGGTTATTCCATTCCGATGAATCGAAGCGTAGAGGAAGTACCAGTCGGAGGATACTTTAATATCAACGAAACGCGAGAGTTGCTCTAGGGGTTGAGACCGATTAGCATAAGCCCGGTTACCAGTCAGCGACAAGAGACAACGAGATTGCACCGCTGCATATAACAACAATATTTTTATCCAATTAAGGATAAGAATTATGTGGTTATATGCAGTGTTTTGCGTATGTATACCTCACATCGCAAAGCGTCTGTATTCAGAGGTTATGTAGAACATAAACTATTGAATGCAATGGAAAAATTGACAAAGTCTTTACCTCTTTTCAAGGAGCGTGGTTGTACTGTATCACTTGCCCTTGATATTCGAACTAATAGGAGGAAGTCAAGTGAGTATCCCCTATCTGTTCGTTTTACATTAGAACGCAAAGCATTTTACTACCCTGTCGGTGGCTCTTATACAGCGAAAGAATTTTCCGATATTTGCAATGCCGTAAAAAGTAGAAGCGATAATTATAAACTTCAAAAAGAGTGGAAAGATACCTTTATTCCCAAATACAAAGAAATTCTGATGAACCTGAATAAAGGTGGCATCCTGACATTTGAAATGGTACGCCAATGTATCATGGGTGAGGGAGTGATGCCATCCAAAGAAGATACGACCAAGTCACAATCCTTTGTCGGTGTATGGGAGCAAATCATCCACGAATTACGGACAGATGATGGTGGTGCACGTTTTACCACAGCAGAGAGCTACGAGTGCGCGCTCAAATCATTCAGAAAAATTCTCGGAACCAATATGATTAGAGGATTCTGCATCAGTGCTGCAGAAATTCAGAAGTGGAAAGACGGTATGCATAATGGAGTAAAAGACGAGAATGGGGCGATGGTCGGGAAAATCAGCGATACTACCGCCGGGATTTATCTCCGTTGTTGCCGTGCTGTATGGAACAGGTGCATACATGAAGGCTATCTCAAAGATGTTCCTTATCCTTTTTCTAATAAGAAGGAAAAAGGGCTTGTGAGCATACCCAAGAGTGCGAAGCGCAAACAGAGCTTTCTGAATGTCTGTCAAATGACGGAGTTATACAACCTTTTTGTCTCAAAGAAATATCCCGAACATTGGTCGGAAGAATATACCAAACGTGCCCACTACTCATTGGGATTGTTTCTTGCCCAGTACCTGTGCAATGGCTTCAACATGGCAGATGCAGGGCGATTGACTTACGACAGTTATTATTATCAGACAGATGGCAAGGCTTTCCGCTTCAACCGAAAGAAAACTTCCCGAAGAAGTGCCGATGGTTCTGAAGTAATCGTTCCCATTATCCCTCCTTTACAATATGTGTTAGATGAAGTGGCGGCACCTCCGACTCGGGGTGGCTTTGTTTTTCCTCATATATTAAAAGGTGCGGAAACAGAAGAGTTGCGCCGTAAATATACCATGCAGGAAAACTCAAACGTAAAAGACCGTATTATTAGGATATGCCATGAAGCATTAAATTGGGACAAGTCAATATGTCCGTCCGGTACATGGTGCCGGCACTCGTTTGCCACCAACCTGCATAATGCCGGAGTGGATATGGATTATATCTCGGAGAGCATGGGACATGCTTCTTCAGACCATGCCATTACTCAAATCTACATCGAGCATTATCCTCTCGACATACAGATGCAGAACAATTCAAAGCTGCTAAACCTGGGTAATACTTCTGAAAGGGATGCTCTGTTGGCAAAGCTGGTAAGCATGTCCACAGAAGAATTGCTCAAACTGTTCAGACAACCTTAATACCATAAGACAATGAGAAACTTCATAGAAAGGATAAAATCCTATTCCAAGAGAAAGGACACTGCTGATATGGCTATCCGTGCATGGAAATCAGTCAATGAAGAAGTATATACCAACTTTTGTAAGCGCATAGATGCTGTGGCCAAAGGTGGTATAACTGTTCTGATGGACATGTACCAGATGATGCGGGACTGCACACCACCCGAAGCCTTGATGATGTACAATTGGCTTTCAGATTTTGCCAACGGGAAGGATGTACCAGACATCGCAAACCGACAATGGGCTGGCCAATATACCGAGACCATCGCCCAATGTATCACAAACAAACGATTGTGGATAGGTATCAATGTAGAAACGGGGACAATTGAACTGCTTACTTCTCCGAAGTTAGGGCTGCTGATGGTTCATTCTGAAACGCCTATTGAAATCTGGAATCACCTGCCATTGGAAATGAGAACCTACTTGACTGTACAGTTGGATTTGCTTATGAGAAACAGCAAAGGTTTTTATCTGTTGAGTAAACTGGAAAGAAAAATGGTCTATCAGTTCCTGACCTATATCTCTCAAATTGTTTTCCTCTCCCATGCGGTGTTTATTGGTGGATTTATGGCTAATCTCTATGACCGTGTGAAGGAAAAGAAAGAAGACTTGGCTTATTGCATGTATTATTTTGTCGTGTTTGACCACGGTCTGTCCCGTATGGCAAAGTTGCTTAACCGTCTGCTGAATAGTGAAGAGGTTGACCATGGTGATATGCTTTTGGTAAAGTCATGCGTTACCATGCTTGTCAATGGAAGTATAGAGATGGGCACAGAAACCAAAGCGGAGTGGGAAGATACTGTAGAGATGTGTAACCCTGAAATATGGAAGGAAGTTATATTTGCCTTGCGAAAAATAAAAGGCAGACGTGGGAACAAGAAGGTAATACAGTCATTGGATGATATTCTTGTAGGGGACAAAGAACGCATCAAGCAAGGAATCTGTTTGTTTCTTGAAGAGAATACCGAGGATATAAGTCTTGCCTATCTGTTGAAATCATTGGTAAAGTCTGGCAAGATAAAAGCGTCTACAAGATACATGACATTCCACTGTGCCATCGAACAGTTCTCACAACGGCATTACGGGCACGATATACCGCAGAAGCGATACGGGGAAATCAAGGAACTTACTTTAAACTCACCCCAAAGAGGAAGCAGTTACACCAAAGCAAAACGGATAATAGACCGATGGACGGACTATTTTGCCAATAACGGGTAGTTGGGAAATCCAGCTATCCGTATTTATTTTGCAAACAACTGTTGTAATACGGTCGGTTAAATTAAGGTATAAATAAACCGACCAACCCACAGAGTTTCATACACTACCTTTGCTTGTGAAATCGGTTTCACAGAGTTGAATCGAGGTTTAAAGTATTTAATCATCAACCAAGTAAAGGTATGGAAGAAAAACTCAATTTTACCCAACTACTCCAAAAGCCCATCGCCATGATGACAGGCGAGGAGCTATGTTTTCTCATCACCAAAAGCGTGGAAAGTACAGGAGCGGCCACTCCCCAAGTGGCATCCAAAGGCAACTAGTATGGCATAGAGGGTATCGCCCGTGTATTCGGTTGTAGCGTGCCCACCGCCAACCGCATTAAGAAAAGCGGTATCATAGACAAGGCTATCACACAGATAGGACGAAAAATCGTAGTGGATGCAGACCTCGCACTGT
>OGPZ01002465.1_pt1 | contig 11172 bp, 8 predicted proteins | sample 1553111 | NCBI WGS metagenome assembly OGPZ01 (sample SAMEA2579968, study PRJEB22360) | human gut metagenome
GGCCTGTATGTTGCTCCCGTTGATCTGTCCGGCAAGATGGACAAGGTTACTCCCGCTGCTGATGGTAACCTGGCTGCTCTGGGCACTGATGGTCAGGCTAAGGACTCCGGTGTTAAAGTTGGCGGTGCTGCCCTGGACGGCACTCCTTCCGACAAGACTCTGGCTACCGAGAAGGCTGTTGTAGCCGCTCTCGAGTGGAAGACCACTGTCTAATAGTAACAAATCAGTTGCTCAATTAATAGAGAGGCTCAATGAGCCTCTCTATTTCTTTTTGATTTTCCACATAATAGTAATTCATATAATAGAAAGGAATGATTAATCTCATGCCTATGGTTAATTACTATGAGCTTAACGAGAGCGAAGTGCTCGCTAATCCTAAAGGATTAAAACCTGGCTCTATCATTTGCTGTAAAGATAGTACCAATATCTACATGGTTCCCACAGATGGAGGTAACCCTGTAAAGATGAGCGATATCGTAAAGTTTCTGACTGATACAGAACGTACAAACATTCTTGCTCCTGTCAATGGTAAACAGTATTTTTGCTATGATACTGGGAAGCATTGGGTGTATTGGAATAATTGGATTTGTATCAATCCTGGAACCGAAGTAGAATTCGATATCGAGGACGTTATAGTAAGTGCAGATGGATCAGTTGTAGTAAAAGATAATAGAATTGATGCTACATGTACTGGAAGCTTTGTACCTGATATGAGTGTGAATGATCTCGTAACAGGTATCGAAGTTGTATGTGCAGCTGGACAGGCTACTGTTACTGCAACTTGCTCCTATCCAATCCCTGGTATTCTTAAGATTAAGAAGATCCAGTAATTAGACTGGAGGTGGATTTCGTTGGCTTACGAAGTTCCTAAATTTTTAAGAAGAGATGGAGATTCTCTTCTATATAATCAAGATGGTCAATTTATCTTTTATGTACCAGAAACTTATTTCGATAAAGGTAGAAACGATGCTGTCATTAATGGAGAATATGTAAACCTTTTAGGTATTCTGGATTATGCTTTCTATAATAATGGAAAGACTTCTCCTCCTAAGAGATTTTTCTTCCCCACAGTATTTTTGACAAAACCTTCTCGAATCGAAAAACAAAAAGATGTCAAACTGAAACCTGGTGTGGATCCTCAAGATTATAGATTACTTATCTATAATAGAGATGATCCCGTTGTGGTATCGGTTAAAGTTCCTCAGGATATCTTAAACGTTGAATCTTTCTATCGGATTTTCTTATATGGAAAACTTCCTGTAACAATTCCATATGGAAAGATGCAAGATTATTTTACAGAATCCATTGCGTTAAATGGATCTAAATATTCTATTACAACGCAGATGTTTGGATTTGTTATTGGTGAAATATGTAGATCTAAGAACGATTTGAATACACCGTTTAGATTAACTAATTTCATAGATGATACATCCTATAAACCTATTGCAATTAGAGACGTTCCGAAATATATATCCCCCAACTCTTCTATCGGAAGTGAAAACTGGGATAATGCTGTTGTCGGAGCTGTTATGCATCCCAATGATATCGGATCTCCTATGGAAAAGCTTATCATGGGCACTCCTGACTAATTTGGGCATATTAACATAGAAATAAAGCTGTAAGCCTCTACAATTATATGCATATAGTTTTAGTTTTCAATAAAGGAGGAAATATAGATGTATGTAGGAACCATCGTAGAATGGGCTGACAAATCAGCAATTACTACTCTTCCTATTGCAGATGTAAGAGTCAATCCGCTGTATTTGTCTCTGTTTACATCTGACAAGGGTCCTGAAGAATGGACCGTTCTTTCTGGCAGAGATTGGTTTAAGGCTTATGGAGATTCTATCTCCTTTGCTAAGCATGGCCAGCCGTTGCTGCAGGCTGCTATCTCTATCAATGCCGGTGCCAGACTGCTTTCTAAGCGCCTGGTTGCTTCCGATGCAACCTTAGCAAACCTGTCTATCGTGGCCACGATCACTCAGGGTGAAGCTCAGGCTAAGGATGCTAATGGTAATCTGCTGTATACTACACCCGAAGGTGCAGATACGACTGATGTTACTGATACTCCCAAGATGATCAAGACTGCTACCATCAAGTATGAGGGTAAGTCTGTCGCCGATATCAAGGTTGTTGATCCTGAGCTTGCCGCCGATCCTGTTGCTAAACAGCTTACTGAGAATCAGTTCCTGCTGTTTACCATTACAGACAATGGTCGTGGCGTTTCCAATAAACGCTTTATGATCACTCCTAACTATAGACTGTCTAAGTCTAAGGAGTACATTGAATATTCTCTGGATGTTGCAGAGAATAATATCACCCTGGAGAGCATGAGCTTCACTGCAATTCCTCACCTGGTTGTGAATGGTGCAAACCACTCTATGCAGAGTGTTGTTGAAACCAACTCTGGTCAGATCAAGTGCTATCAGAATGATGAAGGTATCAATAACTTCATCGCTAAGTTGGCCGAAATCACTGGCAGAGCTGTCGCCGATGTCGAGTCTCTTGACTTCACCTATGGCTATAACCGTAAGGGTGTTAGTGTTGATGATATCATTCTCGACGAGAGTGGTCTGAATATGCAGAATTCCTTCGGTCAGGCTCTGATTGAGGGTGGCAATGGTACATTCGGCAACAAGCCTATTGCTCAGACCGATGAGTATGTGAAGCAGGCTGAGTTTGCTCTGGGTGTCGATTCCGATAACGTCTTTGATACAGTTATCTACGATCTCGATCGATATAAGATTGACTGCATCATCGATGCTAACTATCCTGATGGCGTTAAGAGAGCCATTGAAACTCTGGTTACGTATCGTGAGGATTGTGTCTTCCTGCGTGACTATGATCTGTCAATGAACAATCTAGCTGCTGTCAAGATGCATAAGGAAGGTCTGCAGGTGCACAATAAGTTCATCAGTGACTACTGCACCAGCTATGACATCATCGATCCTTATAGCAAGAAGCAGATTCCTGTTACTGTTGGCTATAGCCTGGCTAAGCTGATGGTTGATCATCTGAATGCCGGTAGAATCTTGCCTGTTTGTGGTATCAAGCATGGTATGATTATTACCGATGCAATCCCCGGAACAGTCAAGTTCTGCCCCGTTGTTTGTCCCGAGCCTCTGGGTAACCAGAAGGAAGTTATGGAAGAGCTGCGGGTTAACTATGCTTCCTATATTGGAGAGGATCTGGTCATTGAGACTGAGTATACTTCTCAGGATCTCTATAGCCAGTATTCTTTCTTAAACAATATCCTTGGTGTTCAGGAAGTTGTTCGTGCAATTCGTACTCGTTGTCCTGTTATCCGGTACAGCTTCATCGATGGTGAGGATCTGGACCGTTATAAGTCCGATATCGAGGACGTCATTGCTCAGTATGCAAGCAACTTCAAGTCGATTAAGCTTGACTATGAGGCTGATCCTGTTTATGTTAATAACAAGATCTTCTATGCCGCTATCGATGTTGGTTTCCGTGACTTCATCCAGACTGAATGGTTCAAGGTCACTGCAATCAACGTTTCCGAATCTTAAGAAAGGAGAGTTGATTGAATTATGAGCAAATATAATCTGTTTAGCGATCTGAGATCTCCCAGAGATGTTACTGGTTATACTCTGTTCCGTGGTACGACCGACTGGACTCAGCTCCAGCAGTTCGACCTGTTCGAGAAGGGTTATCCGTATCTGGTTCTGGTCTCTACTCCTGACTTCTTGACTAAGATGGCAGATCAGGATGTCGAAGTTGCCACTCTGTTGAAGTCTTATAAGCACATTCTCGAGTATGAGTTCACTGGTTTCGATAGCCCCGGTCTGGAGGATATCACTACGAACTCTCTCGAAATCTCCAATGGAATGCAGGCCATTAACGTTATCGGCAAGGTCGAAATGTCTGGTGGCACTACGTTCTCTATGAACTACAAGGAACGTGCCGGTGGTACTCTGTCCAAGATGCATGAGCTCTACCTGCGTTCTGTCCGTGATCCCGCTTCCGGATTCAAGACCTACAATGGACTGATCTCTACCGATGAGAATGCTATCATCAAGCCCAACGAGATCAGCTTCCAGAAGGAAACCTGGTCCTTCCTCTACATGCATACTGACCCCTCTGGTCTGGAGCTCGAGCAGGCTATCTATTGGATTGGCTGCTGGCCTACCAGTGCCAACCTGACTCAGTATGTTGAGAACAAGCGTGGCGATATTGACTTCTCTGAAGTCTCTGTCGAGTATCAGGGATTCCCCCTGCGTGGTAAGGCCATCAATAGAAAGGCTAAGGAAATCCTCGACTGGATGAACAATAGCTCTAACAACCTGATGGTTCACCGCAATAGCTGGGACTATGACTATGCTGGTATCAAGGATACCAACACTGGTCTGGGCCAGTCTTCTCTTACTTCCAATAAGTAAGAAAAAAATAAAGAGGTACACCATTTCGGTGTACCTCTTTTTATTACCAGCTATAATCGTCTCCACCAGAACCTTCTTCGGGTTGTTCGGGTGTTGCAATCTGGCTTTCTTTCTGTTTCTCTTTAAGCTCAATTTTACTCTGTTCAAGAATCTGTTTATGAGCAGAAATATCGATATGGGTACCGATATAATGCAGAAACAGATTATTTGCATAGATAGCCTTGAGCTCTTCATCCTGCTCGTTCTGCATTTCATATTCCATGATAGACTGTACGAAATCTTTGGTATTAGTAATGAGCTGATTCGTATTTGCCATATCAAGAAATACAGGAGGAGGAAGAGTAACATCAAGATCAACTTTTTCTCCGTACTCATAGCTATAGATTGCCGATACTATAGGAGAGAGAATTTCTTGATATCGCTCTTGACGCTTATATACTGTACGGAGAAACTTTGAGCTAGACATAGACAACTGCGATGCATAATCAACAGATTGCCTAGTCTGAATGATCTCAATAGGAACTTCAGTAGAGTTAATGGCCATTTCTTCCAAAATATCCATTAAATCACTATGAATATCAAACTGCTGTCCCTGGAGAACATCGATATCAATAGGACTCTCATTACTGGAACTCATAGGAATGACAAAGTCATTAAATTTACCAGTAATATTTAAGATTGTATTGATACTATTGAATTGTCTAATACCAAAGTTGCCCATCTTAATCTGATTGATAACATTCATCAACTGCTGCGCAATATTGGTATCTACAGTCTGTTTTACTCTATATACTCTCTTATCCTGGCCACGGGTCATAATACCAATAGCATTCGTGATATAGAGAGAAGAGAATAATTTAGCAGGAATAAGTCCCTTTGCAAGATCAGAAATACCTCTATGAGATTCAGTATCAAAGTTAAAATAAGAATGATAGATATCCTCAGGAGGTACAAAAGTAACCTTGATAAGATCCATGCTAGGTGTATTGAAGAGATCATTGTGTTTCAGAATCTCATAAATCTCCTTAGCAAGATCCTGGTTTGCATTGACAAATTTCTTATCAATGAATTGAGACAATTGACCAGCAACATACTTGATAGTCTCATCTTGCCTCATAGCATCGAGATTGTTGAAATTTGCTTTTCCTGTACTGCTCATACCAGTCATAGGATCACCAAGCAGATTTCTAAATCCCATCATCTCGTCACCGGCATCTTTGGTTCTGAGTTCAATATAGTAATATCCCATACAAGATTCTTCGATATAGATGGGAATTACATATTCTCTCTTTAAGAACTTTACAACAGCACCAGGTACTGATACTTTGTACTTTCTAATGTCAACACTATCTCTTTCACCAATTAAACCGTCGTTTACAGGATCAGAGAAGTTGGTCTTAAACGTTGTACCGACATTGAGATTTCCCTTAGCAAGAGGATTCTTATCTTCATTCAGAGCAGATTCACTCATGTCGATAAATGATTCTCTTAAAGATGTCGGTCTACGTTTTTCTATATTATTTCTATTTACGGCTTCAGTAATAGCAGAATCAATAATTCCACTAGTATTGATTTCAATATTCAGTCTGAATTCCTGATTAGAGTCAAGAATACTTACAGGATTTAAGACCTTTTTCTGTTTACCATTTGAAAACGTAGTAGACTCCTGCATGATGACAGGTTTACTAGTTGCTGTAAAAGTTGCACCAGCATCGTTACCGATAGTACAACTCATACTATTAATAACAAGCACATAACTCTCATTAAATTCTCTAAGAGATTTCTCGATCTCTGCTTCGAGTATAGCACCCTCTGCTCTAAGATAAGGTTTATCTAAAACAGTCTTCGGCTTATTTACAAGCAATCGAGTAATAGCAACTTCATATGGCACAATGTATACGAACTTTTCACCATATTTAGCTGTATCATCATACATCTCTTCAGCCAATTTCTGAAGTTTATATTTCTTCTTTATATCTTCAATTCTCTGAGATAATCTTTCATTATCACCAGTAACAGGGAATTTGATATTTAAGAAGTTCTTAGAGAAATGGTCAGAAGAAAGAACAGAGTCTTTTTTAGCAGATAATGCCTCTTCAAGTTTAGGCATATATTTGCAAACTGTATCGATCTCATCATCAAGCTCTCTAATGAATCTATTATTCATAAAAGTAGCATAGAGATCGTCCATCATCATGGGATCTTCAAACATTTTGTTGATACCATCGATGATTCCGTTTTTATCTAAAGACTGACCAGTTTGATTGAAAATTCTAGTGTAGAGAACAGATACACTAGGCATACCAATAGTGTTTTGATTTCTACTAATAATTCTATCAATATTATCATTGATATTATCAGCAAGAATCTTTACATCATTATTTGCTCTAGGTGTCGAAAAATAAGTAGATGTGTACAAAGAATCCATATTGCTCTGGATACCAGAAGCAATATTTTGAATCTTCTTATTGGCTTTCTTTAACTTTTTTTCATTGTCGCCTCTAGCCAAATCAACTCACCCCTAATCATAGTTTTAAGGTTTATTTGAATGTTTGGCTAGAAGAAAAGCACTAGGGACGAATCCCTAGTGCTATATCTTTTGTCAAAATAAGTTTAGAATGAATGCATGAGTATCTATAGTCATACTAGATAATTCCGGTATATCTAATTTTGTCTTCTTCTTAAATACTCTGAATGTGATCATAAACTTATTCTTCTCAATTTTATCAGGTCTAATGATCAAAGTAAGTTTATCTGCTTTAGTCATCGGACCAAGTAATGATTTGAAGACATAGAATCCATAATTCCTACCATTAGCGGATAATACAAGAAGCTTTGCTCCTTGAGTGATTTTACTACTCATGACATCTGCTATTACAGGATTATTTTGTATATCTTCAAATGCAATAGGTTCATCTAACGTATTGAAACGAGATTCAAATGAATTGATTGAGTTTATATATTCAGGTATTCTATATTCCATATCATACCCGCATGACATAAATGAATCAATCATTTCATTTCCTGTCATTAAATCAACGAAACTATATCCAGCATCTTTAATAACAGACAATCCGATATTATGATTTACAAAATCTCCTCTTCTATTTTCAGGGAAAAGGAACGTTGGATGTTCTTGACAATAAAAGAATGTTTTGAACTCGTTTACAATATCCTTAGGAATATTATATCCCGCAAAGAATACAGGATTACTAATCTTGAAAGGTACTTCAGTTTCTATGAGGGAATAGTTCTCCTCATAGAAACCAAAGATTTTATTTCTAATAGGATCAGCATAATATAGCTGAGTTTTTAATGTTAAAGCTATTTTAGTTATATCATCAAATCTATCCAAATAATAGAAATTATTTGAATTGCTGATTAATGTGTGTGCTTGCATAATTCCTCCACTCCGCAGCCCTAAGAGCATCGAATCTTTCAAAATGCTCAGTTCTTATATCATCATTAAAGATCATCGGACTCTGGATAATTCTATTGTTTCTAGCAGATTCGTCCATAAAGAACATAGGTTCTGCATAACCATCTCTATTATAAACTCTAAGACCATAGTTAGGCATAACGATAGTCTTAAAGAACTTTTCGACATCATGAACAAGAGTTGTATAATCAGCAAGATTAAACCATCTTGTTCCAATCTCAAGCCATACCTGAGACTGCATATCTTCAAGGAATTGGCCTCCACGAGAATATGCAGGATCATTCTGTCTATTTTCATGTCCGTGAATTTGATTCGGAATGAGAATCATACCAATCTGTGTATTAGGTGCCAAATTAAACTGACGATACAGAGACGGGTACAAACTCGCATACAATTATCTTCACTATAGATCGCTACTCTATAGCAGTTCTCTTATGAACTTCTCCATGTCACCATGGAAGTTGAGACTATATCTTCATCCTATATTAGGATGCTCTCCATTTCGAACTCACTTGAATTCTACGTCACAATGACTAGTCGTTGAACTTTCTTATCATCTCCTTTATTAATAAGATTAGCTGCTGATTGTCTCCTCAGAGAGTTCCCAGCAATTAAAAGAGTTTTCACTAATAGATTACTCTATTAGGCGACAATGCTTCTATCGAAATCGTTTAATACATCAAATACACTGACATAAGTTCCACCAATACGTTTTCTAGAGTTATTATTAACCCTAAGAGGATCTGCCACAAATGCTCCAGGAAACTTGGATTCAGGTTTATGGTTAAATTTATTTGCGTTATTTCCAATAATGAATCCATTTCTATCAAATTCTTTGGATCCTCTATTGGATAGATAAATTGTCTGACGATGACATTTGGAATATCTTGTATTGTTCACAAGAGATTTGGTAAACATGTAATCCAAATCACCTGTTTTATTCTCAATACACACCTGGACGATAACGTCCATGATATTATAGAATACAAATGTCTTATAATCCTTATACGGAAGATCTGCAATATTTGTAGTAATGTGCTTATAGTCTAACTTTTTCACACCTGCTACAGTTTCACCCGTATAATCAAGTGAGAATGAAATCGGTCTTGCTCTACCTTTTCTTCTAGATGCATACTGAATCATCTGGTCGATAAAACAGCTATAAGAAGAGATAAGAGCATAGTCGCCACGTTCTGCATATTCATTCAACGACATTTCGTCGACATGATACATACAGTACTTAATCTGGAAATCTTTATTACAAATGATATCTTCGGGATTATATCCCAGAACTCTAATTCTCTCCATTAAATACGGAATATCGAACGACATGTTCCATGCCAAAACAAAGTCTGGAGTATAACTGTTGATGGCATTGAAGATATCTGTAATTAATTTGATCTCATCCTCAGGTTTATAGAATAAAAAATTGAAGTTGAGTTTATCTAAACCATTCTTTGCAGCAAACTGAGGTCCATTGACTGCATTTGTAATGAATTCTCTCAATTCTTGAAATATAGAGCCATCTTCAACAGACTTCTTAAATTCTTGAATTTGTTGGTTTCCCTCTGTTTCCAATAAGAACGTAAATGCTTGATCAATGTGCGGCATAATCAACGTTACAGCGTTTACCGGACATTCACCAAGCTGAGGGAAGTCTCCTACCATATTGATAGAGTCAGTCTCAATATCGAGATAGGATTTCGAAATAGGACAAGGCTCATTTCTAAATTGAGTCCCAAATAAGAAACGATAATAATCTTCAATATGCATATCTGATCTGAATATATCAGGATGAGCATGAAGTTTCTTATTTTCTCCTCTATTACCAGTGGTAATATTATCCTTAAAATATTGATAGTTGCCTGTAATCTTAGCTATCTCTTTTTCAACAGCTCGATGAGGAACTGTAACAGGCTCAACCTTATCCTTTTCGATAAAGAGTCTATTATAATTAACTCTTTCATTTGGTTTAGCTACATAGAACGTATATGAAGGATCAATTATCTCTGTTTTATATTTTATTCCAGTATCACAATCTTTATAGATCATGATTAATCCTTCATGAAATTTACCATCTTTATCTTTAAAATTTGCTGACAAAGTATTCATAATTGTCAGATTAGAACCGGTCTTATATGGTATTAATGACATTATCAAAACCTCCTATACTAACTCATTGCTTGCGATTTTGAATTACTATATAGTTTCAACCACTATTATATTATACAAATATACTCAATTATAGAAATTAAAAGGATGCCCTCCGGAGTGATGTAACTCCGGAGGGTAAAGACAAAGGAGCCGACGAACAACGGCAACAAGAAACTATAAGGAAACGGCGCATTTCCTTTACATAGTTGTTTGTTTATATGTAATTTATAATTCTTCAACATGTGAGTAAAAATATAACCCATAATGGAGGGATAACCAAGAATGGAATTTTTAGTAGACTTTTCTCCCATGGTAAACATGGATTCTGATAAGGAAGAAGAAGTATCCATTAGTGGTGTCGATTTCTCTGCATTTACCAAAAAAGGTGGAACTACTTTCACAGATGATGCCGATAAAAAATCAAGAAAAAAGAAAATGTCTGTGGCATACCAGGGTGAAGTTCTTCCTCCTAGAGCGGTCGAGGAAAAGAATAATGGAGATGGCGGATATCAGAATAGCTTTGCTAAAACAAATGCTATGCTTGAAGGAGCCATTGCTCAGACAGACCAATTAAGTGCAGAAGTTAAAGAGGATATCGACTCCATTCGCGCCAGTAAGACTTTGAAGAATAAATATACATATATCACAAATCTTACTGCCTCCTCTGCGTCTTTAATTTCTACAAAAATCGCCGCTATTAAGGAAATCAATAGCACTATTAGCCAGTCTCATAAGCTCGAGCTTGATCGTATGAAAGCTATTCGTGATTCCGAAAAGGAACAGAATGACGATAGCCGTATGATGGATCTTTATAAGGCATTCGTCAATACTCCTGTTGGCACATATGCCAGTCCGAACATTCCTACAATTGCAGATATGACGATGGCTCCTGAAGCCAATGGTATTGCTGCTGTTCAAATGGGTGATCTTCCCCCTTCTCAATTAACACCCGAACAGGCTCGTATGAGAATGGAAAATAACCCTAATATCATGACAGTTGTTAAGTTTAACCAGACTACTGGTCAAAGATATTTTGATGTCATTGATAGAACGAATGGTGCTAGTATTCCTAATTATCCTAGACCTGATGCATTTCTTTTAGATAACACTGTTATCGATGTACATGCAATGAGTGCCAGAAATAAGAATCTTGATACAGTATGGCCTCTGTTGATGATC
>OGPZ01002477.1_pt1 | contig 11144 bp, 10 predicted proteins | sample 1553111 | NCBI WGS metagenome assembly OGPZ01 (sample SAMEA2579968, study PRJEB22360) | human gut metagenome
TAGAATATGCTGCCAAGATTAATCGCTTTCGGATAAACTTTTTTCTGTTCTTCCCACTGCACAACAAATTTGTCCACAATTGGATAAACCATCTTGCCGGTCATTGTCGGCTTATCAATACGATCAAACACTTCGATATAGACCAGCTTTGCCCCCATCATCTTACCGAGATAGAAGAATGGAACAGCCACAGCTGCGCCGCAGGAGATGATTAAATCTGGCTTTTCCTTGTGAAGCACATCCCAAGCGATTTTTGTGTTTTTAATAAGTGCTTTCAGACTGCGATTGGTTGGGTAATAGCACGGATACATTTTTTCGCCTTCCAGAAGGCTTCTTGCATCCTGTTTATCAAATGTGACCCAAAAGTGATCCTTATCTTTCCAAAAAGGCTTCAACATATAAAGATGGGTTAAATGGCCACCCGATGAACCCACTAAACATACTTTCATGACTCGAACTCCTTATTTTCCAAAATATTAATCATCCAGATTAGTACAACAAACAAAATCCACATCATTCCCATTTTTATTTTATCCCCCGTTTTTACCACACGGCAGCAAACTTATATACAGGCTGTAGGATAATCTATATGTAAACCTCTCTTCTACCAATCTTCACTTTCAGTCTTCCTGCTCACATCGACCCTTCATGTCTCAAAACCGAAGCCACCGTCTTAATCAAAATCTTAATATCCAATCCAAAGTTGCAATTCGCAATATACTTCATATCCAGTTTCACAACTTCCTCAAAATCCGTAATATCGCTTCTCCCACTCACCTGCCACATACCAGTAATCCCTGGTTTTATCGCAAGTCGTGCTCGATGATGCCGTTCATACTTCTCCCACTCATCGAGTGTCGGTGGTCTTGTGCCTACCAGTGACATGTCTCCTTTTAGTACATTAAGAAATTGTGGAAATTCATCCAGGCTTGTTTTCCTAATAAAATTACCAATACCAGTCTTTTTTTCTCCATTTGGCAAGATTTTATTTCCTATTACACGTGGATCGAATTCCAGCTTAAACATCATACCGTCTTCAACTCTGTTGTCTTTCATCAGCTCTTTTTTCCGCTCCTCAGCATCCATGTACATGCTGCGGAATTTATACATCTTAAACTTCTTGCCGTTCTTTCCCACTCGGACCTGTGAGAAGAAAACCGGACCTGGCGACTGAATATAGATTGCAGGTGCCACAAATATGAAAATTATTCCTGTCAAAATACATCCTGCCAATCCACCTATAATATCCAGGCTTCTCTTCATAACTGCCTGCTTCACAGTTGCATAGTTTATGCTGGTTGTCAATACTGTATAATCGCCCAGCTTCTCTACCAACTGCTTCTTTCCTATCGCATCTGCCATCTTTGCCAGATTTAAATGCACCGTTACACCTGTTTCTAACAGCTGATCTGCTAGCTTCTGTGGATAAGGGTATTTTTCAGAAATCACAAGAAAAACTTCATCAATCCATTCTCTGCAGACATAATTTGCCGCATCTTCTTCATTTACCAGAACAGGAATTCCTTCTATCTTTTGTCCTTTCATATCTTTGTCCACAAGCACAATTCCAACCAAATTAAATCGCTGGTAATTATGCTCCTGCATGCTGCGCACCACTTCAGCAGCAATATCACTGCTTGTAATAATCAGAAGTGAACGGTCGCCTCCATTTTCCATTCTTTTCTGCAAATGTTTCTTCCACAAAATCCTTGTCACATATGCAAATATTATATAGAACACAGCTGTAAAATACAAAACTGATCTGGAAAAAGATGTTCCCTCTTGAATTGTAAATAAATATAAAACTGCCAGAAGCATTACCAGAATCACATGTTTAACCGTCGCAGCCAGTTCCTGATAGTATCCCCGTCTCAATACGCCTTTTAAAGTCTCAAACAGAAATACCACAAAAAAATCGACAAATGTCAACATAAATGCCATATTTCTGTATAATAAATTCTTGTACGGGTTTCCTATCCCATGACGACAAACATATGATAAAACGAACGCCAGATGCAGGCTGATTAAATCAATTAATATAAAATCAAAGTGCTTCAGCCAGCCTTTAGAACTTTTTCTATACATATTTTTCTTTTTCTTCTCTCCCTGTTTTCATAAATCTATGTTTTCGCTATAGGTTATTCTACATAGTTCTACATAATTTGTCAATATTTTCTGTTTAAAACATTTTGTATTACTGAAAGCAAAGCATACAATAACTTTTTCCAGAGCACAAAAACAGCCGCCATTTCTGGCGGCTGCATTTTATTTCTGAATTACCGAATAATTATTCAGCATCTGCAACAACAGTGAAGAAAGCACCATCATCTAATGCAACTTCAAGAGTTTTGTTCTCTTTGTCAACGCTGATCGGATCAACGATCTGCCATTTCTTTGCATCTTCTTTGCTGTAAACTACAAGCTGGATGTTTTCCATAGTATCTGTGATGCTTGGAACAGCAATCTCAACTTCGTATTTGCCATCAGCATTCTTCTCTGCTTTGTCTGCATCAAGTACTTTGAATTCATCAAAACCTGTAACGAAATCTTTTCCGTCGAGTTTCTCAACGAGTTCTTCGATAGCAGCTTTTACTTCTTCGTCTGTTGTCTCTTCTGCAAGAGTTTTCAGAACATCAACGAAACCAGCTACTTCCATTTTACCTTCGTTAACCTGTTTGAAAGCGTCAGCCACTGCCGGCAGTTCTGCCTGCAGATCAGTAAATCCTTCTGCTTCTTCGATCTTCTGAACAACTTCATAGATTGCAGACTGTTCAGCAGATACTGTAATTGCGCTTGTGCGGCTTCCTGCTGCACTGACACCTACAGTAGCACATCCTACTCCAAGGGCAGTTGCTAAAGCAAGTGTCATGAATTTCTTTGCAAGTTTCATAATGCACCTCTCCTTTTGGATTATTTTTATATTGATAATCGTACAGGAAGTCTGTACGAATTATCTCTGAGTAATAATAACAGTACTAATGACTATTTACCACCATACAGTTTATTCCAAACCGGCTGTCTTCTAACCGGTTTATTGAATTTTCTCATAAAACATGGAAATAATCAAGTCTGACAGAGCATCTTTATCTACATGATACTCATCAAAGTTCTTACCTTGCGTTCCCTCACCCGGTACCGTCTCTGTATCAGTGATACCGTTTCCTGATGCTGCAAGGAGTTTCGCAAATATGTCATTTCCCATGCTTGTAACTGTATAGCTCTTAATACTGTCGTAGAGGTCTGTCACAAATCCGGCATCCTCTCCTGCCTTCTCCTGGGCTTTCTGAATTAATGCCTGGAGATAGGTTTTCTGTCTCTCCTGACGGACCAGAGCACTCTGGGTCCTGTCAGTATCTCGATATCGTACAAACTTTTCTGCGTTTTCACCTGTAATGTTAACAACAGCGCCTTCTTTAAATTCCGGATCTACATCCTCAAGGCTGTTGTCAGGCACTGTGATCTGAACTCCTCCTACGAAGTCCGTAATCACCGGAATACCATCCATGTTCATGGAACAGTATCCCTGAATCGGAAGTCCGTCCAGCAGATTGGATACTGCTGTCTTCATCAGTTCACAACTCTTCTGTCGACCATCACCAAATGCGTATTGAATATTTATGTGGTCTGTTGTCATTCCAAGACTCTTACCGGATGGATTGAAAACCTCAATCTCTGTCATAGAATCTCGCGGGACGAAGAGCACTTTAATCTTCTCCGTCGCTCTGTCCATAGAAACCACAAAAATCGCATCTGCCTGTCCGGCATCTTCCTGTGTTTGATAAGTATCTACCGATTCTCTTGTATCAATTCCTAGAAATAAGTAGTTGCTGAGATGATCGTTATATTTATATGTCGCACCCTGATATTCCACAGTGTCACTACCTGATGTCTGGCTCGTCTGATTCTGACCGTTACTGTTCTGAGCACCTGTATTTCTGGATGATGCTTTTGTCTGCATCATAAAATAATACCCGCCGCCCAAAACTGTAAGAACTATGATCAGGATAATTATCAGAATCATATAAATCTTTCGTTGTCTCGCAGCTTCTTTTGCTGTTTTTTTCATTTTCATTCCTTCAATCGTTTATTCAGCTCTGGCTGATATAGCCAAGCTCCTGCAATTTCTGGAACACTGCCTCTGCCATAGCCTGCTGTGCTTCATGAGTAGCAGACAGCTGCTGTGTCACATTTGCAAGACTGATATAATGTTCGCCCCACTTCTCGCTGAGCACCTGATCGAGTGCTTCAGAAGTCACGCTTCCATCCATAGGGCGTGTTCCTACAACAATGAACTGGTCTTTGTTCTGGAATGTATTTAAAATCTGTTCCTGCTGCTCAGCAAGCTCTGCAGGATCATGATTCCATCCGCCATAGTATCCCATGAAGATGACAGGTACACAGTCCATATCATTTCTGGTAGTCTGTTCTTCTGTAAGATCACGGATTCCTGTCTCTGTTACATTCAGCTGCGCACCATTTGCGGCCTGCTGATGTTTCGCAATATATCCCTGAAGAGTTTCATCACTTACACCGGCCATCTTCATCATAGAAAGTGTACCGCCGCCCTGAAGAGTCTTGTTAATCACTGTCAGGTTATATCCGTTGTCTGTCAGAAGTTTCTGAAGTACTGCCATGTAGGAATAAGTGTTGGATTCCTCACCATTGATCAGATCATCTCCCCAGCATACGATACCGGAAATTGTTCTCGGTGTTTCCGCTTCAGCAGTATCTTCTGCCTGTGCGGTCTCCTCTGCATCCTCTTCCCCGGCTGTGTCTTCTTTCTTCTTGCTCTTCTTTGTCTCACTGTTATCGGCATCTTCTGTATTCTCATCTTCGGAGGATGCCTTCTCTAACTGTGCAGCGTGTTCCTTTACTGCTTCATAATCTTCGATTCCGCTCTGCTGGTTACCTGCAAGTTCTGTCAGACGTTTGGCTTCTTCCTGCTCTGTATTATAGCTCATCACAAGAATTGTACCGAGAACCCCCACCAGGATAATACAGATAAAACCCAGCAAAATATTTGTCTTTTTCCCTTTTCTCTTCTTATTTCTGCTCACTTTTCCCAATTTTCCTTTACTGTTAATTATGGTTATGATATCACTTCTGAACGATTATCAGACAGCGATATTATTTCTGGGACTCATCATCGCTTCTGCGATAGTATTCACCATAATGTTTGTAGTAAGAAGAGTAATATTTGTCGCTACTGGTGTCTATCTTATTCATAACAGCTCCCAGAACACGGCATCCGCTTCTCTCAAGCTGTGCAAATGCCTTCTGTGCATCTCTGTATCTGACGCTACCTGGCTGGATCAGGAAGATCGCTCCATCACAGCATCTGCCGATTACCGCAGCATCGATTACAGTTCCGATCGGCGGTGTGTCAATTAGTATGTAATTGTAATATTCCCTGACTTCTTTCAGAAAAACCTTGAAAATGTTCTCGCTGAGAAGTCCTGAAGGGTTTGGTGCAGCCGGACCTCCGAATATAATGTCCATATTCGGGAAATTCGTCTCATAGATAATATCCTGCAGTCCTACCTGCCCACTGAGAAGCTGGGAAAGACCCTTGACCTCTTCTTCTACTCCCAGTCGTCCTGCATAAGCAGTCTTTCTGATATCCGCATCCAGAAGAAGAACTTTCTTACCGATGCTTCCAAGCTCCTGTGCAAGGCTGAGTACTACATCACTCTTACCTTCATTCGGAAAACAGCTTGTAACCAGAATTGTCTTTATGCTCTGACCGGACAGCTGGATATTTGTACGCAGCGTTTTAATCGCTTCGCTGTAGAAATAGTCCGGTTTTCTTTTATCTGTTAAGTTGAGTTTCTTCATTGCTCAGATTCCTCCATTACTCTAGCGACGCTTCTTGTTCTTCTTATTGCTCTTTGGTTTCTTGTTCTTCATGTTTACGTAGTCTTTTCTGTCAGGAACCTTGGCAAGTACAGAAACACCGAGATATTTCTCAATATCTTCTTCTGTCTTGATAGTATCATCCATTACAGCGTATACAACTACGATTGCCGCACATGCAAGAAATCCGAGTAAGAAGCCAATTACTGAGTTCTTCATTACACTTGGAGAAGTTCTCTCTGTAGCAATCTTACCAACTTCGATGATCTTAGGCGGAATAACTTCCATCTTGTCTCCGATATAGGATGAGGAAACATTCGCAATCTCATCTACGATCTTCTTAGCCATTGTAGAATCCGGATTATCAACAGTGATCTCAAGGATACGGGTATCTGTCGGATTATTAATCGTTACATCCTCTTTCAGATCCTCCGCTGTCATATCCAGGTTCAGATTTGTAACTACCTGTTCCAGTACAGGGGTACTTGTGATCAGTACTGTGTAATCACTTGTCAGACTGGCACCTAACTGCAGATCCGCCAGAGATGTCAGCGTGGTTTCCTTTGAGAGAACAAGCATACTGGATGTTGAACTGTAGATTGGTGTCATCAGGAACTGTGTACATGCAGCTCCGATACAGCCACCTATAAGAGCAACCATCAGTACCAGCAGAATTTTCTTTCTGAGTGCATGAAATATTTCCAGTAAATCAATTTCAACTTCATCGTCATTGACATCAAGTGCCTGCACCCTGCTGCTCTCAAATTTGCTGTTCAAATTGTCTAACATCTGATATTTTCCTTTTCCCTTTTTCATTGTAGTTTTTGTAATTATCCGACTGATTTATTTTACAGCAGACAGTTACAGTTTTACATAAACCGTATACATTTTACCGTAGTACGTATAAAAAGTCAATTGCGAGTGACATTATTCTTTGAAATTCATTAAAATTCTTTAAAATCCGACCACAAAGTTAACTCGGTCAAAATCCATTAAAATTTATGATCTATGATTTTCTGCGGATTTCGAATGAAAAGCTGTTTCGCATAGTCTGTATCCATTTTCTTAATTACATAGCTATAGGCTTCCCCGATTCTGGAAATTCTTTTACTGCTGTCATGGCAGTCAGAACCTACAAGATGAACCAGGTCATTCTTCATCAGCTTCTGACAGTAGCGTTTTGTAAAAAAGCCGTCTTTTCCCACAATGCTGTCTGCATTGATCTGCATATAAGCTCCCATCTCTGTCAGTTCTTCTACAAAGTCCAGATCTGTACGGGTCGCTTCGTATCGTTCAATATGTGCAACAATGGGTCTGTACCCGCCGGAAAGCATTGCAGACAGGCGTTCTCTGATATAGGATGCCTCTGAATTGTGAGAGAATTCTACCAGCACATACCTGGAACCAGCCATGGTAGAAACTTTTTTCTCACGAAGCATAGGAAGCATCTCCATATTTGCATGAAATTCGCATCCGAGGTAAAGATGCAGATCTTTACTGATATCTGCTGCCGCCTCTTCTGCAAGCCGGAATTGTCTCTGTACTTTTTCCAGAGGTGTCTCAAACATCCGAAAACGAAAATGAGGCGTCAGAATAATGTTTCTCACTCCCTGCTTATATTCCATCTCCAATAATTTTCTTGTTTCTTCAATATCCGCAGCTCCGTCATCCACTCCTGGCACAATGTGGCAATGTATATCGAATATTCCTTCTTCGAGCATTCTTGTTATCCCTTCTGTCAACAAAACTGCCGGATATTCAGCAAGCAGCTTTCCATCCGGCAGTCTCTGTTATTCAACACAACTATTTTTGTTGTCTGTTATTATTCTTCTGTAGCTTCCTCAGCCGGTGCCTCAAGAGCTTTCATGCTCAGGCTGATCTTCTTGTCTTCGCCGTTGAAGTCAACAACTTTAGCTTCGATTTCCTGTCCGATTGACAGTACGTCTGCAGGTTTTGCAACGTGCTCTCTGGAAATCTGAGATACGTGAAGAAGTGCATCTACACCTGGTGCAAGTTCTACAAATGCGCCGAAGTCTGTCATACGTGCAACTTTACCTTTTACTACGTTTCCTACAGCGAAGTCCTCAGCTGCTGTGAGCCATGGATTTGCTTCCGGGAATTTGAGGGAAAGTGCAATCTTGTCTCCGTTGATCTCTTTGATAAGAACTTTAAGTGTTTCGCCAACTGTGAATACTTTCTTCGGGTTCTCTACTCTGCCCCAGGACATTTCGGAGATGTGAAGAAGTCCGTCAGCTCCGCCGAGATCGATGAATGCACCGAAATCTGTAACGTTCTTAACAGTTCCTTCAACTGTGTCGCCAACATGGATTCTCTCCATTAATTCTTTCTGTTTCTCTGCTTTCTCAGCGAGAAGAAGCTGTTTACGGTTACCGATGATGCGGCGTCTTCTCGGGTTGAATTCTGTGATAACGAATTCGATCTCCTGATCTGCATATTTGGAAAGGTCTTTCTCGTATGTGTCGGAAACGAGACTTGCAGGAATGAATACTCTTGCTTCGTCTACGTTTACACAAAGTCCGCCGTCAAGTACCTGAGTTACAGGAGCTTTTAATACTTCCTGATTCTCAAATGCTTCTTCAAGACGTTTGTTGCCTTTCTCTGCTGCCAGTCTCTTGTAAGTAAGAGTAACCTGACCTTCTCCATCGTTTACTTTGAGAACTTTTGCTTCCATTGTGTCTCCAACGTGAACAGCATCTGTGAGTACAGGGCTTGCATCGTTAGAGTATTCGTTCTTTGTGATAATACCGTCTGCTTTATAACCGATATTCAGAATAATCTCATCTTCTTTTACATCGATGACAGTACCCTGTACAATCTCTCCATTTCTGATAGTCTTTACGGAATCTTCCAGCATTTGTTCAAAACTTAATTCTGACATGTTCTTGAACCTCCTCAATAATTTTGTTTGGGGTGGAAGCCCCTGCTGTAATACCTACATAACTACTGCATTGGAACATTTCAGAATCCAAGTCTACAGGTGTTTGTATATAGTAAGTATTTCCACATTCCTTTTTACATATTTCAAACAGCTTTTGAGTATTGGAACTATGTCGGCCACCTACGACCAGCATAGTGTCTACCTCTCCGGCTATCGCTTTAGCTTCTTTCTGCCGTTCTTCGGTAGCATTACAAATAGTGTTTAAAATATTGAGAATATTTAAAACATTATTATCATACCTCTTTTTGCGGAGAATTTCAACTAATTCTTGAAATTTGTTGTAATTAAATGTCGTCTGTGACACTACACACACTTCTTTTTCCGGAGAAACGGTGAATCTTTCAGCATCTTCGGCGTTTCTTATTACGGTGTACGGTCCCTGGCACCATCCGCAGATTCCCTGGACTTCCGGATGATCCGGATCACCAATGATCACAATATGGGCACCTCTGGCACTTTCTCTCTCAACGATCTTGTGGATCTTCAGCACAAAAGGACAGGTAACATCCACATACCCAAGGCCATATTTTTTGATCTTATCATAGACTTTACGACCGACTCCGTGGGAACGGATCACAACGGTGCCGCCTTTTAAAGTGGCAAGATCTTCCTCACTGATCACAGCCACACCTTTTTTTTCCAGATCTGAGACGACTTCCTCATTATGGATGATCGGGCCCAGTGTGTAGATCGGTGTAGCATCGGAACCGATCAGGTCATAAACACGGTCTACTGCTCTCTGTACGCCAAAACAGAATCCGGCAGTTTCTGCAACTTTTACCTTCATCCATTCACCTTTTTCCTGTATACAGAAAGGATACTCTCAACCACTTCCTCAATCCCCATCTCTGAAGAATCAACAAGAACTGCATCCTCTGCCTGTTTAAGCGGGGAAACGGCGCGGTTCATATCTCTCTCATCTCTGTCAATGATATCTTTCAGGATCTCATCCATATCGCAGGCTTCACCCTTCTCTGTAAGTTCCAGATATCTTCTGTTTGCGCGGGTTTTGGCACTTGCAGTCAAAAAGATTTTTACTTCTGCATTGGGAAGAATAGTGGTTCCGATATCTCTTCCGTCCATAACTACATTGTTCTCGGACGCAAGGTTGCGCTGCAGTTTCAGAAGATGCGCGCGCACTTCCGGATTGGCAGAACTTACCGATGCCATATTTCCAACCTCTTCCTTACGGAGAAACGCAGTTACATTCTTCCCGTTGAGGATCACCTGCTGTTCGCCGCTTTCATAGCGGATGGAAATATCCGCATCGTGACAGGCTTCGGAGATTTTTTCATCACCGCTGATTCCCTTTTCCAGGAGATAAAGTGCCATGGCACGGTACATGGCTCCTGTATCTACATAGATAAAAGACAGCTCCTTTGCCACTTTTTTTGCAATTGTGCTTTTTCCTGCACCTGCCGGTCCGTCAATTGCAATATTAATACCCATAATCAAATGCTCCCTTCCTCTTTTCTGTTATTCGATCGCCTGAGCTGCCGCATATGCTGTAGACCATGCGATCTGAAGATTATAGCCACCGGTCACTGCGTCAAGATCCAGTACTTCACCTGTAAAATACAGATTTTTTATTTTTTTGGATTCCATTGTGGATGGCTGTATCTCTTTTACTGACACACCGCCTCTTGTGATGATCGCTTCCTTGAACTCTCCCATTCCCGTGATCGTAAATGGAAAAGCTTTGATCAGACGGCCAAAGGCCTGACGTTCTTCCCTGGAGATCTCATGCACTGGTTTCTCTCCCGGAATACCACCGATCTCAATCATGATCGGAGTCAGAGAAGACGGAAAAAGAACACCGATCACGTTTTTGAACTGTTTGTTATGATTTGCATCAAATTCACGCAGGATCCGGGCATCCAGCTGTTCTACGTCAAGTGCCGGCTTCAGATCCAGGAAAGCCTGCAAAGGTTCTTTTTCCAGCTTTTTGCCAATCTGGGCACTGGCTGAAAGGATCAGCGGTCCTGTGACCCCGAAATGAGTAAACATCATCTCCCCAAAGTCTTTATAGAGAACTTTTTTGCCGGATTTTACTGTCAGTTCCACATTGCGGAGGGAGAGTCCCTGGAGTTTGGAAACATAATCTTCTTTCGCTACCAGCGGAACCAGTGATGGTGACTGGGGAACCACTTTATGTCCTGTCTCAGAAGCAAAACGATATCCGTCTCCGGTTGAGCCGGTAGTCGGATAAGACAAACCTCCGGTTGCAACGATCACTGCGTCGGCAGTATATACTTTATTATCCGTAAGCTGTATGCCGGTTACTATTCCATTTTCTGTAAGAAGATTTTTGACTTCGCTTCGAAGATGAATC
>OGPZ01002480.1_pt1 | contig 11128 bp, 12 predicted proteins | sample 1553111 | NCBI WGS metagenome assembly OGPZ01 (sample SAMEA2579968, study PRJEB22360) | human gut metagenome
GATCTGGCGCTGGCAGCAGCATCCAAGCTGATGGAACAGAAGGTGGACGACCAGACCAACCGGGATCTGGTGAATGCGTTCCTGTCTGAGGAAGGAGCAGAAAAATGAATGGTGCAGTGACATCCTATGCGAATGTGCTGCTGACGCTTGCAAAGACGTCAGCCGACGTGACGGATGCACAGACAACCTTTCAGAACTGCCCCCAGCTGACGGATGCCCTGAGCAACCCGACGATTCCCGAGGCGGAAAAGTTTGCGGTGATCGACCGGATCTTTCCGGCGTCGCTGCGCACCTTTCTGAAGGTTGTCTGCCAAAACGGTCAGATCGACAGCATACTGGATATTTTTTCAGAGTATCAAGCACTGGAACGGCAGCAGCGCCATTGTGCGCACGCCGTGCTGGAATATGTAACACCGCTGACAGAGGCGCAGCTCGCAGCGATGAAAAAGATGATCTGCGCAAAAACCGGCGAGCCGGAGGTTCAGCTGGAGCTGAAACAGAATCCGGCGCTGCTGGGCGGCTTTGTGCTGCATATCGGGGATGACGAGTACGATCGGAGTATGCGTGCATCCATCCGCAATATGCGCAAGAGCCTGATACGGAGGTGAGGGTAAGACATGAGTACCATGAATGCAAGTGAGATCATATCGGTCTTGAAAAGCGAGATCGAGGACTTCGACCGGAAGTCCGGCGTGCAGGAAACCGGTACAGTCGTTCGTGTGGGTGACGGTATCGCAACGGTATTCGGTATGCAGCACGCTATGTACGGCGAGCTGGTAGAATTTGAAACAGGTGTTCGGGGCATTGTCCAGAACCTGGAGACAAAGACCATTGGCGTCGTTCTGCTGGGCAGCGACTATGGCATTACAGAAGGGACTTCTGTTGTACGTACCGGCAAGCGTGCCGGCATCGGCGTGACCCAGAAAATGATCGGCAGAGTTGTCGGCGCACTGGGCAACCCGATCGACGGCGGTGATCCGCTGGAGGCAGAGGACTATTTCCCCATTGAGCATGAGGCACCGGGCGTTGCATACCGGAAATCGGTCAACGTGCCGCTGCAGACAGGTATCCTTTCCATCGACTCGATGTTCCCGATCGGCCGTGGCCAGCGTGAGCTGATTATCGGCGACCGTCAGACAGGTAAGACGTCGATCGCAGTGGATACCATCATTAACCAGAAGGGTCAGAACGTGATCTGTATTTACGTTGCGATCGGACAGAAGTCCTCTACCGTGGCAAAGATCGTTTCTACCCTGAAGAAAAACGGCGCAATGGACTATTCCATTGTAGTATCCGCATCCGCCAGCGAACCGGCTCCGGTACAGTATATCGCACCGTATGCCGGCACGGCAATCGCAGAATATTTCATGAGCCAGGGCAAGGACGTGCTGATCGTATACGATGATCTTTCCAAGCACGCTGTGGCATACCGTGCAATGTCCCTGCTGCTCCACCGTCCGCCTGGGCGTGAAGCTTATCCGGGTGACGTATTCTATCTGCACTCCCGTCTGCTGGAGCGCTCCTGCCGTCTGGACGATGCGCACGGCGGCGGTTCTATCACCGCACTGCCCATCATCGAGACCCAGGCAGGCGATATCTCCGCTTATATCCCGACCAATTTTATCTCAATCACAGACGGTCAGATCTTCCTGGAGAGCGAGCTGTTCAACGCCGGTATGCGTCCGGCAGTCAACGTCGGTCTGTCCGTATCCCGTGTCGGCGGCGCCGCACAGACCAAGGCGATGAAAAAGGCGTCCGGTCAGATGCGTGTGGATCTGGCACAGTTCCGTGAAATGGAAGTGTTCACCCAGTTTAGCTCGGATCTGGACCCGGCAACACAGGCAATGCTGGATCACGGCCATGTGCTGATGGAACTGCTGAAACAGCCGCTGTATCATCCGCTGGCAATGTGGAAAGAAGTTGTGATCCTTTCTGCGGCATCCAACGGACTGCTGGACGATGTGGCTCTGGCAGACCTGCGGTCGTTCCGTGAGGGTCTGATGAACTACGTTGAGGCAAACGGCGCAGCCATCGTAAAGGAAATCAACGAGACCGGAAAGCTTTCGGATGAATCCAGAGAAAAGCTTCTGGAACTGGTACGTACCTATAAAAAGCAGGTGAACTAAAATGGGCAATATGCGTGAGATCCGTGACCGGATCAAGAGCATCAACGACATTATGAAGATCACCAACGCCATGTATCTGATCTCCTCCTCAAAGCTGAAAAAGGCAAAGAAGGATCTTGCGGCAACACAGCCCTATTTCAATAAGCTGCTGTATGCGATGCGGAGTATTCTTTCCCGTGCGCCGGAGGACATCGATATGCGGTATTTCGACCGCCGGGAAGAGATCAAGCCCGAAGATCGAAAGGTCGGCTATATTGTCATTACAGCAGACAAGGGTATGTGCGGCTCCTATAACCACAACATCATCAAGCTGACGGAAGAGAAGATGGCGGCACACAAGCAGAGCCATCTGTACGTCATGGGACAGGTGGGAAGAATGTACTTTCAGCGCCGTGCCAGAGCCGGAGAACTGGACGTGGATACCGAGTTTATCTATACCACCCAGAACCCGACCCTCTATCGTTCCCGCCGCATTGCGGAACAGATGCTGAAAGCGTTTGATGACGGTGATCTGGATGATGTGTATATCATCTATACCGATATGGTTTCGTCCATTACCTTTGAACCGAAGATCCTACAGCTCCTACCGCTGGATGCAGAGCATTTCGTACAGAGCGAGGGTGAAATAACACGGCACCACGAGGCTGTGTTCTCTCCCAGCCCTAACATCGTTATGGAACATCTGACCCCGAACTTTATGAAGGGCATGATCTATGGCGCAATGGTAGAGTCGTTCTGCAGCGAACAGCAGGCGAGAATGTCCGCAATGGACTCCGCTACCACCAGCGCAAAGGATATGCTGCAAAATCTGTCGCTCCAGTATAACCGGGCGAGACAGGCAGCGATCACCCAGGAGATCACAGAGATCGTCAGCGGTGCAAACTCCGCAGAAATGTGAGGCGCTGCACCGAGTAATATGAATTGGAAGGCTTGGCAGCGGCGGAGTTCTGCCGCCGCCGTCCGGAAAGGAATGATGATATGGAAAAAGGGAAAATCGTGCAGGTTTTAGGACCTGTCATTGATGTGGCATTCCCGGGAAAGCTTCCGATGATCAAGGATGCACTCACCGTCGACAACGGCGGTAAAACCTGCGTGATGGAAGTTGCGCAGCATATGGGCAACGGCATTGTCCGCTGCATCAGCCTGTCCTCCACAGAGGGCTTTGCAAAGGATATGGAAGTCCTTGCGACCGGTTCCTGCATTAAGGTGCCGGTGGGCAGAATGTTCAATGTGCTGGGTGAGGCGATTGACGATGCCGGTGAAGTCAAGACCGACGAAAAGTGGCCGATTCACCGTCCGGCACCGTCTTTCCGTGACCAGAGTCCGGTAGTTGAGATCCTGGAAACCGGTATCAAGGTCATCGACCTGCTGGCACCGTACGCCAAGGGCGGTAAAGTCGGTCTGTTCGGCGGCGCCGGCGTTGGTAAGACCGTCCTCATCCAGGAACTGATCCACAACGTCGCAACGGAACACGGCGGCTATTCCATCTTCACCGGTGTCGGTGAGCGTTCCCGTGAGGGAAATGACTTATGGACAGAAATGAAAGATTCCGGTGTACTGGAAAAAACAGCCTTAGTGTTCGGACAGATGAATGAGCCGCCTGGAGCCCGTATGCGTGTGGCTGAAACAGGTCTGACCATGGCTGAATATTTCCGTGACGAGGAACATCAGGATGTGCTTTTGTTCATCGATAATATTTTCCGTTATGTACAGGCCGGCTCTGAGGTTTCTGCCCTCCTTGGCCGTATGCCATCTGCCGTTGGTTACCAGCCGACACTGGCAAATGAAGTAGGTGAACTGCAGGAGCGTATCGCTTCTACCAAGAATGGTTCCGTCACTTCGGTACAGGCCGTTTATGTGCCGGCCGATGACCTGACTGACCCGGCACCTGCTACCACATTTGCCCATCTGGATGCGACTACGGTACTGTCCCGTAAGATTGTGGAACAGGGAATTTACCCGGCTGTTGATCCGCTGGAATCCAGTTCCCGTATTCTGGAAGAGGACATTGTAGGCAAAGAGCATTATGAAACAGCCCGCAAAGTACAGGAAATTCTTCAGAAATATACAGAATTGCAGGATATCATTGCTATCCTTGGTATGGAGGAATTGTCTGAAGAAGACAAAATTACCGTATACCGTGCCAGAAAGATCCAGCGTTTCCTGTCTCAGCCATTCCATGTAGCAGAGACATTTACCGGTGTAAAGGGTAAATATGTTCCTTTGAAAGAAACCATCCGTGGATTTAAGATGATCATTGATGGCGAAATGGATGAATATCCGGAACAGGCATTTTTCAATGTAGGAACCATTTATGAAGTCATCGAGAAAGCGAAACAAGAAGCCTGACAGGCTTGGAAATGAGGGTAATACATGGATACATTCTTTTTAACCGTAACCGCTTGCGACCGTGTTTTCTATAAAGGCCGGGCTCTTCAGGTAGTAATGCCTCTGGAAGACGGTGAAAAGGCCATTCAGGCCCACCATGAAAATATGGTTTTTGCCGTAGATATAGGTGAGATTCGGATCCAGACCCAGGAGGGCGAATGGATCACAGGTGTTGTAGGACGTGGATTTGCCCAGGTGATCAATAACCGTGTCAGCATTCTGGTCGATACAGCAGAACACCCGGATGAAATCGATGTACGAAGAGCCAGAGAAGCGAAAGAACGGGCTCAGGAACAGCTTCGACAAAAACAAAGTATTCAGGAATACTATATGTCGCAGGCTTCCCTGGCACGTGCCATGTCCCGTCTTCGTTACAGCACGAAAGACAGCATAAATATATAATACTACTCTTCACTCTGGGATACATTATTTTTTATAAGCCAGTTTTTCACATAGCGGTGGAATTCCTGTACCGCAGGATTGTCTCTTCCGCTTTGTGACATAGTGACAACGATCTTTCGCCTGCACACAGGACTCTCGATGGGAAGCAGGCGGACACGGTCATCGTCCGGTCTCTCCCATGAGTACTGAGGCCAGAAACCGATGCCCAATCCGGCAGCAATCAGGTTCCGCACACTCTCCGGATTGTCGCTTTCATACACGATATGAGGGTCGAATCCGGTTTCCTGGCAAAACTGGTCACAAATGGCCCGCACAGGCCTTCCTGATTCCAGACTGATATAAGGTGAGTTGTAAGTATCTTCCAGCCTGACTGCGGAATCTTTAGCAAACTGTGAGTCAGCCGGCACGGCCATATAGAAATCTTCTGTAAAAAGCAGTTCCTGATTTGGCTCCAGTTCTTCATTCCAGGCAATGGCTGAAATATAATAATCTGCCACCAGATCTGTTCTTTTCTGGGACAGTTTAAATTTCAGCTCCGGGTGGATATCGCGATACGCAATAATACAATTTGTTATAAGGGAAGCAGCTGAACGAAGATTCAGTCGGATGGTCGACTGGTACTCCTCAGTTGCTTCTTTTAATTCTTCCGGAATTGCGTCCAGTGCCGAAAGCACCGGTGCCAGTCTCTTCTGCAACAGTCTTCCGCAGTCGTTCAACGAAATATGGCGGTTTTCACGGTCAAATAAGGTAACCTGCAGTTCTTCTTCCAAGTGCCGGATTGCCTGAGATACTGCCGGCTGGGCTATATGAAGGCTCTCCGCCGCCTTTGTCATATGCTGGTACTGGGCCACAGCCATACAATATTTCAACTGAAATAATTCCATCTTAACTCATCCCCCTCGTCTAATGTGTATTGCCACCTCAGTTCCAGCGGGCGGCAAGTCGTATTTATATATATTAAATCAAAGAGGCGGATAAATCAAGGAGTAGTTTTTTGAGGGGGATGTTTCAAAATCCGATAATTTTTTAAGATTTCCGAAATTTAACAGCAATTTTCGTCTCGTGGGCGCTTTCGCTGCGACAAATACGCAGAAGTATCGGCATGTAAAATACACATGCCTGATACTTGCGCATTTGTACCCACTCGCCCTGAAAATTGCTGTTAAATTTCTGTAAATCGAAATAAATTCTCATCATACTGTGAAACATCCCCAAAAAACTACGCCGGAGGACAAGGGTGGATCTTCTTCTTTTTATCACTTGTTTTCGGGGAGGTTTGGTGGATTTTATGGCAGTTTCTTAACAGAAAAGGCCAGGGCGGCGTGGGTTTTGAGTGCGTCAGCAGGAGGCACTGGTACTTTCAGTGCCCCTGCTGCTACGCGCTCAACTAGTGCAAACGCCCACAAAGCCCTGCCTTTTCTGCTAAGAAACGGGAAAAAATTCCTAAAACTCCACCGAAAATAGATTGTTTTTTCCTGCATTTCATCATATACTTATAAAATAACAAGTAAGGTGGTGGTCTTTATGAGTTCTCAGGATAAAGAGGTGGATGATAATCTTTTTATCTGGTTTATGGATAAATTTAATAAACACCGCATTTCGGTTCATGCTGCCCATGTAACCTTTTTTATGCTGGTGTCTTTTTTCCCGTTTATGATGTTTTTTGTTACTCTTTTAAAATATACACCGGTATCTCTGGAAAATATCCTCTCCCTGTCAAAGCGTGTTATTCCGGCAGGGCTGCAACCTGTTTTGTTTTCCTGGCTGAAGGAAACTTTTTCCAGTGCCGGCTCTACTCTTCTGTCGATTTCCATTATCGGCGCTCTTTGGGCCGGATCCAAGGGCTTTGCCGGCATGACCTTGGAACTTGAAAATATTTACGAAGTTCCCGGGCACCAGAATGCCCTTTTACGCCGGATCTTATCTATTTTCTACACCGTTGTCCTGTCAGTCATGGTCATCAGCAGCCTGCTGATACTGATCTATGGCAACCGTATTGTAGATTTTATCGTAAGCCAGTTCCCATCTTTTTCCGGCATTTTGGGCAAAAATTTCACCTTGCTGCGGCCTCTTACCGCCTTTGTGATTTTCTGCCTGTATTTCCTGTGTCTGTATCGTTTCGTACCGGGACGAAGGGGAAAGACTACGTTCAAAAAAGAACTTCCCGGTGCCGTATTCACTGCCTTTATGTGGATCATTTTTTCCTTTTTGTACTCCCTGTATGTAGACTACAACAAAACATACAGCACCCTCTACGGAAGCCTAACCCACAATATCCTGCTGATGCTTTGGCTGTATCTTTGTATGATCCTGGTTTTCACCGGAGCACTGCTGAACCACTATCTGCAGCTCCACGGAAAACTGAATCTTATTGCTGCCTGTCGGAATTTTGTTCCTTCACTACTTGTGTACCTGGAAAATAATAAGACAGGATCTCACTAGCATTTTTCCCTTTAGCAGCCAGGCAGTTGGCTCCATACTGGCTCATTCCCACTCCGTGACCATAACCTCCTCCTGTGAGCACGTAAGAATCGTTCTCTTTTTCCAGAATGAAAAATCCACTTGGCAGAATCGTCAGTCCTTTGGCAAGACTGCCATCTTTACGCTCATATTGCAGACTGGTATTTCCCAGTACCGCCCGCACAGAATACTGGGAAAAAACCCGGATCACCTGATCTTTATCCACAATCTCCAGGCACTTTACCACGCCGCTTCGCCCACGCTGTATAACAGAAATGCTTTGTATCTCCTGCAATGTTTCCGGTCTGCCGCTGAAAAACTTTCCTTCTTTATTGCGTATCTGCACATTGGATGGCTCCTGTTCATACCGGTCACACAGTTTTTCATACAGCGTATCCATAAGTTCTTTTCCGGAAATTCTGGTCTTCCACCGGTACCAGGGCGAATGGCTGTCTACCAGTTCCGTACCTTCTTTCAAAAAGGCTGCAAAGGCCTTCTCCCCCGATAGATCTGTAGTTGTTTTCTTCTCTCCCTGTATTTCCCCGGACAGATATGAAACATCCTTGGCCGCATTCCACACTTCCTTCATGGTAGAGGACACACCACAAGAAGTAGAATAGAAATAAGTAGCTGCCAGTTTTCCTTTATACATCAACACCTGATCCTTTGTTTCATTGACAGCCCGGTCAGTGGCAGCACTGCGGGGCTGTGTACCATACACCTGAAATGCCACCGTATCATCTACATGGGCGCCATATTCTGCCATTCTTTTACCGGCCATTTGCTGCAAGCTGTAGCTTCTGGCACAGACAGCCTGGGCCTTTAATGCCTCCAGAGACGAAGATGCCGACATCTCTCCGGGAACGACACCGTACAGATAGTTCTGCAGGGGAAGTTCGTTCACAAGATATAATTTCTGGTTTCGGTTTGTAATTTCCATAGTCCCCTGATATCCATAACTGCCACCGTCAATCTTCCATTCATTTCCTCCTTCTCCATACAAAACAAGCCGTTTTTTCACCTGTGCCGGTTCAACGAAAATTTTACTTCCTGCCTTGTGGGGTTCGATTCTGCCATCCTGTACCGTATAGTATAACTTTGTCCCCTGTACCGCGATCCTGCTCCTACCGTACTCTTTTTGAGTTCCTTTCAATAGCACCCGTATATTGGAAACTGCTTGTTTTTTCACAAATGCCCCACAGATCTCTTCCCCGGCTACCACCCATCCATCCGGTTCCATTCCCACCGCCAGATCACTCCATTTTCCCTGGCTCACACAGTCTCCCTGGGTCACATACAGGGCTGCTCCTGTGCTGACAGAAACCTTGCCGTAATTTTGGATGGTTACTGCTCCTTCTTCCCAGGTCAGTAATTTACCGACAATTTTTTCAGGCTTTTTTGTAATTTTTACAACCTTCTCATTTCTGACGACCACATCTGCCAGTACCTTTGTATCCTTGTCTTCTATTTTTCCTGCCAGTTTCCACTGATATGTATTTCCTCCCTGCAAAGCCCTGATGGAACCTCCACTGACACTTTCAATATAAGCATTTGGATAAGTCTTTTCTGCCGCCATCCCTTTGTTTTTGTACCAGTGAAACCAATACATACCAGCCATACACACTGCCATTAAAAGAAACATAATAAAAACTCTGCCTGTCCGTCTCAATCAAAATACCCCCTTGCATTACACATTGTATGCAAGGGGGATACATTCTATGACTGGTATTTAATTTACAGCCAGTGGTATACCACTTTCCATATATATTCCTGAAGATAACGGGCTGTATCCGGATTGAACTCTTCTCCTTTTATCTCATTATTGGAGATAATGCGGAGTCCTACACAAGGGGTTCCCATTTTTTCACATACTTCAAATACTGCCGCCGTCTCCATATCCTCACAACAGGTATGAAAATACTCTGACAGCCAGACGATCCGGTCTGTCTCCCGGCTGAAAATATCACCTGTGGATACATTTCCTTTAACAATGCGGCCATACGTGTATTCCACCTTGGAGCACAACTCCCGCAACGCCTCATCAGATTCATAATACGCAGTATGGAATCCTTCCCAGGAAAAAGGGTCACTTCCCTCTCCAGCCTCTTTCTTCGGCATGGACAGTGCATTGATATTAACCGCCTTCACTACCTGTATCAGATCCCCGGAATGGAGTTCCTTGTTCTGGGCTCCTGCCGTCCCCTGGTTGATCACTACAGTAGGATGAAACCGCATGATCCCATAAGTAGTCGCCATGGCTGCCTTTACGGTACCCATGCCGGTCTGGTTTACTATATAATATTTGTTTGCAAATGTACCACAGTGAAATACAAAGCCATCTTCCTCTACAACTTTGTAGTCCGGTGCCTCCGATACCTGCTTTATAAAATAATCTGCCTCAATATCCATAGCACCCTGTATCAATACTTTTTTCAAGGCCATTCCCCCTTTTTCTACCACTCGATCAGCACAGCCCCCCATGTCAGACCGCCGCCAAAACCTGAAAGCACAATCTTGTCACCCGGCTCCAGCAGATTATTCCGGTTCAACTCATCTAATAAGATCGGAATACTGGCTGACGAAGTATTGCCATAATGGTCCAGATTCATCGGAAACTTATCAATATCTACTTTCAAACGCTTTGCAATCAGTTCCAAAATGCGCACATTGGCCTGATGCAGCACAAAAAACTTGATATCCTCTGTATCATATCCGGTTTTTTTCAAAATCTGCTTGATGCAGCGAGGCACCATAGTAACCGCAAACCGGAATACTGCCTGGCCTTCCATCCTCAGATAATCTTTCTTTCTCTTGGACTGATGGAATGGGTTCTGAATGCCTCTTCCCTTACAGGTCAGCACATCCCCCTGGCTTCCATCTGATCCCGTAACACTGGCAATCAGTCCGCCTTTTCCTTCTTCCTGGCGCATGATAGCTGCTCCGGCACCATCCCCAAACAAAATACAGGAACTGCGGTCGGACCAGTCCACTTCTCTGGACAAAGTTTCTGCTCCAATGATCAGAATGGTCTTCGCCATTCCCATTTCAATATATGCATATGCAGTGTTCATTGCGAATAAAAATCCTGAGCAGGCAGCATTCAAGTCAAAACAGGTTGCCCGGATTGCCCCGATGGCCCCCTGCACCTGACAGGATGTGCTTGGCACATAGGTATCTGCTGAAACTGTCGCCACAATGATCATATCCAGCTCATCTGCTGTGATACCGGCATTCTCCAGAGCCGCCTCTGCAGCATGGGTAGCCATATAAGTGGTTCCTTCTTTTCCATTGGATAAATGTCTTTCCTTGATTCCCGTTCTCTGACGGATCCATTCATCGTCTGTATCTACTATCGTTGACAAAAAATGGTTGTCCGCTGCCTTCTTTGGAAGGTAACTTCCTGTTCCTATAATTCGAATCGCCATTTTTTTCCTCCGTTCTTTCTTTTCCCTTTTTCATTCAAACTCAAGTATACCGCTAAAAGCAGAGTAATGTCAATCGTAGCAATCATTACTACGATATGACATTTCCGCAAGTCGCAACACATAGTTTACTTTACTACATGCTTGAATTTTTCGTAAAACCAGCCCTTGAAAGAACCATAAGCAGCGTCATAGATCCACCAGAAAATAACACCTGCCGCCACCGCTGCCATAATAAACCATGAAGCATGAACCCACTGGGACAAAGTAGTTCCCTCTACAAAAAGATCCGGCACAAGACACACCATCGGCACATATCCGGCCATAAAC
>OGPZ01002485.1_pt1 | contig 11110 bp, 10 predicted proteins | sample 1553111 | NCBI WGS metagenome assembly OGPZ01 (sample SAMEA2579968, study PRJEB22360) | human gut metagenome
ACTGTCCCGGGCGACCAGCTTGGTTGAAATCCTCATATGCTGGTTGACGGAGCGCCCCATGGAAATGGCCTCCGACAGCATGAATACCGCGGCCTTGGCCAATTCGTCCTTGTTGATGTCATACGACGAAAGCGTCGGCGAAGTGTAATTCGCGATCTCCTGGTTGTTGATGCTCACCAGTCGCATGTCGCGTGGAACCAGAATGCCGGCCGCCGCGAACGCCTGCAAGACGCCTACTGCGATGGGGTCCGCCGCCACAATCAGAGCATCCGGGAGCCTGTCGCCACATTCGGCCACGAACCTCTCTCCCAAGGCACGGCCGTTCTCCACGGTGAAAGGCCCCTCATCGAACACCAGGCCGTCGACGTCAAGACCGAGACGGACGGTCCAGTTGCGGAACGCGAACGCACGCGGATCCTCGGGATACTCATGGTCGCCCATGATGTTGCCGAACCCTCCGATGAACCCGATTCGCTTGTTGCCGGCGTCCATCAATTCGTCCAAGGCGTCCAGAATGGTCTGCTCCAGATCCGGCTGCACCGAATCGAACAGGCTCGGCGCGGGATTGATGTCGATGAACACTCCATGCGGAAGGACCGCGTGCAGACGCTTCAACATGTTCCTTTTGAACGGCGCCGGACCTATTGAGATGAATCCGGCGTATTTGGACGCGTCCTTCATCAGGGATTTGACATCGTTGTATTCCGTCACTCTCATGCGCTCGTCCTTGGCATGGCGACGTAATGAAACTTCAAGCTCGTCAAAATAGGCGTCCTGAAGCCCCTTGTCGTGGATGGAGTTGTTCAGCAACGCGATGTCTTGCGGAATGGTGACACGTTGGTAGCGGGGGACGTTCTCGTACCCCATCTCAATGCTGGTGCTCAGAATCTTCTGACGGGTGGCCTCCTTCACCGAGAACGAGGGGTCGTCATTGAGTATTCTCGATACGGTCGCCTGGGAGAAGCCCGCCTTTTCCGCGATCTCCCTGATCGTGGCCATGGAAACCTACCTCCTTGGAAATTCAGCAACTAAACGTGTTTAGTAACGAGTTTATCATGTTTGAAAGCGTAATTGCCATCAATGTCGGAAATTTCGTTTTCAATGAAAATGGATTGGCTACAATGTATTGGACAGTCCGATGAGGCCATTCGTGGATTCAAGCTCAATATGCTGCTGTACGAATTGCTATCGCTGCTGTATTCGAGGTTCGTTTCCGAGGTGCGGCGGCCGGAATTGGTCAGATCCGGAAGAAACATCACCATGCAGATCATCGGATACATGACATCGCACCGCAAACAGCATCTCGAAGCGACCGACGTCGCACGGGAATTTGGATACGGCAGGGAACATTTCTGCCGCCTATTCCGCAAGGCGACCGGCAAAACGTTCAAAGAATTTCTGACCGACCTGCGATTGGACGACGCCTGCAGAAAACTGTCAGGTTCCTCTGCGTCGATAGCCAGCATCGCAAGGGAATGCGGTTTCCCCGATACGCGCGCGCTGCAGACGGCCGTGCAACGCAAATACGGCATACGCGCGCAGGAATATCGCGAACGATACGAAAATCGAAACTAACGTTCAACGAGAGAAGGAGGAAATATGACTGGGCCTGCACCAACCATCCGTCGTATGAAAATTGAAGATTATCCGCTGGTATACGGGTTGTGGACGCGATGCACCGGTTTCACCATGAGGGACATCGACGATTCCGAGGATGCGATAAAAACGTTCCTCAAACGCAATCCCGACACCTGTTTCGTAGCCGAGGACGATGGCGGAAGGATTATTGGAGCGATTCTTGCCGGTCACGATAGCAGACGGTCGCGCATCTACCACACGGCGGTCGATCCCGACGCGCGCGGTATGGGCATTGGCTCGCTTTTGGTGGGCCGAGTGGTTGAAGCGCTTCGTGCGATCGGCCTGCCAAAAGTCGCCGTCGGTGTGCCCGCAGACAACGATGCCGGCAACGATTTCTGGGAGCATCAGGGGTTTGCTGTCCGTGACGATTTGGTCTATCGGGAACTACCTCTCTAATACGACCCGTCCGACAACGAACCGTCCAATACGCTCGCACTTTGTCTCTATAAGCCCGGTTCCGCACTTGCAGTCCGCAACAAATATGTTCTGTATATCAAACGTGTTCAAAGACCATGCAGTGGAATATCAGACGGAGGAAGACCCGTTCGGAGCGCTTAAGAGAGACGAGCTGCTGTGACGAATGGCGATACGGCGATGTGGTCATCGCTGACCTTGCCATCGTTTTCTCTGAAACATCCGGCATCCTCATCTCACACTTTTATGAGCGAGTTTTTACCCTTCCGTCACATTTCATGAGGGAGAGCCGCCATTCCATGGCCACCTGTGCACCCTATGCACCTCTTAAAAAACGGCGCCATTCCGCCATGAAATCACCCCTTCGTCCGAGCATGGCATTGCGCACCCCGTCAAAACATGGCCGTCATCCCTGGTTTCCCGATTTCCGCACTTTTTGAAAACCCGTTTTACCCGATTTCCGCACTTTTCCGGATACCGAGCGGCACTGTTCCGACCGCGCGACTGCATCAAACGCCGATTCCGACGATTCTACAGATTAACGGTAAAACGTCGCGCGGCGACCCGGCCGGCTTGCGGAATGGAGGTCAGGCTTATTCCGCGGCGCCCTTCAGCAGCATCGCGCCAATGCCCTCACCTTGGTGACGCAGGTCTATGGCGAGCCTGCCGTTCCCATCCATGGTCACAATGGTCCGCACGGCCGATCCTTCGCCAAACGCCGGCGACATATGAACATATTTTTAGGAAACGACTGTTCAGCGCTTGCCATCCGCTTCATTCAGATACCGATATACAGTGGATTGCCCAACGCCCATCATCACCGCAATTTGACCGACCGTACCATTACCCGTCAAAGGCATGGAGTTTCGGAACGTTGATTACGGGACGGGTTTTGAGACACTTTCCGCCGGAGTGTCGGAGACAACTCCCCCAGTCCGGTTTACGCTCCGAAAACGTCCGTTTTCGAAATGGTCCAAGACGCATTCCGATGGTCCTAGTCGGATTCACCAAGTGTTGCATGTTGCATTCGGTACAACATTTAAGAATTCACAGGACCACACTCATCCAACAACGAACCGATTTCGCGACATGGCGACATGACAACAGATAACGCCCAGACACCGCGCGACCGGTCTCATTCCCATCACCCGGCCACGTCAAACCGTCGTCGTTCCACGAAGACAGCCGGACCCGCAACCCTTCGTCGGACTCCACGTCCACCTGGCAAGGAGCCAGCCGGTTCCATAATCCTCATCATCAAGACGCTAGACTGTCTTACAAACCGGAAAATCATACCGTCCGGCGGCAATCGGGAATGGAAAGGCGATGGCAATGACGCGCATCGAAGACGGAATCCAGGATACGGAACCGATCCGGTTCCTCGAACTATTGGGACTCGACGAAGAGGACCTAGCCGGCTATAGCATTCGTCTGAATGGCAGCAACCCGGAATGGGGCAAATGGAGTGATCTTCCCGACGCCTACTATTCCTCCTATGATGACCTGATGAAGTGGATTTTCACGAAGAAATGGCCAGATAAGGATAAGGCAACAGCGCAGATTCACACACGTAAAGTCCTCCAGTTCATTCAGCTCAAGCCAGAGAATCCCCACCCCACACAATGGCTGTTCGTCGGAGCCTACGACGTCCTCGACGAGTACACGGAGAACGACGGCAAGATTCTATACCGTTACAATGAGATCCCGGAATACGCCTCGCTAAAGGCCAGGGCGGTAGTGTACTACAAAAGAGATCCGGGTTACACGGGAGTCGTCTTTAACCTGTCCAACAATGAAGAACGACGCCGGGATTTTCTCAAGACGATGACCCTTGAGAAAATCGCTCAATCCCCCGTATCCGCGTTACCGTTCTCTGGATACGAGAACGTTCGGTTGACGCACCGGCAGCTCGTGGCGGCCGTGAACAACGAGGAATGGCGGGCGGCCCTCGGCAGCGTCCAGGCGGTCTATCTGCAGACCGATAGACGAACGGGATGGCATTACGTGGGGTCCGCCTACTCACGGAAAGGAGCCTCGCACGGTCTGCTGTCGCGTTGGAAGGAATACGCGTCCGGAGACCACTCCGGGGGAAACAAGCAGCTCAGAAACCTCGGCGCCGGATACATCGAGAAGAACTTCCAGTACTCGATCCTGGAGATCTTCGACATGAACAAGTCACCCAAAGAGATCATCGACCGCGAACACTGGTGGATGGACACCCTCGGATCCGTCCGTAGAAACAACGACGAAGTACCCCACGGATACAATTCCGTCGCCGAACGAGAGAACTCCGACCAACACGAATGATCCTGTGGGTAGCTCCTACCGGCTGAGGCTCGCGGTGCCGGCCGTGACCTCGCCGAGGGTGGGAAGCGGCACGCTCGCCGAAATAGGCGACCGTGTTCTTCGAATCGTCATGTTCGAGGTCCTTCCCGCACCACGGCCCGTATTTATCGCCCGCGGCGCATCCAAGGGATTCCTGTCTAAATTCCGACATATCCGAAATGATTACGGACTGTCAATCTGAAAAAGCAAAGCCCATCCCCTGGTCGAGAAACCTTCGAACGAATACGGATATCCGTTTCCAAGACGCGCAAGGACACGTTCCGCCGGACATCATTTCGGTTCGCTAAGCGTTTTATGTAACGCTGGTGCAAACACTTAAGAATTCGGCCGCCATCCGCGTGGAGATGCATTCCATCCTCCGTCCGGCTTGGAATACGCATCAAGTCATTCCATTGTGGCTAGACATCCAGCGAATCGGGTCAGACCGAGTTCGCGCAGGCGTCCAGCACGCCCCTCCCCGCCGGCCCGCCATAACCCGGCTATTTTCTCGAGTTGAAACGCACTTGGCCGACAGGGCCACTCGGGAAAGGCAAGGAATGACGAAACCGGCGTCGATACAGCAACGTATCAGGAGACGCTTGACACGTTAAGGGAGATGCGACCTTACGGGAACAGCAGTGCTGCGTTTTCGGCGTATGCCAGCCGCGAGCATCGGCCGCCGGACGGACATGTTCTTCCAGATCGAGGGCTATACCCGTTTTCTATTGAATCCGCCAAATCAAACGAAAGGGCGCACGTTTCAAAACGTGCGCCCTTTCATGTAATGGATGGAGAGGAAACGGCTTCTATCTGGCCATGACCCCCGTTCTCGCGATTGATCCCAGCCAGTCCAGGGATGGCTTCGGATGGCGTTCGAAGGTGTCCCTGTCCCAGGAGGCCAGGCCGAACGTCGGGGTGAACGAGCCCCATTCGTAGTTGTCGAGCAGGGACCAGTGGAGGTATCCCCTCACGTCGATGCCGTCGTCCATCGCGTCGTGCATGCCGGCTATGGCGCCGAAGGTGTAGTCGATCCTCCGGCGGTCATCGGCAGTGGCGATGCCATTTTCGGTGACGATTATCGGCGTGCGTTTGGCGACGTTCCAAGTATGGCGGATGGCGATGCCCAGCGCCGGCGGGAAGTACTCCCAGCCGGTGAGGGTGCGTTCCGCGTCCTCGGGGATCGGTACGGGGCCATCCTTGCCGATGAAGGTCCTCAGATAGGCCTGCACCCCAATGAAGTCATCCCCGGCCGCGGCCTCGGTGAAGTAGTCCTCGCGCGGGTACTGGTATTCCTCCATCTCCCGTTCGCATCCGGGCATGGCGTGGAACGCCTGGCAGGCGATGGTCCACCCGGACTTGATACGCGGGTTCTCGGACAGTATTTCCCTGGCTTTCCTGTGCGCTTTGACGAGCGTGGCGGAGATGTCCGGATCGGGCGCAGGCAGCGAGGCGGCCACGAAGTCGCTGCCTTCGGTTCCGCCACGGGTCAGCGCGACCATGTTCGGCTCGTTAATGGTGCAGACCCAGGTGACGTCGTGGAGGATCGGCATCACGTACCGCACGTACCGGGCGAAGTAGTCGACGGCATCGGCGTTGAGCCATCCGCCCTTGGTGGCGAGCCACAGCGGCAGTGTCATGTGGTTCAGCGTGACCATGGGCTCGACGCCGTTCTCGTGGCACGCGTCGATCATTTGGCGGTAGTGCAGCAGCTGCGCTTTGGAGAAGCAGCCCTCCGCGGGCTCGATGCGGGCCCATTCGATGGAGAAGCGGTACATGCCCAATCCGGCGTCGGCGAGCATTCTGATGTCCTCGCCGTAGCGGTGGTAGCTGTCGGCCGCGTCTCCCGACGGTTCGCTGAGATCCGTGCGTTCGGCATGCTCCCTGGCCCACCAGTCGCTCGCGACGTTGTTCCCTTCGATCTGGTGCGCGGCCGTGGACGCGCCCCAGATGAATTCCGGCGGGAACTCGTATTGTTCTTTCATGACATGTCTTTCTATTTGATGCCCGTTCCGGCGACGCCCTGGATGAAGTAGCGCTGCAGGAATACGAACAGGAGGAGGATCGGGGTGACCACCAGTACCGCTCCGGCGAGCAGGACGCTGTAGTTCGTGGCGTTCTGGCCGGTGGAGTAGAGGGACAGTGCCACGGGCAGCGTGTACTTCTCCTCGGTCTGGGCCGCGACCAACGGCCACAGGAAGTTGTTCCAGGAGGACAGGAACGTGAGGATGGACAGCGTCGCCAGCGGCGGCCCGCACTGGGGCAGGACGATCTGGAAGAATATGCGCAGCTCACCGGCGCCGTCGACCCTCGCGGCCTCCATCAGCGCGTCGGGGATTCCGGAGATGAACTGTCTCATCAGGAAGACTCCGATGGGCTGGCACAGGAACGGCAGGATGAGCGCCGCGTAGGAGTTCGCGAGTCCCATGTTCGAGATGATCACGAACAGGGGGACGAACGTGGCCACGCTCGGAACCATGAGCGTCACCATGACGGCGCCGAACAAGATGTTCTTGCCGGCGAAGTCCATCTTCGCCAGGGCGTATCCGACCATGGAGCAGAGCACCATGTTCCCGAGGACGGTGATCACGGCGACGACCATGCTGTTGGTGAAGTAGGTGCCGAAGTTCAGTTCCCCGAACCATTTCGCGAAGTTTGCGAGCGAGGCGTGCTCGGGCAGGAGCTTCGGCGGTTTGGCGAGGATCTCCCTCTGGGTCTTCAACGAGCCCAGCGCCATCCACAGGAACGGGAAGATCCAGAAGACTCCGATCACCGCGAGGACGCAGTAGGAGAGTCCACGCCCCTTGACGAATCGGCGCCAGAGCGACTGCTTGTTGCTTTGCGGCCTCGAGGCCGCGACTGTCGTGGCTGTCATCTCAATCCTCCTTGAGAATGCGGAACTGGAGCACGCTGACCAGCGCGATGATGATGAACAGCACCCAGCTGGCTGCGGAAGCGATTCCGTACTGTCCGAAACCGAACTTCTGGTACACGTAGTACGCGGCGGAGAGCGTCGAGTCGAGCGGCCCTCCCTGAGTCATCACGAAGGATTCCTCGAAGAACTGCAGGTAGGCGACGGAAAGGAGCACGGCTCCCAGCAGCAGCGTGGGCTTGAGCAGCGGAAGCGTGATGCTGCGGAAGGTGCGCCATTTGCCCGCGCCGTCGATGGCCGCGGCCTCCTTCAGCTCCTCGGGGATGGCCTGCAGGCCGGCGAGGAAGATGATCATCAGCGTTCCCATGTTGCGCCAGATGGTCATGACCATCAGCGCGGGCAGTGCGTAGCGGGTGTCGTGCAGCCAGTCCGGTCCGGCAATGCCGAAGACGGCCAAGAGCGAGTTGAGCAGGCCGTCCTTCTGGAGGATGTACCTCCACACGACGGAGACTGCGACCACACTGGCGACGACCGGCGCGTAGAACACCGCCCTGAAGAACGCGTTGAGGTGCTTGGATCCCTTGTTGAGGGCCACCGCGAACGCGAGGGCGATCACCATGGTGATCGGCAGGCCGACGAGCACGAAGATTCCGGTGACGCCCAACGCGTGCAGGAAGCGACGATCGTGGAACAGTGCGATGTACTGGTCCAGTCCGACGAAGTTGACGTTGAACGGGGTGCGGAGGTCCTTGGAGGTGATGTCGGTGAAGGACATCGCCATCGAGGACAGGAGGGGGATCAGCATGAATACGCAGAACACGACCACGAAGGGCAGCGCGAATCCCCATGCGAGAATCGTGCGACGGCGGCGGAGAACGTTGCCCGAGCCCTCCGTCTTCGTCTTTCTTGTTCCGAGGCTCATGGGATCAGTTCCCGGTTCCGATGGAGTCGGCTTCGGACTGCAGGTTCTTCAGCCCCTCGTCGACGGTGACCTGTCCCTTGTTCATCTGCTCGAGGATACGATCCGCGGCGGAGGATACCTGGGCCCAGGTGGACAGCGCCGGCGGAGCCATGGTGTTCTTCAGCTGGTCGCCGAATGCCGAAAGCTTGTCGTTGCCGGAGAGCGCGTCATCGTCCCATGCCTTCTGGGAAGCGGGCAGATCGGAGGACTTCTTGTACCATTCGGCCTGCACCTCGGGTTTGCTGGCCCACTGGATGAACTTCCACGCGGACTGCTTGTTCTTGGAATCCTTGAACGTCACAAGGTCGCAGCCTCCGACGAAGGACGTGGCGGGACCCGAGGATTCGTCCATCGACGGCAGGACGACGGTGGCGTACTTGGATTCGAATCCGTCGCCGCCCAATTCGTTGATCTGGCTGACGGCGGTCGGCCCCTGCAGCATCATCGGAGTGTCACCGGACACGAAGTTCGCTATGTCGGCACCGGAGCTTACGTCGGCGTTGACGTTCGCGACGCCGTCCTTGTAGAGACTGGTGGTAAAGTTCAGTCCCTTCTTTATGCCAGTATCTTCGAAAGTCCATTTCGTCTGTTCCTTGTTAGTCAAGGACGCCCCGGCCGAGTAGGAGAACGGCAAAGTTCCGAGGAACGCGTCAGTGCCAGATGGGTTGAGGTTCATGCCGTATTTGACCCCATCGACCTTCTGCATGTCCTTAGCCATCTGCTTAAGCTCATTCCAAGTCTTCGGAGCTTTGTTCCAACCAGCCATCTCGGCGATGTCGGTACGGTAGTACAGCACTCTGGTGTCGATGTACCAAGGCACGCCGAGCTGTTTCCCGTCGACCTGGCCAGTAGCCCTAGACCCGTCGGAGAAGTCGGACATGTCGAGGTTGTCAGGCACGGTGGAGAACGAGTTGGAGAAATCGGCCATCCAGGTGGTGCCCATCTGCGCAAGGTCGGGACCGTTGCCCGCGGCGATGGCGGTCTGGAGTTTGTCGTGCGCGGAGGACCACGGAATCGCGGTGACCTTGACCTTGACGTCGGGGTTCTCCTTTTCGAATCCCTTGACGAAATCGCCCAGTAGATCGCCCTCGTTGCCCATGGCCCAGATGGTCAGGTCGCCGGTGGCCTTGCTTGAATCGATGGTCTTGACCGCATCGGAATCGGAATCCGCGTTGTTCGCGGACCGTCCGCACGCGGACATACCGGCAATCATCGCCACACTGGCCATGCCGGCCACGACCGCTTTGAAAAATGGCTTCCTCATTGAAATCTCCTTTGATTCATATCAATCTAACCGCTTAGATTGATATTACAATCTAAGCGGTTAGATTTAAGGAAGTCAAGGCGACACGCCCATATGATTTATGCGCTTAGATTTTTTGATTGCATCCGCAGCTGCCGCGCACAATGAGGCGAACCGGGAGTACTCGTCTTTCAGCCTTCTCCCAAGGCTCCCCGTTCCTGGAAAGCAGCATGCGAGCCGCCTCGCGCCCCATGTCCTCCATGGGCTGGCGGACGGTCGTCAGCTGCGGTTCCATCAGCCGTCCGGCGAGGATTCCGTCGAATCCGGTGACGATGACGTCGTCGGGAACCCGGACACCGGCCTCCTCGAGGAGTCTGATCACGCCGAAGGCGGTCTGGTCCGTGCCGCAGACCAAGGCCTGCGGCAGTCTGCCGGATCCTATCGCCTCGCACAAACCCACCATGTATTCATCGGACGTGGCGAAGGAGTCATCCAACAGCGCGTCGCTGGAATCGAGACCACGTTCCTCGAGGCATTTCCGGAAGGCGACGTAGCGGGCGACGACGTCGTCCGAATCGAAGCCGCGCCGGAGCCCCCGCCGCCGCCCGACTGGACGCCGCCGACGAACGCCATCTCGTCGACATGATGGACGTCTACAAGATGGTCGACGATCTGCCTCATGCCCGATGCGTTATCGCATTGCAGGTATGCGGCAGGCAGTTTTTCATCGCCCACACCCACCATTACAAGCGGAATGGTCTTCGCCAACATGGAAAGAGGAAGCGTATCGTTATATCCACTTGGCATCAGCGCCAGACCATCAACGCGACCGGCGATATCCGTTACCGATCTGTGATCATCCCTTTCCGAGGCGGCTCCCATAAGTATTCCCTTGCCACTCTTCCAGCATTCGAGTTCGAAACCGCGAAGCACCTCATCAACGTATAACGGATATACAAGAACGTTGGGTTCGTCACCGTCCAGAGGCTCGTCGATGGATCTGGGGGAAACATCAGGCCAATCATCCTCAAGGTTGCTTCCCTGAGGTCTTTCCAGCAGCATATCGAACGCGTACATGCCCAACGTGCCCGTCCTGCCTTTGGCAAGGCTACGTGCGTTGCCGCTGGGAACGTAGCCAAGCTCCTCGGCGACCCTGAGGACCTTGGCCTTGGTATCATCCTTCACTTTGTCGGGATGCCTGAAGGCGAAGGAGACCGTCGCGGTAGACACACCCGCCTTCTCTGCAACGTCATACACCGTAACTCTTGCCATAAGACCAGTCTAAGCGCTTTGATGCATGGGACACACACGAGGTCCCAAAACCATAGTTTTTCCGGTCTTCTAACAGGAATCCGCGGCGCCGAAGAGAAAAAACCAGGAGTGGAAAGGATTTCCATGCCCCTGCGGGAGACCTGGGAATCAGATGGAAATCAAGGATGGAAAGACGGGGTCCCCGGAAGCCAAGCCCCACGGGAGTCCCGGAAGGAAGAAGGAAATACGGGAAATAAAAAAGCCCTTCCGGGAACCCGCATGGGGTCAGCCGGAAGAACCGGGAGGAGGAACAAAAGATTCGGGGATAAAAAATGGGGTTCCCGGAGCAGGATGCTCGACGGGAACCCCCAACGTTTGAAGCGGCGGCGTGCTACTCTCCCACACCCTC
>OGPZ01002493.1_pt1 | contig 11082 bp, 12 predicted proteins | sample 1553111 | NCBI WGS metagenome assembly OGPZ01 (sample SAMEA2579968, study PRJEB22360) | human gut metagenome
CACCTCCCTTATAGGAATTACTCCTCGTCTTCCTCAACTTCAATAGGAGAATAATCGGGATTCAGTTCTCTCCAAATGAAAGAACCGCGTCCTGAGTTGCGCCATGCGCCAATACCGTGCTCAGATCCATAATTGAGCCATTCAACGATAACGTCCCTATTACGAGGATCGGCATATTCGATAGTGAACTTGATACTGGAGCCTGCAGGAATCATTTCAGAACTGGCGAGTGCAGTACGCTCACCACTGGGTCCAGAGATCCGAAGAGGTCTCTGAAGAATAGGCAGGTTATCAGGATCACACTGACGGAGAACTTCATCCTCATCGTAATAATACTCGGGGAGTTCAATAGCAATACGGCGAGGATGCACCATAATACCGCCATCGATTACCTTCTTATAAGCACTCATATCAGCGCTTAAACCGTATCTGGAACGAGAGAGCAAGCCACAGGAGTCCTTAAACATCCCCCGTACTTGATAGTTCCAGATGAACGGAAGACGAACATTACCATCCTCTTCGGGAATAATGCTACCATTGGGATTATCACGAGTATCGAGAATATCAATATTCCGATACTCCGTAGGACGGAACCACCCCTTCATGAAGGTAGTAGTCTGCTTGCGCTCAATCTCCTCCTCGCCGAAGGAAGCGATCTCTTCTTCCTTCGTAGCAGCATCCGGCGCCTTGGAGGCGATATATTCAGAGAACACATCCTTATTGCCGGGTGTCGTGCCCAGTGCCGGTTCGATCAACTTAACCTCGATAAACATCTTCTCCATATACATGGAGTTACGAGGATCAGACCAAGCACCTCTCTTCTGGATCACAGGCTTTTGCCCATTTCCAGACTTCTTGGTGTTCTTCTTTTTAGATGTGGTCTCAACAACCTCATCCACAACAACCTCAGCCTCAGCCACAGTTTCCTTCTTCTTAGCCATTTTTGCATTCTACTTTTTATTGTTTTTCTCCATTTTGGATCTTTCTCTAGCCAGTCGACGAGCCTCTTTTGCCGCCTTATCAGCAGCGATCTCTTCTGGGGTTCTGCGGTGGTAAGTTCTCTTACCAGTTTCAGGATTAATAGTTGCCATTGTTTTAGTCCTCCCTTTTGTGTGTATAGAGTAGTGATTCCGTTCACTATTCTACATAAATAATATGCAACTATTAAATCTTAGATTAACGAATAGAGGATTTTCACATATAGATAATTAGTTATCTAAGAAAGGAGATTTCTTTGTAATGGCTGTTCAATATAATACTCAACAAAGAGTAGTATATTACCATACAAGTACGAGAAATAAATCGTTCTTGGAAATGGCTCATTATATGAAGGATATTGGGATAAAGAACTATAAGTGGCCTTTATTGCTTCTTGATCCCGATCTAGCCTCCATAGATCCTTTTGATCCTAAGCTTCCTCAGCATTATAAAGTCAAGGTTCTTAAGGAATGTATTTATAACCCGATCTATTTCATTAGAGAATGTGTGAGAATTGAGTCATCTACTCCTGGTGGTGTTATGTTTGGTCTGCATCGTGGAAATATGGCAATCATTTTCTGCATGTTGATGAATATCAACTGTTTTGTAGACTTACCTCGTCAGACCGGTAAAACAATTGCAATTCTTACGGTTCTCTTACACTGGTATCAGTTTGGTACATCTAATACAGAGATTAACTTCTTGCACAAGAAGTTAGATGGTTCTACTGATAACCTTGAAGACTTGAGAAAGACGAGAGATCTCTTACCCTCTTATCTAAGAATGTCTCAAATTACAGATGCAAATGGTAAGAAGTTAAAAGAGAAATCCAACGTCAGAGACTTGCAACACCCTGTAAATGGTAACAGAATTCGTACTGTTGCTTCTGCTAGAAACAAAGTTGCAGCTGCATCTCTTATGCGTGGTAGAACTTCTCCGATTATCTACTTCGACGAATTTGCATTCTCTCCCTATAACAATATTGTCTATACCAATATGGTTCCTGCTTATAATACAGCCGCAAATAACTGTAAAGCAATCGGAGCTCCATTTGGTATTTATATCACTACTACTCCTGGTCTTCTTACTACCGATGAAGGTAAGTATGCAGATAACTTCAGAAAGTCTGCTACAGAATTCCAAGAGAACTGGTATGATCTCAACAAGTATCAGCTCGATGAGATCATCGCTGCAAATAACTTCTCTAGCTTCGTATATATCAGATATACCTATCAGCAGATTGGTAAATCTGAAGAGTGGTTTAGAGATATCTGTAGAGAAATGGCTGACTGGACAGCCATCCGTCGTGAAGTTCTTCTTGAATGGTCCGAAGTTAACGATGAGTGCCCGTTTAATAAAGAAGATCTTGATACTATCAAAGCTATGCTTTGTCAGCCTATCAATACACTCTTAGTCTTTGGTAAATATCCTCTTAAGATTTATGAACGTATTGATGCTACAAGAAGTGTACCTATTCTCGGTGTCGACGTTTCTGCTGGACTTAGTAGGGACTCAAGCACTATTGTTATTATTGACTCTATGACTTCTAGAGTAACAGCTACATTCGAATGTAACTATATCTCTACAATCGAATTTGCTGCTGTTATTCAAGAAATTGTATCTAAATGGATGCCTAACGCTGTTATCAATATCGAGCGAAATGGTGTAGCTTTAAATGCAATCACAGTATACAGAGTGATCTGTATATTCCTAGGCTTTAATTGCTATGAAGTGGGTCAATGCTATACTCACCACAACGTAATCTGAAAAGATAAACGTGATGGTTACGAAAGTAGAAAAAAGTAGTATAGATGAGTATATGGTTAAATCCTAAGTACTCGATTATAAAGCCCGTGTATAGCAGCGAATCTTCTATAATATGAAGAACGTTCAACGATCATCCCTTGGCGAGGGAGTAGAACCGCAAGCTAATGGCGGAAGAAAAATAGCCGATCTGATATCATCAATTCAGATAGACAAATGATCTGCTCACGTCTTGTAATGAGAGTGATATGGAAATGACCATAGTTTATAGAGTTGCGTCTATAAATAAACTAATAGGGTTTCGGTACCAGCGTTATTGCTAAGCTTGTTAAGAGTAATATTAAGAGAAACTTGTTCTATACTATTAAGGATAGAGTCATTGAAGAGCAGGTTATTAATGGTATTACTCATAGAAGACAGCAAAAGGTTAAAGTGTATGGATTTGACTCTTCTAAATCCGGTCGTGCTGAATTGTTCGAACTGGTTAATGATCGAGTCGAATACCATAAAGATAAAGTAATCGATGCTAGAATTCACGAAGAGCTTTGTGCTCTTAGAATGGATATCAAGGGAAGAATTGACCACCCTGTTGGTGGACACGATGACCTTGTTATTGCTTGGGCTCTTGCATTGTATGTTTTGTATCGTGGTGGAGATATCGCAAATGATTTCGGTATCACTCGTCATATGATCAAAACTGATATAGAACTTGATGAAGAAATCTACGAAGTCTCTAAGGGAGATATGGAAGTTATATCTGATAAATTGGATATAGTCGATTCTCCTGAGGCTCAAGTAGATGAACAATTAAAAGTTTTGGCTAGTACTCCTGGACAGATGAGTATGGAAGAATGGAGAAGAGCAGAGTTTGCTAGAGAACAAGAAGCTATGAGAAAGATTCTTGCTACCAAAGATGGTAAACGTGCATATATCAATTCTTTCAATATTGACCCCGAATCTTTAGGAGAAACTGTAAACGTAACTATCCCTAACGAAGTATTCAACGATTTCTATATGGAAAATAACCAGATGGAACAAGGAGTCGGTAGGGGTAATTTGTACAGCGCATTCATGAAAGTAATGGGTGTGAGATAAAAAATAAACGGGTGGATCATTCCACCCGTTTATTCTCATATTCTATTTAAGCATAGAAGATGATATGAGGCAGAATAGCAGCTAAGAATGCGAACATCTTAGTAGGTATTCTATACCAATCTCCGAGTGCTCTAATATAAGAGCGATTTTCAGAAACTGAGTAGATGAATTCCAACTTCATCCACACTTCCTCCTTTCAAATACGCTGCTTGGGTGTGAATTGTATTCGGGTGGAGGAGATTAAGAGAGAGGGTGTTATCCTCTCTCTTAATTCTCATAAGAAGTTATACATCTTCTTATTATTACTACAATAATATACAATCGAAGAATTTCATATTTTCGAATAAATAAAAGAGAGTAGGAATATCCTACTCTCTTTTACCTCCCCTAGAGCCTGGAGGTCAGGTTTGCAGCTCTAGGCAATTCTTCACGCGCATTATTATGTTGGCAATATATAGATTCACATATGATTAAAGAGGTGATAATAATGCAAGCCAATAAAATGACTTTGTTATTAGATAAGATCGAGCGTAGATTAGGAACAAAACCTCTTAATCTTCCAGATCATCTTCAAAAAGATAAATGGGCAGAAGAAGTTATTGCCAATGAAACTTTAGATACATTTAGTCGATATTTCCCAAATGCGGTAAATATTAGACTAGATAAATCTATGAGAACGAAAGACGGTTACTATCTCATTGATGAACCGTTTGGTGACAATGTAGAGATCCTTGGAGTACGAGATATCAACTGGCAACAGTTTTCTCGGTCTACTACACGAAGACATGATGCTTATGGTTATGGCTATTATGATTTCTTAGCCAATAACTATGGTATGGATGATATTATGCTCTTACAGGCTAGAGCAGATCAGATGTCTTTGTTCAATAACAATATCTTTGTAGACTTTGAAGCTCCTAACCGTGTGAGATTTGTTACAGTTACAGGATCTGATGTAACTCTGACAATGGACAATGTACCTATCACGGTACTTGTAAAACATGCGTTGAATCTTAAGACTATTCCACCTACTATGATGGAAATATTTGAAAAGTTAGCAGAAGCAGATGTGGCAAGATTCTTATATGAGAATCTTAAATACTTCGATGGACTTGAGAATGTCCATGCTACGATTGATTTAAAGATGTCTGATTTGGAAAACAAGGCATCTACTAGAGATGATATCGTAGAGAAGCTCGATGAGGCCCATGTGTCTGCTGCTAATAAGAATCAACCTTTGATCTTTGCAGTTTAAAAAAAAATATAGGAGGGCATTAATGCCCTCCTATATTTGTATTGTTCAATTTCTTTACAGCATACTCATGTAAGATAGGTTGAATCGTGTTTAGAATATCGCCGATATAGCGATCTTCCATTACAATATCTCCACTACCTGTGAAAATCTGTACAGGTGTTCTTACTGCCATATGATTAACAGTTCTTCCTGTATCTATTGTAATATAGAGTGATCTTATTAAGTTTTGAAGTTCAAGATCTGGTTCAATAAAATGAATGATGTAGCCACCTTTAACTCGTGTTAACTCATGGCTAATGCCACTCATCTCTAACCATTCAGAGAATTTACGGACTAAAAAGTCCATATTTTCTCCCTCCCTTCTGTTAGCAATAGTAGAGTACGTCATCAATAAAATCGAAGATTAAGCTAAAATCTTCTTGAGGAAGTAACTCTACATATAGACTACCGTCCTTTTCTGTTACATAATGACAGTATTTGCGCTTAATCAATTGTTCGAGATCTTTATTAGTAAAAGAATCGAAAATTAAACTAACAGAACAAAGGCCATGTAATTTTCCAGCCAAATGAGGAATTAGTTTATCCACAGTTCCTTTGACAAGTGGATTAAATAATTCTAAAAGATTATGTGGATTGAACACAATAAATCCGACAGGTTGATTTGATTCGTTGATGGCGTATGTAAGTTTAGGCATAATATTGGCACATACATCATCCTGAACTCGTTTCATATTTGCTTTCATAATTAATATAGAACTTCTATCAGAATCTGACATGTATATATCAAATAAAGATTGTTCTCCTAATTCTATAGACTCAGAATCTACATTATTAAAGAGATAATTAAATGCTTTTTCTTTCTCATCTTTAGAGAAAAGTCTTTTGAATACATTCATTATAGTTTACTCCAATGATGATATATTTTTCTTACTGTCAATTACTCGATCGTTCTTTCCCTCCGTACTCATTGTATTCAATTCATCAACATAGAGAACTCTAGAACTGGTTGAGCCAGAACCCATATCGATTCTATTGACACCAGAAGGAAATCCAAAATATCCAACCAAGTTTTGAGCAGCTTGATACATGTTAAATGTAGACATCGTATAATAGAATCCCATGAATCGATCCACACTCATAACCACATAATTATCATAACTGGAGAGGTCTAATTCAACTCCAGGTTTCATAAATGTTTCCCCTTCTGCTTTATCAATAACAGTCGGGACAAATCTTAAGAATTTATTTTGAGGATATCCTCTTAATGCTGATTCAGGAACCGGATTGGTTAAAACCAATTTTCCTCTTGTGGTTGCAAACAGATTCTTGAATTTCTTATCTGTAAACCACGCATGAACTTGTTCTAATTGGCTCATAAGCTTATAATAATCATATGGACCAATTCTGATAAACGCTTTATCGTCTGTCACTTTATTTTTCTGAACGTTCTCTATAGACAGATAATAGTCAAATGATCTCTTAACGGTAATAAGAGATGGATATCCAGTAGCTCTGGATCCATACTCAAACTCTTTATAAAAATGATATCTCTTTCCTTCAGATGTAATTTTGGATAAAGAGACATTAAATCTTAAAACTGTATTATTTCCCAATAAGTAGACATCATCACTGATTTTGTCATACTTCATAAATTCCATAGGCTCTTTTGCCATGCTTAAACACTCCTTCATTGGTTACTTTACAGTTTTATAGTATGTAATTATATAAAAAAATAAGAGGGGAGAATTTCTCCCCTCTTATCTATTTAGAGCTTAGGTTCTACCACTTCTGATAGAGACCTTTCCATCCTTGGATTCGATGATAACCGGATTAACCGGTACCACAGGCGTACCATAGAACTTAGGAACACCTTCGTTAATCAGAACGAAGTCGCTCAGATGATCTCTGTTAAGCTGTTCCGTCTTAAAGACGAAACGACATCCAGGAGACAATGCAATGGCCTTGTCAAAGTCTCCATGGCGATCCATCTCCATCAGATAATTCTGGACTGCATTTCTCATCTCTTTTGTAATTCCCTTAGTAGGAATCGTGATCAGAGCAAGCTTCGTATTGAGGAGTTTATACTCCTCAGAATACATCTGCTTCTTGCTGATGTTGGCAATGCCTGCATAGAAGATATCGTTGATAATCTTCTCATCAAGCAACTTCTTCCCATGCTGTTTACCATCAATATAGAACAGCTCATACATGGGAGCCATCTCCAAAGGCATGTTTGCATTGACCTTGGGATTGGTTGCCATGATCTTAACCCGAGGATCAATGATCATACCAGTGTCGATCACAAAGCATTTGGGAGGAACAATATTCCCAAAAGTATCAACAGTCGTTACACTGATAATACCAGTCCAGGGATATTCCTCAAAGCTTACCGAATGCCCATTGGCATTCGCAATATCCTGTATTCTCTGGAGCGGGATCTTAGGATAATTCGCAATCATAATCTCATTATTATAGAGATTAGTAGTGATCTCTACAGGTACGGTCGGGTTAACCATCTTGTGGTTAACTACCTCCGGAACAACCTGCACCGGAGGTCTCTTAACGAGACCGTTAAAGTTTACTCCTTCCAGACCAGTCTCAGAATAGGTCTGAGGAACAGGAACAGGCTTCGGAGCCTTGGGAGGCTCATCAACCTTATGCATGGCTCTCTGCATGAACATGGGATTTACAGGATACTGCTGTACCTGCTGAGGCATAGGCTGCTGGGGAATCTGAGGATTCATCATCATCTGCTGAACCGGATACTGCTGCTGGAAATAAGCGGCTGCAGGATTGGAAGGATCGAAGTTTGCTTCAGTGTCACCAGGATTGGTAACAACTTCAACACTCTCGGCTTCCTTGGCCGACTCTTCAACAACAGCAGGTTCAGGAGCTTTCATATTGCCAGCCTTTTCGGCATAGAAGGGATCGATGACCGCCTTCTTGAGGATCTCCTCAGACTCCAGATCTCTTTCGGCAGTGGGGTTTCAGGTAAAGTGACGCTTAAAAGCACCACGATAGACCTTATCAACTTTTTCCTGAGCCTTATCCTCATCGAGACCTTCGACCTCTTTGAAATACTTCTTCAGTCTGATCAGCGCATCTAGGACATCACATTCCTCGAAGAAATCGATGGAGAGCTCAACATCGTTGGGATCTACCGGCTTCTTATCCTTGAACAGATTGGGCTGCTCTTTCTTCAGCAGCTCCCTGGCAAACTCAGTTGCCTCTTCCTGATTCATCCAGGGATTGATAAACTTAACTTGCTCGATATATTTATCGAGTTCAACACCGATAGTATTGATGGTTTTGTTAGACATAACTATTCTCCTTTTTAAACTAAATATATGAATAAGATAACTGCTCTATATGCAGATATCTAAGTTGCAGCTTTGGCCTGGCTGCACAGGTGTACGCTAAAATTCATTTCTAGATCCTCCTTTCAATTAGTTTATAGAGATAGGACTCGATTATCCTATCTCTATAAGTATATTATCTAATCATAAATTGATTAAATTTCAAAAGAACTCCATTGGTGTGTTTAGCTCCATATCTCTAGGCTGTTCATAGAATACCATTGGTTGGGATAAACGACTACGAAGATCTTCTATCTTTTTAGATCGTTCATCAAGCTCACTATTCCTAATAGTAATCTCTTTACAGTCTGTAGCATACTTCATAAACACAGACTTCTTTTGCTCGTAGAATCGTTTCGTAAAAAAGAATCCTGTATCTACAATATCTTTATATACTGTATTAGCAGCTCTAGTTCTACCAAACGATTGTTGTGCCAGTACTTTCGACTTAAACGGTTCTGCAAGAACAACAGTCTCTACCAATCCAGGAATATCAACAGCAGCTCCTGCACTCTTCGTTGTCGTAAGAATAATCTTTTTATCAAGTTGCTCTTTCTTCGATTCCTTTTCAGTAATAGAAGTAAACACACCAACTTGACCAATCAATTCTGGATAATTTTCATATATCCAATCTTTTACAATCATAATTGCTTCATTGGTTCCTATATAGAAAAGATGTTTACCTTTCTTTTTAAGAGCCATATCAAGAATGATTCTAAGCATTTTATAGAAGTTTTCTTGATGGACAAGATAATTTGTATACTTGTTTCTATCCATTCCAAACTTATTCCTACATTCAGAAATCTGAATTGGATCTGGATTAGAATTGTATCTAATTCCTATATAGCTAGTATGAGGATCAACATTCTCATCAAATAATGATATCGATGGAACGTTCTCAAAGTATCCAGTATAGATCTTATCCTCTTTTTCATCACTTCTATTGGGGGTAGCCGTCACATAGTACGTTAACCACGTATTTGTAAAACAGTCGATCATAAACATATTGTCAAAGCTTAAATGAGCTTCGTCATAAACTTTGCAACCAAACTGCATATACTTAAAGAACTCATGAACAGCTTGCCACCCGTTTCTACTAGCATAACTTTTTAAAGTAGCATGAGTACACAGAACCACTTTATATTTACTGATATCTCTATTATACAACTTCATCAATGTAGGACTTCCAGCTATATAGTAGATCTCATCAGATTGAATATCTGTATACTCTAAAAAGAAAGCTTTCCATTGAGAAAGCCATTCATTAGAATTCGTAATAATAATGCTACGAAGACCAAGATAAGATAATGCTGTAATAGAACAATACGTTTTCCCTTTACCAGTAGGAAGATTCAGTGACAGCATTGTATAATTTGCATTATTAGAATACTTTCCTAGAGAAAGCATAAATTGTAACGCTTCGTGTTGAACTTCATCTCTAGGTTTGTATCTTAACTTTAATTGTCCTACTTTTCCAATAGGATCAAGATCGCTTTTCACAACAGCTTCTGTTTGAAATATATTTTCCAAATAGCTAATAGCTGTTCCTCGTGGAAGATAAAGAGTTTTTGTAGCCTCATCGTAGTATCTTCCCTTAGGATATAATTTATGATATATAGGATCGTAAACTCCAAATCGTCTTTCGATTTGTTTACTATCTCCAGGTTCATAGTTATGAATCTCTATATGAGTTCTGTAAACTTCAATCTTTGCCAATTGAAATCACCTCACTAGATTGTTCAAATCGACGTAAATAGGTACAATTAGAAAAAATAAAGAGGATTTTATACCTCTTTATTTTTCCACATATTCAATCTTGCATCTTGACCAATCCTAAGTGCTTTAACAACATATGGTTCTTGTTGATTGTTGATATCGACAAATATAGACGCTGACCTTTCTAATGGTGTTTTAAGCGATGAAATATCATCAAAATTTCCATTTAAAATAAGCTTTTCTGTTTCAGTATAAATTTCCTCAATCTTTCTCATCGCTTCTTTTTCAGATTCAAAATACATTCTAGCATCAATAATCGGCACATTAACATGATAATGGAGCCGGCTATTATGAAACATTTCTTTTTCAGTTAAATAAGCTAGAATATATTCGTCAAAATAAATATAGTAGCTAAAGAAGAAATTTTTGTACTCATCAATTGTTTTTTGTCTGATTACTTCTCCGACATTTCTGTCTAAATAATAGGAGACAGTTACTTCTAAAAATTCAATATACGGCTCTATACAACGAATAGAAATACTATCACCATCTCCATTTTTTACAGTATCTAAAGCATCTTTTAATCTATTATTAAAATCAGAACTAAAGGGGCTAAGGTAATTTGGCACGCTAAAATATTCCACACCGTTCTTTTTACGAATTCTTGTATATATTTCTTGATCTTTATAAAATACTTTAACCTTTTTATTTTTCTTCTTAGTCATATCATCACATATTTCAAATTTTAAATTCGTCATTTTCAAATTCTCCTTTAAATAAAAAATATAATAAAGAGAGAGGAACAAAGTCCTCTCTCTTTTGGTTCGTGAAGATATCAATGTAGACAACATTGTCCTTCACTGCGGCTACTTTTTTTCGCACACAACTCTTCCCAGCTGTCGAGAAAGTAGCCACAGG